>SESF01020352.1_pt1 | contig 29830 bp, 20 predicted proteins | sample 3171521 | NCBI WGS metagenome assembly SESF01 (sample SAMN10866945, study PRJNA518727) | freshwater metagenome | biome: subpolar coniferous forest; feature: holomictic lake; material: water; isolation source: holomictic Lake 227, 6 m and 8 m depth | place: Canada: near Kenora, Ontario | collected...
TTTCAAATATGGTTTGTTCCGGTCCGACTTTTAAAAGTTTGTTGATTAACAAAAATACAATTGAAGTTAGTTTTGATTACATTGGAAAAGGTCTCAAAAGTAGAGATGGTAAACCGTTGACATGGTTTTCTATAGCCGGAAGCGATGGAAAATTTGTATCTGCCAATGCTGACATTCAAGGCAATAAAGTGATTATCTCTTCTCCAACAATAGTCGCTCCTGTCAACGTTCGGTTTGCATGGAATGAAGCTGCTCAATCCAATTTTATTAATCACGAAGGTCTTCCTGCTGTTCCATTCCGAAGCGATAATCCCTGGGATAATATTTTCGAATAATATTGAGCTTCCCATTATCATTCGATAATTGTTTTTTACAAATAGTTTTATACATTTGTAGTGTTATTGAACGCGACACAAAACCATTCTAAAATTTAATCGATGAAAAAAACCTTTTTTTTATTTTTGTTCTTATTACTGGCTTTTCAGTCGGTATGGGCAGATAAAAACATGATTGTTAAGGACTATTCAATCGAAAACGGCTTACCTCACAACACGGTTTTTTGCTCAATGAATGATGCTGATGGCTTTATGTGGTTTGGTACCTGGTACGGTCTGACCAGTTTCGACGGGGTTAAATTCAAAAGTTACAACAACCGGGACGATTACAATGCAGACATACCACCTCACAAGGTTCAGAATATTGTAGAAGCCAAAGATGGCAATCTATGGATTAAAACTATCGACCATAAACTCTATCTTTTCGATAAACATACCGAACTTTATTACGATGTTTTCAACGAAATAAAGAAAAAATACTCTGTTAGTCCCAAGGTCATTAAAGTTCAGAAAACCGAGACTGGTGATTTACTTCTACTTACTAAGAACAAAGATTTACTAAAAGCCGTTTCGAAGGGCAATGGAGCAGTTGAAGTTAGTTTACTTTACGATTCCCAAAGTAAGCGTGGACATAAACCCACAAACAATTTACTTGTTGAAGATGGCAAATACATCAATTGGATTGGGCTGGATTTTAAAATAATTTCATGCCCCAAAGGTACTGCTCTTTCATCAAAACCATCCGATTATATTATTCGTAAAATTTCTGGCGAATCCGGACAGGAATTCACTTGCGCATATTTATCAGGAAAATCACTTTGGGTCGGAACTTCAAAAGGGAATATTTATAAAATTGATTATACAAATGGTAAAATCGAAAAAATTAACCTTTTTGAAAATGCCGGTGCAGTACAGAATATTATTTCAACGAATGCTAAAAATCTGTTTATTTCTATTAGAGCTAAAGGTGTTTTTGAATATGACGAAAGAACAGCAAACTGCATTAAAACGCTTTCAATTGGAGAAAACGAAAACGTAACAAACTCTTATATTGATAGTTATGAAAAAATATGGTTCGAAATAAATCAGTCATTTATTATTTATTATGATCCATTCAATCGTCTGAATAAACGTTTTGACCTTCCAGATGGGAAAGTAAACAAAGCACTTAAAATTCAAGATGGAAAAGAGCAAGGAATGTTTATTCTCAGTACTTCTGGCGATGTCGTTTGGTTCGACCGTTCCACACTTTCGGTTTCGGTGTTAAATCATGAACCTCAACTGGCATTGAACGGAGAAAAAAAGGTCTTTTTTGATCTACTGCTCGATAAAGACAATATTTTGTGGCTTATGTCAACCACAAATGGAGTGTATCGTGTTAGTTTCCCAAAGCAGCAATTTAATCTTTTTCAGGTAGGTTCGGTTGGTCGCTCATCAGAAAATGCTATTAAAACCATGTTTCAGGCTCGGAATGGTGATATATGGATTGGAACACGTCAGGCTGAGGTTTATCAACTTGATAAAAAAGGTTCAATTAAACATACTTTCTCAAGCAAAAACCTTGAAATTGGAAATGTATATCATATCATGGAAGACAGTAAGGGCAATATCTGGTTTTCCACCAAAGGTAACGGATTGGTTCGTGCTGAACAGAATCCATCATCGGGTTTAGGTTTTACTTTCACACGTTTTATGTCCGACGAACGTAATCCATCGACAATTAGTCTCAATGACGTTTATTACACATACGAAGATAGTCATCATCGGATTTGGGTGGCTACATTTGGTGGTGGATTGAACCTCGTTACACAACAAAACAACAATGTAATTTTCAATAATAAATTCAACAGTTTCGACAATTATCCAAAATATGGGCTTTACATGGAAGTTCGAAATATAACTGAGGATAAAGATGGTCGCATTTGGGTGGGAACCAGCGACGGACTTATTTCATTTGATGGGAATTTCAAAAACCCTAAAGAAATAGATTTTGAAATTTACCGAAACGAAAAGGGTACTTCCAATATCTCTGACAATGATATTTATGTATTATATAAAGACGCTGCTTCTCAAATATGGATCAGTGTTTTTGGAGGAGGTCTCAACAAGTTGGTTAAATATGACAAGGACGCCAAATGTCCAGTATTTAAATCATATAGTCAAAGAGAAGGACTGAATAGTGATGTGATTCTTTCCATTGTGGAGGATAACGAAAACACGCTTTGGCTGGCAACCGAAAATGCACTTTCACGTTTTGACAAACAAAAAGAAACTTTCCGAAATCTAGACCGCTACGATGGTTTTCAGACAGTTCAAATGGAAGAAGAAAGCGCTCTCAAACTAAGTTCAGGCGATTTGTGGTTTGGAACACGGAAGGGTATTCTGTCTTTTAATCCGCAGAAAATAGAATCATACAACTGTGATTATAAAACATTTATAGTAGACTTTCTTGTTTCAAACCGCGATTTACGCAGTTTTAAAGACGATCCGATTTTAAAGGAATCTATTCGGTATGCTAATTCAATTACACTAAATCACAATCAGTCAAATTTTGTAATTGAATTTGCAGCATTGAATTATTACAATCAGAACCGCGTTTCTTATAAATATATTCTTGAAGGGTTTGAGGACGAATGGCACTTCAATGCGAAAAACAGGTTTGCCTCCTACCCTAACGTACCTCCGGGAAAATATAAATTCCGTGTTCAGACCATAGATGATGCCAATGCTTCTTTAAAATCGGAATGTGCACTCGAAATTATCGTTCTACCACCCTGGTGGTTCTCTTGGTGGGCAAAAACATTCTATTTTATCCTATTTCTGGCACTTGCCTATCTGACCTTTCGTGGGGTACTTTTCTATATTAAAATGCGTAACGAAATATATGTTGAACAACGCGTATCCGAATTGAAAATAAAATTCTTTACGAATATTTCACATGAACTACGCACTCCTCTTACCCTTATCATGGGACCGATTCAGGAACTTAAATTGACACAACAACTGACGGAAAAAGGTGAGCAATACGTTTCCATGATTGAGAAAAATGCCACTCAGATGCTTCAGCTAGTGAATCAGATCCTCGATTTCCGAAAAATTCAGAATGGGAAAATGATTCTCCATGTTTCGCAACTGGATTTGAATGAGTTGGTTGATTCATTCCACAAGGAATTTAGCGTACTGGCCGAAGAAAACGGAATAAGTTTCACATTTAATCTAGCCGATGAAGATATTTCAGTTTGGGCTGATAAGGAAAAACTCGAAATTGTAGTTCGTAACCTGCTTTCAAATGCCTTTAAATTTACAAAAAGTGGTGACAGTATTTTTGTTTCCACAACATTATCTGACGACCGTCAACGTTGTATTATTAATGTTGAAGATACTGGTGTAGGTATCCCTCAGAGCAAAATCACCGAAATATTCGAACGATTTTTTCAAGGCGATAATGCAAAAAATGTACAATATCCCGGAACCGGAATCGGACTGGCACTTTCCAAAGAAATTGTCAACCTTCATCATGGCGTAATAAATGTGGTGAGCAAACCTGAGCAAGGCTCTGTTTTTTCAATTGAACTTATGTTGGGTAAAGATCATTACAATGAATCAGAAGTGAATTTCTATGTAAGTGACACGGTTTCAGAAGAAAATTCAGAATTAATTGTTGACGAAAATGACGAACCGGAAGTAGAATCAATGGAGAAACCAAATGATTTACCGATACTTTTGGTGGTTGAAGATAACAAGGATTTGTGTAATCTGCTTCGCCTGCAACTGGAGGACAGATACAAAGTTTATACTGCAGGAAATGGTGTGGAAGGCTTGAAGAAAGTGTATCAATATCACCCCGATATTGTGGTAACAGATCAAATGATGCCCGAAATGACCGGTACGGAAATGCTCCAGCAAATGCGTAATGATTTCCAGATAAGTCATATTCCGGTAATTGTTCTTACCGCTAAAAACGATGATGAACATAAGTTGAAGGCTATCAGCATGGGTGCTAATGCGTATATTACCAAACCTTTCATTAAAGAATATCTCATAGCCTGCATCGAGCAATTACTAAGCGACAGAAGGGTTTTCCGTGAGAAAATATTGAATCTTGAATCGCACGAAGGTGAGCCAAAAGAAAGCGAAACGTATGAAAATTACCTGATGAAAAAAGATTTAAAGTTTATTGAAAGGATTCATCAGGTAATCGAAGAAAATCTTGACAATAGCGACTTTAATATTGACTCCATTGCGGATAATCTGGGAATTAGTCGCTCCGCCTTCTTCAAAAAACTGAAAAGTCTAACTGGTTTAGCGCCGGTTGATATGATTAAGGAAGTACGCCTAACGAAGTCAATTGAGTTGTTGAAGAATACTGATATGACAGTTTCGGAAGTGGCTTTTGCAGTGGGATTTAAGGAATCAGGCTATTACGGAAAATGCTTCCGCAAAAAATACAACCAGACACCTACTGAATTTATGGCAAAATACCGTAAAATCTCGTAAATACCGATTACAAAAGGGTTTTTGATTCGTTTTAATTAAATAAAATGAAAAATTAATTTAATCGAATGAAGAAAAATTTTATGGTATGGGCACTTTGTCTTGGTGCTGTTTCTGTGATGGCTCAATACCCCATTATCCCCGATTCAGTAAAGCAACGCGTTGCACGTCAGGAAAAAGAAATCAAACGCAAGTCGGATTTAGCATGGCAAAAAGCATGGCCAATTGTACAGAAAGAAGAAGCCGAAAACGGTCGTTTCTATAGGCCCTGGGCTTCAAAACCCGAAGATTTGATCAAAGCTAAAATTCCCGCATTCCCCGGTGCCGAAGGTGGTGCTGAATTCACTCCCGGTGGACGTGGTGGCAAAGTGATAGCGGTTACTTCGTTGGCCGACGATGGCAAAGGAACTCTCCGTGAAGCTTGTGAAACGGGTGGTGCGCGTATCATTGTGTTTAATATTGCCGGAATCATTCGTCTTTCAACTCCTATTCATGTTCGTGCACCCTATATCACTATTGCCGGACAAACTGCTCCCGGTGATGGTATTTGTGTAACAGGTTCTTCTTTTCTGATTGATACACACGACGTTATTATGCGTCACTTGCGCTTCCGTCGGGGAGCACAGGATGTTGGCTTTCGCGACGATGCGGTAGGTGGAAATCCGGTGGGAAATATTATGATTGATCACGTATCGGCCAGTTGGGGCTTGGACGAGAATATGTCGATTTACCGTCATGTGTATGAACGTGACTCGCTTACTCATAAAGGTGAAAAACTTCCAACAGTCAATGTAACTATTCAAAATTCTATATTTTCAGAAGGACTGGATTCTTATAATCATGCATTTGGTTCTACATGTGGAGGTCATAATTGTATGTTTGCACGCAATTTATATGCTTCCAATATAGCCAGAAATTGTTCGGTCGGAATGGATGGAAACTTCAATTTTGTGAATAATGTAATTTTCAATTGGTGGAATCGTTCGGTGGATGGTGGCGACAGTAAAAGTTTCTTCAATATTATCAACAATTATTTTAAACCAGGGCCCATCACTCCGCTCGAAAAACCCATTTCATACAGAATACTCAAACCTGAAGCCGGACGCGACAAAAGTCACCCGACGGCTTTTGGTAAAGCTTTTGTAAACGGAAATATCGTGGAAGGCAATGAAAAGGTGACCAAAAACAACTGGGATGGTGGTGTTCAACTTTCGGATGAGTATAAATACGACGTTTTTGTAAAAGACATTCGGGTTGCTAAAGCATTCGAAATGCCAACTGTAACTATAATTGACACGAAGAAAGCTTATCTTTTTGTATTGGAAAATGTTGGTGCAATGTTTCCAAAACGTGATGCGGTAGATGCCCGTGTCGTGAGGACAGTTGAAACCGGAAAAGCTATTTATGTTGAAGATGCCCCGCTTTATATTCCAAAATACGTGAAACGCCGTTTGCCTGTAGATTCATACAAACAGGGAATTATCACCGACCCACGTCAGGTGGGTGGATTGCCCGAATACAAAGGCACTCCGGTACTTGATTCTGATAATGACGGAATGTCGGATGCCTGGGAAAAGGCGAATAGTTTGAATCCAAATGACCCAACAGATGCAGTGAAAGATTGCAATGAAGACGGTTACACTAATATTGAAAAATATATCAACGGAATTGACATCAAAAAGAAAGTGGATTGGACAAATCCTAAAAATAATCATGACACGCTTGTTGGTCGTAAGAGTTTGATTTAAAACAATACAAAATGAAGAACAACAGATTTTTAATCAAAACGCTTTGCCTGTTTTTGCTCGGTTTATCGCAGTTCTCAACTGCTCAGGATTTTGGGTTGCAGGTTAAGAATAATAAAATTACTTTTACCAAAGATGCTAAAGGCAATAGCATACTTGATTTTTCATATTGTGGTTACAAAAGCTCCGAACAGGATATTCCCAATCTGAACAATGTAATTTTTGTACCGAAACAAGAAGGCGATGCTACCGAAATAATTCAACGTGCAATCGATTACGTTTCGATTCAAAAACCTGACAGTCATGGTTTCCGTGGAGCTGTATTGCTTGACAAGTGCACTTTTAATGTGTCAAAAAGTCTGTGGATTCGAACGTCAGGCGTGGTACTCCGTGGTATGGATAAGCGCGAAACAGTCTTACTTCGTCATGGTTTCGACCGCTCGGCTGTACTTCATATCGAAGGTGTCAACAATAAATTACAGAAAGACACATTTAAACTAGCCCCGATTTATGTGCCGGTAAACGAGAAAGAACTGGAACTCACTGCGGCTAAAGGATTAAAAGTCGGTGATCAAATCACTATTAAACGCCCTTCAACGACCGAATGGATTAAGTCAGTTGGTTGCGATATTTATGGCGGCGGCATCAGTGCGTTGGGTTGGAAACCAACTGATATTGATGTAAGCTGGGATAGAACAATTGTTGCCATTTCAGGCAATAAAATTACATTAAATGCGCCTTTAACCACTGCTTTAGACCCACAATTTGGTGGAGCTCAACTAAGTAGATACGAGTGGAATGGGCGTATTTCAGAATCCGGAGTAGAAAATATGACTATGACCTCAGATTATAATATCAAGTATCCTAAAGACGAAGATCATTGTTGGACGGGTGTTTCTGTTGAGAATGCAACCGATTGCTGGGTGCGGATGCTGAATTTTAATCATTTTGCAGGTAATGCTGTTTTTCTTCAGCCTACATCATCAGCCATTACTGTTGAAGATTGTATTTCCAAAGAGCCTATATCTGAAATCGGTGGTTTTCGCCGTATTGTTTACTACACTATGGGTCAGCAGAACCTTTTCCAACGTTGTTATTCTGAAGATGGTATTAACGATTTTGCAGCCGGTTATTGTGCTCCTGGACCAAATGCTTTTGTACAATGCGAAGCCAAAAATGCTCACGGTTTTAGTGGGTCTATCGATGCCTGGGCTTGTGGTTTATTATTTGATGTTGTGAATATCGACGGACATAATCTGACGTTCAAGAATTTGGGACAAGCAAAAAATGGTGCCGGTTGGAATACCGCTAACAGTCTTTTTTGGCAATGTACAGCAGCCGAAATTGAATGTTATTCACCGGCTGTCGATGCAAAAAACAGAGCGTATGGCTGTTGGGCGCAATTTTCGGGAGATGGTGAATGGGCTGAATCGAATAACCATGTTCAACCCCGAAATATTTATTATGCACAGTTGGCGGCACGTCTGAATCAGGATGTTTCTTTGCGTGGTCGTATTCTCCCTAAAAGTACAGATGCTTCGAGCAGTCCACCCGTTGCCGATGCTCAACGCATGATGAAAGAAGCGTACGAGCCATTGCTTACCCTGGAAATGTGGATTAATCAGGCAGTTTTCAAACCGGCGGTTGATCCTAAAAATGTAATGACGACTGCTGAATTGAAAAGCAAACCCATGCGAATGAAAGCTTATATGGCATCGATTGGTATTGTAGATGGTCGTTTGGTGCGCGATGGTGCTCTACTGGTGGGTGGAAAGATTGAAGTTCAATGGTGGAATGGAAAGTTGAAACCAAACTATATTAATTCTTCCCTAACCAAACCCCATGTTACACGGTTTGTTGCAGGACGTGAAGGTTTTGGGCTAACAGATAGAATTGATTCGGTGGTATCTTATATGGCTGCCAACAATTTGGCAGTATTGGATCATAATTATGCCCTGTGGACGGATCGTCGCCGTGATGATCATGAACGTATTCGTCGCCGCGATGGGGATGTGTGGGGACCCGGATACGAACAACCGTTTGGGCGCAGTGGCGAAGGAACGGCTTGGGATGGATTGTCGAAATACGATTTGAATCGTCCGAATGCGTGGTACTGGGCTCGTTTGAAAGAGTTTGCCGATAAAGGTCAACGTTCAGGTGTGATGTTATTCCACGAAAATTTCTTTCAACACAATATCATCGAAGCAGGTGCGCATTGGGTAGACAGTCCATGGCGGTCAGCTAATAATATCAACGATCTCGGATTTCCGGAACCGGTAAATTTTACGGGTGACAAACGTATTTTCCGTGCCGAAATGTTCTATGATGTGACTAATCCAGTTCGCCGCCAGTATTACCGAAGCTATATTCGTCAGTGTTTGAATAATTTTTCCGACAATAGCAATGTGGTTCAACTCATTAGTTTTGAATATACCGGACCGCTTCATTTTGTGCAATTTTGGTTGGATGTAATCGATGAGTGGCAACATGAAACCAGGAGAAATGCAACAGTGGCACTTAGCTGTACAAAAGATGTTCAGGATTCCATCTTGGCAGACCCCAAACGTGCCTCTGTAGTCGATATAATTGATATCCGCTATTGGCATTATAAAAGCGACGGTACTATTTATGCTCCACAAGGTGGATTGAATCTTGCTCCACGTCAGCAAGCCCGCTTGATGAAAGTTGGTGCCGTGAACTTTGAAAATGCTTTTAAGGTTGTAAACGAATATCGCACAAAATTTCCGGATAAAGCAGTTACATATTACCCTTACAGTTTGAATTATACCGAAATGGCATGGGCAGTTTTCATGGCTGGTGGTTCGTTGCCCGTGCTAAAGATTAAAGATTCTGATTTTCTGAAAGCAGCGTCAAAGATGTCTGTAATGAAGATAAGTTCAGATAAATACAAGGCATTGGGAAAAATTGGTACAGGAATTATTATTTATTCCCAATCCGAATCAAAAATTCCGGTTCAGCTGGAAACAGGAAAATTTATATTGAAATATGTTGATGAAAAATCAGGAACAATTGAAATACTAAACAAAAATATAAGTGGGAATCAAACATTTGAATTACAGACACATAAATCCAATTCAGGAGTCTATTGGTTTCAAAAAATACAATAAATTTGTATCTTTTTAATCATTAAGCCGAAATAATTAAATCGTTATTTCGGCTTTTTTATGCTTAAAACCCGCCATTTTTAACCTGAAAATATGTTCTAAAGCATGTTACCTATTTTTCCCATATCCAAATCAAAAATTTCAACCACATAGTGAATGGTCAATGTAATTTTGTCACATAAAATTTTGTAACCAATTATTAAAAATACTGTGATGGAAAACAACTACACGAAGAAAATTATCAGTACAGACTCAGAAGATCAAACCAATGAACTTTTGACTGAATTCAGAAACGGAAATGTGGCAGCCTTTTCAAAACTGTATAACTTACATGTAAATCTTCTTTACAACTATGGTTATAGGCTTACGACTGATGCGGAACTTCTTAAAGATTGTATTCAAGATGTTTTTATCAAAATTTACAACAAACAGAATGAATTGGAAGGTGTTCAGAATTTCAAGTCATACCTGTTGATTTCGTTAAAAAATAAACTTTGTGACGAAAGCCGTAAACGGATTCACCTTTCAGACGTTGCAATTGAAGAACTGGATATTGTTTCATCAGATAATGTTGAACATAATTACATTGCTGCTGAAAAAGAAAAAAACAATCATGATTTTATTCGGCGTATGCTGGACAAGCTTTCACCACGTCAGCGAAAAGCAATTGAACTTTATTATATTGAAGAACAGAAATACGAAGAAATTTGCGTTTCAATGCAAATGAATTACCAATCGGTGAGAAATCTGATTCATCGGGGAATGTTAAAGTTACGTACTTGTGCTGTGTAATTAAAAATTATTGAGTACAATATATCACGGAATTCGTTTAATAATAAATTAAACAGCCATTACGTGAGTACTGCAACAAATAAAAATGTAATTGATTTTTTGGTTTCTGATGAATTCATCAACTACACAATCAATCCAAACACCTCAAAAACAAAGGAATGGGAAGAGTATTTCATACAAAACCCTGAACAGATACCTTTTGCAAATCAGGCAAGTAAAATCATAAATGCCGAGTCTGATTTTCACTTTCTACCTTCTTTTGAAATGAAAGAACTGGAAATACGTATTTTCGAAAAATGCGGTTTGAATCCGATGAATTAACCAGCACTTTCAATTTTCGATTAATACATTCCTAAATTTTAGTCTACTCATATTTCTCTTTTTTTTTGCAAGAACATTTCACTCTGCAATCCTGAAAAACATTATCTTTGGATCAGGAGAATTAAGTACATAATTTATAGTCGAACGTCTTTTTATTATTGCAATATTTAATGCAATAATAACTCCATTCTATATAAACTTATGAAAATAACCAGAATCTTGTCTCTCCTTTTATTTTCGAACACCCTTCTTTTTGCCCAAATACCTTCTTTTAAAATTGATTTAAATATCGGGAGTCGACAAGCTTCGGAAGTCAACGATCCAAATTTCATTGCCTGGCCCATCAACACTGTTGCATCTACAACTGATTCTATACAGGGAGTTGTAATTACATTTACCGGATTAACTGAAACTCTTGCTCCATCAACATTAACTTCAAGCTGGTATAAAGCTGGCGTTCAATCACCATCTTATGCCCGATTATCATGCGATGGCATTGTGGCAACAGTTCTCCAAATGAGAATTCATAAACTTCCCGCAGGAACGCATACACTGCTTACTTATCATAACACGTATGACTCTCCGACTGCTTACATTTATAATCCAATACGTATTTACTTGAATGACAAAGTGGTAGTTGACAGCCTAATGCCAAGCAACCGTGAACTCATATTATCAAATGTTCCCATTTCATATTTTACATTTTCAGTAAAGGATAGTGAAGATGTTGTTTTAAGGTTTGCTCCACGGCCTACGCCGACTTCAACTTACAATAAAGTAACCTTATGTGGTTTTGAACTAAACACGCCAAACTCGATGCATCAAGCTTTTCTGCCTTTCCCAACTGACCGTGATGAACATGTGGATGGAGATGCAGGTAGTATAAAACTCAAATGGAATAAAGCAACCACTTCCGTTTCGCATGATTTATATTTAGGAACCGATTCGGCAACGGTGGCTAACGCCGGTTATACTTCCTCTTGCTTTAAAGGGAATCAAACAGATTCAACTTACACAGTATCAAATGTCTATAACCTGAATAAATATTATTGGCGTGTTGATGAAAAAACAGCAACAGGAACTATTACAAAAGGGAATACCTGGTATTTTCGCAACAGAAAACTGGCCTTCCCTGATGCTGAAGGCTACGGACGTTACGCTATAGGCGGACGGGGAGGAAAAGTGGTGGAAGTAACTAATTTGAATGACGATGGACCGGGAAGCTTACGTGAAGCGGTAACCAAAGATATTGGTCCAAGAACAGTTATTTTTACGGTTTCGGGGCTTATCACGTTGAAATCAAGGTTAGCAATGAACAGTTCTTACGTCACAGTAGCCGGACAAACTGCACCCGGCAAAGGAATTTGTATCCGTCAGGCGCCTTTTGGATTAAGTGGTGGAACAAATGTTATTGTACAAAATGTTAGAGTCCGATTGGGTTCCGGAATAACGTACGACGGAATGGGAATGGCCGGAGCTAATTATAGTATTCTGGATCATTGCTCTATCAGTTGGACTATTGACGAAGCTTTCAGTTCACGAAACGCGAAAAATATCACGCTACAACGAACATTGATTTCTGAAGCTTTAAACATTGCCGGACATCAAAACTATCCTGTTGGAACAAAACACGGTTACGCTGCAACCATAGGCGGAGATGCGGGTTCGTTTCATCATAATTTACTAGCACATTGTGAAGGTCGTAACTGGAGTATGGGTGGCGGACTCGATGGAAACGGTTTTTATGCCGGTAAGATGGATATTTTCAATAATGTGGTTTATAATTGGGGTGGTCGCGCAAACGACGGTGGTGCATATGAAGTAAATTTTGTGAACAACTATTACAAAAGAGGTCCGGCTAACGGAACTACCACCATTATGAATGCACAATTGGAAGGAGCTGGAAAAGGCTCACAAAGTTATTATTACGCCGGCAATATTTTACAAAACTATAATGGTTCGATCGTTTGTGATGGAACAGACAATACCTGCTCTAGTACAACCCAGGTTTCAGGTGGTCAAGTGGTTGATTGGACAGTGTTTGTTAACACTCCGTTTTTCCCTTCTTACGCAGCAATTCAAACAGCTAATGACGCATACAAAAGCGTACTTTCGGATGTAGGATGCACTCAACCAGTGTTTGATGACCACGATAAACGTATTATTAAAGAGACTCTGGCCGGCAGTTACACTTATACCGGAAGTATTTCAGGTGTAAAAGGGTTGCCCGATACCGATCAGGATGTTGGAAGCTGGGAAAATTACCCGAACGAAACGCGTGCTGCAAACTTTGATTCAGACCATGACGGCTTGCCCGACTGGTGGGAAAAACTGATTGGAACAAATCCGAATTCAGCCATGGGAAATTTCTCCGATTCAAATGCGGATACTGACCACAATGGCTACACTAACTTGGAAGAATACTTTCAGTGGATCATGTTGCCACATTACGAAGCTAAACTATCGGCAAATCTGGATATTGACTTGGATCAATATTCTTCGGGATACACTTCCAATCCTGTATTTACAATTTCAAATCAGACTAATTGCTCTGTGGCAATGCTAAGCGGTACTAAAACAGCCCGTTTTTCGTCCGCACAAATAGGGTTGGCCAAATTCAACTTTGACGTCACTGATGCAGCAGGAAGCACCATGACACGTTCCATCAATGTGTTGGTAGGCGATAATCAGACAGCGTTGAAGAATGTATATCAAGTGATTGCATGCATATTTCCGAATCCCGCCATTGATAAAATTTGTATTACAGGTTTAAGTGACCCACGAAATATAAAAATCCTGGCTATTACTAATGCTGCCGGGCAAAAAGTAATCGAGAAGCCGATTATTTCAGGAGATGAAAATAATATTTGGTTGGATATTTCTGGCCTGAAATCCGGAATATATTTTGTGTCAGTTGGAAAAAATTCAAGTGTCGGACGTTTTATAAAACTATAACTATATGCTACGTAAACTATTCATATTCATTACTGTACTATCCCTTATAGCATGTGCAAACAAACAAGCCAAAACGCTCTCCATCATAGAATTGGTGGATATGGATTACCGGTTTTCTTCAAGTGCTCTGTCACATTTTTGTTGTGAAAATAAAATTGAACCGTCAACCCTTTATCAATGGCAGAATCATTGGGTAATTTATGGGAAGCAAAATAGCAACGAGTTGGCGGAGAAAATTGAGAAGAAATTTCCAAAACTAAAGGTTAACGTGTACGAAACAGCTTTCTATAATTTCAATCGTAACGAACAAACCCATCAAAAACCAGCCAAAGAATGGACAAATATTATCTTGACAACCAATCTCGTTGCTGACACTACTTTGCAACATCAGTATCTGGAATATCATCGCACCCAATTTGAGAAATGGCCGGAAGTTTCGAAAGGTTTTTGTAATGCCGACTTTCAGCAGTTGCTTGTTTTTCGTTCCGGCAGGCAATTAATGCTGGTTATCAGTATTCCGAAAGGTAAAACGTTGGACGAACTGAATCCAAAAACTATCGAAAACAATCCACGAGTTGATGAGTGGAACAAAATAATGGCTAAGTATCAGGAAGGCATTGAAGATGCTCCTAAAGGAACGGTATGGGTAAAATTTCAATCATTACGCTGATAGTTGGACTTCGTCCGATATTAACTCAGTTCGCTCGTGATATTGAAAGATTAAAAAAAAAATTTGAAAATGAACTAAAAGTCTTCATTCCTGATTCTTGGTCTTAGGTCTAAATAAATATGCAACAAACAAACTACCAACTATTTGATTTTTTGGATTTTAGTCCGGAATTGAACGAGGGCGACAGACTTTGGCGGGCATGTTCACCAACTCATATAACCATTAAAAATGCTGAAGTTTTCATAACTATTCCATTCCAAAAACAAAACAATTCCAACGATATTACATCTGATTTGTCGGCTGATAGGAAAGAGTATATACTTCGAATAAAAGTATTGGGCGATAAGATTTTGCGCGTATCAATGGCTTTGGCAGGAACTGTGATGGAAAATTCTGAAATGTTGGAACTCGACTCACAACTGAAACCGAATGCATTGATTTTCGAAAAAAATGAGCTGGAATGGGTTGTCAAAGACCTTTCAGGAAATAAAAAAGCCGTCATCAGCTTCCGGGAACCTCAAACTGATTGGTGGAGCGGCCTTGTTCCCGGACCTGCAGAGACGATACACCTGAGCTTTTTCCCTGATGGCAAAAAGGAAGTGGCACTTTCGGCTTACGATATGTTTTCACCCACCCGCCACGATGCGTTTGCATTGGCCTATGTGGAACGAAACGACGACCCACATCGCGCGACTTTCTCGTTACAAGCCAAACCTGACGAATGTTTTTACGGAACCGGTGAACGTTTCACGAAAATGGATTTGTCGGGAAAAACTTTTCAACTTCGCAACCAAGATGGGCAAGGTGTAAACAACCGTCGTGCTTATAAAAATATACCGTTTTACCTTTCGTCCGAAAATTACGGACTGTTTCTGCATACCACTTCTTTTGCTAAGTTTTCGCTGGCCGACCATTCGACCCGTTCGGCACAAGTATTGGTGGAAGAACCGATTGTTGATTTTTTCTTGATAGGTGGAGATTCTCCTCAAGAAATTCTGTTTGGCTACCGTCAATTGACCGGTTTCCCTTCCATGCCACCACTGTGGAGCTTTGGAACGTGGATGAGCCGCATGACTTATTTCTCGGCCGACGAAGTGAATGAAATTTGTGACCGAATGCGCGCCGAAGATTATCCCTGCGATGTGATTCACCTCGACACCGGTTGGTTCGAAACCGACTGGCTGTGCGAATGGAAATTTAACGACAAACGGTTCCCTAATCCACCCGAGTTTATTCAAAACCTCAAGAATAAAGGCTATCGCGTAAGTTTATGGCAATTGCCGTACATTTCGTATAATGCCATTCAGTACAAAGAAGCGGATGAAAAAGAATATATCAGCAAAAGCGAGCGTCTGATTTCGGGTTCTTCGAATTTTAGTGTACAGGATTTTGCAGGCACTATCGACCTCACTTACGATGAAGCTACAGAGTGGTACAAAGATTTACTCCGCAATTTGTTGAAAATGGGGGTGGTGTGTATCAAAACTGATTTTGGTGAAGATATTCACCTCGATGCGGAATATCGCAACATGTCACCAGAAAAATTACATAATCTTTATCCGTTATTATATCAAAAAGCGGCTTACGAAGTGACCAAAGAAGTTACCGGCGATGGCATTGTGTGGGCACGTGCCGGCTGGGCCGGTTGCCAGCGTTATCCGTTGCATTGGGGTGGCGATTCGGCATGCTCGTGGGATGGAATGGCCGGTTCGCTCAAAGGTGGTTTGCAACTTGGCTTGTCAGGTTTCGGATTCTGGAGTCACGATGTGCCCGGTTTCCATGGTGTGCCAAACTTCATGAATTCCGTAGTGCCCGATGATTTGTACGTTCGCTGGACGCAGTTTGGCGTTTTCACGTCGCACCTGCGTTACCACGGCACCAGTAAACGCGAACCTTGGCATTATCCTGCTATTTCTGACATTATACGCAAGTATTGGAAACTGCGTTATCAGCTGATTCCTTATATTTTACAACAAAGTGAAATCACAACGCGAACCGGAATGCCTGTGTTGCGGGCTATGATTTTGCATTACCCGAATGACAAAACCTGCCGTCAGATTGACGACCAGTATTTCTTTGGCGAAAATATGCTGGTGGCTCCGGTGATGAATTCCGAAAATAAACGCGATATTTATCTGCCCGAAGGAACGTGGGTACATTTCTTTAGCCGTGAAGTTTTTGAAGGTGAACGATGGTTGAAAAACGTGGAAGTACCAATGGATGAAATCCCTGTTTTTGTAAAACAAGAGGCAGAGATTCCAATGTACATGGAAGAAGTACAATGCACGGATGAGATGGATTTAAACAAGATAATAAAAATATTATTTTAAACACGAAGACACAGAGACACAAAATAATATTTAATAACAGTGTCTTAACGTCTCCGTGTTAATACTCTTAGTTATGCAAACCTGGAAATCTAATTTTACTGAAACAAAAAAGCATTACACCGATTGGTGGAATGGAAAAGGAATAGTGCTAACCATGTGGGAACATCTTTTCAAAGAAGGTGCACCTTATGAAAATGTATTGCAACCCGCTCCACATAAGGATTTGAATCAGTTGTGGTTCGATGTTAAATGGCGCTCAGAATATTTACATTATACGATGTCGCGTAATTCGTATATGGCTGATATTTTACCTGTGGCTAATACTCAACTTGGTCCTGGCTCGTTAGCTGCAATTCTTGGTTCTGAGCTCGAAGGACGTGAAGACACCATTTGGATTCACCAAAAACCGAATTTTGATGGACAAATAATTTTCGACGAAAAAGGCTGGAAGCTTCATGAAAACTTACTTAGAGCTTGTAAAGCTAATGCAAATGGGAAATATATGATCGGTTGTCCCGATTTGGTGGAAGGACTTGACGTACTGGCTAGTTTGAAAGGTTCTGACAATATCCTAATGGACTTAATCATGGATCCGGACGGCACGTTGGAGATGATGAAAAAGGTGAATGAAGTGTATTTTGACGTGTTCAATCGCATTTACGACATTATCAACGAAGACGGCGAAATGGCGTTTTGCTATTTCTCGCTGTGGGCACCGGGCAAAGTTTCAAAATTGCAATGCGACTTGTCCATTATGATTTCGGAGGATGATTATCGTACTTTTTGCCTTCCTTTCCTGCGTGAACAAACCGAAAAAATTGATTATACGCTTTACCACCTCGATGGAGTGGATGCCATTCGTCATTTGGATGCTGTTCTTGAACTGGAAAAACTGAATGCCATTCAGTGGACACCGGGTTACGGTCAGCCACAGGGCGGAAGTCCGCAGTGGTACGATTTGTACAAAAAAATTCTGGCCGGTGGAAAATCCATTATGGCCAATTGGGTAACACTGGACGAGCTGGAACCATTGCTGGATAATATTGGCAATCAGGGTATGCATATCAATGTCGATTTCAAATCAGAAAAAGAAATTGAGCAAGCCATACGAATCATTGAGCGATATCGGTAGCATTTTACACCTTATTTGGCTGCGCCGATATTATCCCTTCGGGCGTTATTTGCTCCCGCTGGTCGCGATATTTAGCCTTCGGCTGATATTCACTTCGTTGATATTAAACTTTAAATAAAATCATACATGAAAATCGCATTAAATCTTATTGATATTTCCGTCATTATCGGATACCTGATTATTCTTTTTGGTATTGCCATTTGGGCAAGTAGAAACAAGAAAAAGAATGATAATCTTTTTTTGGCCAATAAAAGTCTGGGGTGGTTTGCCATCGGACTAACCATGTGGGGAACCAACGTTGGACCTTCTATGTTGTTAGCTTCGGCCAGTGCCGGATACAGTTCGGGAATTGTTTCCGGTAATTTTGCCTGGTATGCTTTCCTTTTCATCATGATGCTGGCATTTGTTTTTGCCCCACGCTACCTGGGTGCCAAAGCGTCTACTTTGCCAGAATATATGGGCAAACGCTTTGGACAGTCTACCCGCTATCTGCTTGCCTGGTATACACTTATCACTATTTTAATTTCATGGCTTTCGTTGGGTTTATTTGCAGGTGGAATTCTTGTAAAACAAATTTTAGGTATTCCTATGTGGGAATCGGTTATCATAATGGTTGTTTTTGCGTCAATTCTGACTGCTGCCGGTGGATTAAAAGCAATTGCTTATACCAGTGTTTTTCAAATGATTTTGCTGATAGTTGTATCGTTGACGCTGACGTTAATCGGACTTTCAAAAGTTGGCGGTTTGTCTGCATTGTATCATTCTACTCCTACTCATTACTGGCAACTGTTTCAACCCAATACCGATAAAGATTTCCCTTGGTTGCCTATCATACTGGGTTATCCGATTATGGGTGTGTGGTTTTGGTGTACCGAGCAGTCGATGGTGCAATCGGTTTTGGGTGCAAAAAGCCTGAAGCAAGGTCAGCTCGGTGCCAGTTTTATCGGTTGGTTGAAAATCCTTGATGTGCCGTTATTTATACTCCCTGGAATCATTTGTTTTGTGCTTTTTCCTCATTTAAAAGATGCCAGCGAAGCTTATTTGGTAATGGTTACCAATCTTTTCCCCGATGGTATGAAAGGACTGATTGTGGTGGTGCTATTGGCTGCATTACTTGGCAATATCGGTTCGTCGCTTAACTCCGTGAGTACCGTTTACACCATGGATATTTACCTAAAAAAAAATAAACCCAATGCAACTAATCAGGAAATCGTAAAAATCGGACGTTGGGTAACGGTATTTAGTGCCATTATTTCGGTAATTGTGGCATTGGCAATCGACAGCATAAAAGGTCTGAATCTTTTCAATATTTTCCAGTCGGTACTTGGATTCCTTGCACCGTCTATGTCTGTAGTATTCCTTTTTGCGGTATTTTGGAAAAAAACCACTCCGCGTGCAGTCAATCTTATTCTGACTGCCGGAACCGCATTTTGTTTGACGATTGCCGTTTTGTATTGGTGGGTATTTCCGGTTGAACAATATCATTTCTGGCCACATTTTATGATGATTTCGTTCTATCTGTTTGTCATTTTAGCCATTGCTACGGTTGTTATTTCGCTACTCGATACTAAATCTGTTTCTGAAAACACCCTGGGACTGGAAAAACTTCCTGCAACTTCCAAAACCGTTTGGGCTTCGTGGATTGTGTTGATTATTGTGATGGTTTCGCTGTATCTTTTCTTCAATTAGACCTCACCCCTGACCCCTCTCCTTGAGGAGAGGGAAAAAATAGTAAATGGTAAATGACTAAATAGTAACTGAATATGACTCACAAAGAACGTTTTTTTGCTACTATCGCCAATCAACCGGTGGATCGTCCGGCCGCGTGGTTGGGTTTGCCTGTGCCGTCGGCTGTACCTGAATTGCTTCGGTATTTTCAGGTGAATTCGGTTGACGAGTTGAAAATTAAACTCGACGACGATATTTATCCGATTGAAGTTCCTTACAACTTTCCTCCGTCGAATCATATTGCCTGTGCGTTCAAGTTTGCCAAGATGGCGCACGACGACAAACCCGATGAACGAACCCTGACCGCTCCGGGATTTTTCGAAGATATTGACGATCCTGCTCTCGTGGATTCGTTCCCATGGCCCGATCCGGCATTGTACCTTGATGTGGAAGAATCTCGCCGGCTGGTAATGGCCGCCGACCACAATTACATCCGAATGGGTGTGATGTGGAGTGCCCATTTTCAGGATGCTTGTGCGGCTTTCGGTATGGAAAAAGCATTGATGGTTATGCTGATGAACCCCGATATGTTTCAGGCAGTGATTGACCGCATTACCGACTTTTACCTCAAAGCCAACGAAATTTTCTACGAAGCTACTAAAGGTTATCTGGACGCTGTGCTTATTGGTAACGACTTTGGCAGTCAGTGCGGTTTGATGGTCGATCCGGATTCATTGCACGCTTATGTTTTTCCCGGAACAAAAAAACTGATTGATCAGGCAAAAAGCTACGATTTGAAAGTGATTCACCACTCCTGTGGTTCTATTTATCCGATTATTCAGGATTTGATTGATTTGGGCGTCGATTCCATTCACCCTATTCAGGCATTGGCTCAGGATATGGATGCACTGACTTTGAAAGATGGATTTGCATGTAAAACTTCATTCTGTGGTGGTGTGGATGCACAACATCTATTGGTAAACGGATCGCCCGAACAAGTCGCAGCAAAAGTAAAAGAGCTGAAACAACTGTTCCCAACCGGATTAATTATTTCGCCGAGTCACGAAGCTATTTTACCTGATATTCCACCGGCCAATATTGAGGCCATGTTTAATACAATAAAATTGTAGAGACGCAATGCATTGCGTCTCTACCCAATATAATTGATATGAAACGTTTCGGACAAATAATTCATCTTAAACCCGAGTATGCCGACGAATACGTGAAACAACACTCAGCCGTTTGGCCAGGAGTTTTGGCAATGATAACTACTTGTAATATTCAGAATTATTCCATTTTCAAAAAGGATTTAGTCTTATTTTCCTACTTTGAATATGTGGGTGATGACTTTGATGGTGATATGGAACGTATGGCAGCTGACCCCGAAACCCAGCGTTGGTGGGATGTGGTAAAACCATTGATGCAGCCTATCGAGACACGGAATGTAGGCGAGTTTTGGGCGGATATGGAAGAAATTTTTCACTTAGATTAAATAAAACCACAAATATGGTAAATTCAAATCCAATTCTCGGAACATTTTTTCATGCTGTAGGTGGCGCCTCGGCTTCGTCCTGTTATTTACCCAGTCAAAAAACAAAGCAATGGTCGTGGGGAACTTTTTGGCTGGTTCAGTCGGCTTTTGCATGGCTTATCATGCCACTGCTGGTGGGTTATCTCACGGTTCCCGACTTTTTCTTCATTTTAAAAACAGCTCCCACATCAGCTTTTTGGGGAGCATTCTGGCTCGGTGCAGTGTATGGTTTTGGCGGTATGTCGTTCGGTTTCGCTATCAGGCATATTGGCTATTCACTGACATATTCTATCAGCATCGGACTTTCGGCTATTTTAGGAACCATGACACCTTTGTTGATTCATGGTGAAGTGTTGCACTATTTCATGCGTCCCGGAAGCAGCATTGTGTTGGTAGGAATGATTATCGCCATTTTCGGAATATGCTTTATCGGATTGGCAGGTTTCAAAAAAGAAAAAGACCTGGGCGAATTGAAAAATGCAGCTCATTTCAATATGACTACGGGATTAATTTTGGCCATTATTGGTGGTTTACTTTCTGCTGTGTTTAATATCTCACTGGAAACCGGAAAACCCATTGCCGACATGGCTGCCTTGCATGGAGCCGGTGAGTTTGAAGGAAATGCCAAACTGATTGTTTCCACCGTCGGTTGCTTTCTTGTAAACGTGGTTTGGTTTATCGTTGCCGGAATTAAAGATAAATCGTTGAAAGAATTCACGGCTTCCAGCGGTATCTCTGTTGGGCAACGCGCCAAAAATACCATGTGGTCGGCATTGGCAGGAACGATGTGGTGCGGACAATTTTTCTTTTACGGATTAGGTCATGTACGCATGGGAAATTTCCAGTTTATCAGTTGGGTACTGCACATGTCCATGCTCATTTTCTTCAGCTATGGCGTTGGCTTGTTGATGAAAGAATGGAAACAAGTATCCAGAAAAACCTATTATATTCTCATTTTTGCATTAGTACTTTTATTGACTTCATCCGTCATTATATCGTACGGAAGTTGGTATGGTGAACAAATAATGAAATAGATTTTAGAACCAAGAGTCTAGAATCAAGATAAAAACAATATAAATATGAATTCAGAATTATTGGAAAAACTATCCGAGTGTGTAGAATTCGGAAAAATCAATTTGGCATCGCCTTATCCACCTCAAATGAAAGGTCAACCGGGAGCTGATGAAATTACAAAAGAAGCGTTAGAATCAGGGGTTACGCCAACTGAAATACTAAATGATGCTTTGATTTTGGCCATGAATAAAGTAGGTCAGAAATTTACCGAAAATAAAATCTTCGTGCCCCAAATGTTGTTGTCGGCAAAGGCTATGGGAGCTTCCATGGTGCATTTGAAACCCTTTTTTGCCAACGGTTCCGTACAACGCAAAGGCGTTTTTATTCTGGGAACTGTCTTCGGCGATTTGCACGATATTGGTAAAAATCTTTTTGGAATGATGGTAGAAGGTGCCGGTTGGGAAGTAATTGACCTGGGCATTGATGTAAAAACCGAAAAATTCGTTGAAGCTGTTCAACAACATCCAACTGCTGTTGTTGGTATTTCGGCCTTATTGACAACCACCATGGTAAATATGAAACCGGTAATCGATGCCATTAAAGCAGCTTCACCATCAACAAAGGTTATTGTTGGAGGAGCTCCGTTATCAGCTGATTTTGCTGCCACTATTGGTGCCGACGGTTACGGAAAAAATCCACAGGAAGGTATTGTTTGGTTAGATAAAATATCGGCATGAAAGAATTTATAGATAAAATCCTTCAAAGCGACAAAACACTTGCTTTCCCCATTATGACCCATCCCGGCATTGAAGCGCTTGGAAAAACAGTAAAAGAGGCTGTGACAGATGGACAGGTGCATTTTGAAGCCATCAAATATCTGTCGAAAAACTATAACACAGTGGCTTGTTCGTCAATCATGGATTTGACGGTTGAGGCTGAAGCTTTTGGTGCCACAGTGAATTTACCGGCTGATGAAATTCCTTCGGTAACCGGTAGATTGTTGAGTGATGCTGAATCCATTGCAGCATTGGAAGTTCCTTCGTTGGAAGCAGGTCGTATTCCACAATATTTATTGGCCAATAAACTGGCTGCTGAGGCAATCAAAGACAAACCACTTTTTTCAGGATGCATTGGTCCGTTTTCATTGGCGGGTCGATTGTTTGATATGTCGGAGATTATGGTGGCCATTTACATTGAACCGGATGCCATTCTTCAACTGTTGGGAAAATGTACCGAGTTTCTGGTGAATTACTGCAAAGCACTGAAAGCAACAGGTACACAAGGCGTAGTAATTGCTGAACCTGCTGCCGGATTGCTCTCGGGCGATGACTGTATGATGTATTCTACCGATTTTGTGAAATTAATTGTAGAGGCTGTGCAGGATGATATGTTTACTGTTATTTTGCACAATTGCGGTAATATAGGTCAATGTACGCAAGCTATGGTGGCCAGCGGTGCCAGAGCTCTGCATTTCGGGAATGCGATCGACATGGAAGGTGTGCTGAACGAATGTCCTTCGGATATTCTTGTTCTTGGTAATCTGAATCCGGTAAGTGTTTTCAAACAAGGAAGCGTTGACTCGGTAAAACTTGAAACACGCGCTTTGCTGAGTAAAGTAGGGAAACACAAAAACTTTGTGATTTCAAGCGGTTGCGATTTACCCCCACATGTGCCCGAAGCCAATATACACGCGTTTCTGGAAACAGTAGAAAATTTCCGATAAACTAATTTCCAATCCTCAATTAAAAAGAGAATTGGAAATTGATTAATTGATAATTAATGAGTTTTCAATCCTTTCATTTCACCTTTGCCGAAGTAGCTCCTACTTTCGACGAAATTCTGGACTTTATCCAATCTACCGATTTGGAGGAAGAGCATCCGGCTATCGTTTTTATTCGGGAAATGTTGGACGAGTTGAACTTTGATACCGGCATCACAGGTGGTTATGTCATAAAAGAGGTTGAAAAACTTAATGTAAAAACTGGACTACTACGCATTGATAACACGGAGTTGAATCTGGGTCGACAGGTTTGCGGATATATTAAAGAAGCTACTCAGGTGGCACTTTTTCTGTGTACAGCTGGCGAAGATTTTACTCGCATGACCAATGCATTAAATGAACAGGGCGACATTATGGAAGCTTATATTCTGGACGCTATTGGTTCGCTCACGGTAGAAAAGGCGATGGATAAGATTCAGGAAAATCTGAAAAATGATTTTTTTAAACAACACATTAAAATTTCCAATCGCTATAGTCCCGGCTATTGCAACTGGCCCCTCTCTGATCAAACAGCTTTGTTTGAATTAATCGGTGAAAACCCCACCGGTATTCAACTCAGCGACTCCTGCCTGATGACACCACGAAAGTCGATTAGCGGCATTATCGGCATTGGGCAACATCTCATACATCATAAATATAGGTGCGAAATCTGCACAAATACAAGTTGTATTTACCGGAAAATTTTACACGGATAATTCTAAAAACGGCTTGAATTCGATTGATATAGCCCATAAGGAATGTACTAGAAAGAAACAGGCACTTTTTGTTATTGTTATGAAAATTCTGGGGTTGAAGTAATACTAAGATAAAACCTTTAATTTTGAGGATCATGCAAGCAAGGAGAATTTATACACTAAAAAATTATAGTTTTATTAAAAAAAAGTCACTCAATCAGTTCAGATTGAGTGACTTTTTTATTAAATTAGAGCTATATTTATGGTAGGCAATAACTTCATCACAAATAAGACTTTCGGAAGTATCTGATATTGAAATTATTTCGTCCAGAGATGCAATGAAATCGCACTCAAAAAATTGAGAGTGGATTTGAATTTTTCACTATTAGGTGAAGTATCTCAAAACCGCTGAGACAGATTGATAAAGGCACGCCCCTGGTAGTTGTTGTCGGGGTTGAATGTTGCTTCATAGTCGAACCACAGCAACAGATTTTTGCTTATATGCCACGAAAGGCTAATTTCAGCAATGTTTTGAGGTATAGCGGTATTGCTAATGCTATTATAATTTACATTTCGGTATGTTAGCTGTGTGAATAGGTTTCCATCTAACAAATCTTTCGACAGCGAAGCACCATATACCATTCCGCTCAGGTAGCTGGTTTTCAATGCTGTAACATCTACAGTCAATGTAGTTTCAAATGGCAATTGTGACACAGTGAGGTATGTATATGCATTCGACGAAGCATTGGAATTAGCTGAAGCAAATCGAACACCGGCATTTCCACCCCAGATTAAGAAATTGAAAGGGCGATACATGGCTTGAAAGCGCAATCCCTGACGGGTTTCTTTATCCATTACGCTGTCGATATAGTTTTTGTAGGTTTCGTAATAATAGATATTTTTACGGGCATCGTATGACATCGATAACGACAAGTTTTTTAAAGCCCGCCACTGAAGGGATGCGTAAGCACTTGTCAGATTGAATGTTGTTGTTGCCTGGTTATTTTGCAAAGCGTATAAGTCAATTTCGGCAGAACCAAAGAAATCAAGATTCTGAAGCAGCGAATTACTGTGTTGAAGATACAAGAAACTACGGTCGGTATGCATATTATTCATTTGGTTGAAAAATGCTAGCGAAGATTGCATATAGCCTATCTCGGTTCTTAGCTGATGGCCAACAAAAGCACCATATTGCAATAATCCCGGATTCAAACTATAGGTATAGGTATCAGGTCGACTACCAATAACTGCACCATAGGATATATATTTTCCAAATTTTCCAAACTGGAGTCCATCTACTGCACCGATATTGGCTAAGTTTGAATTTATTTTTCGACCGAAAGACAAATACATCGAATCGGGCAAATCATATTTCACCGAAAGGTTATAGATCTTTACATCGAGCGGTTGATCTATCAGGTAATTCTGAGTTGTGCTGGAGTCAATCGTAGAAGTAAAAGGTCTATAGCTGCTTTTTTTAGTTAGCGACATATAACATTCGGCCGAAAACTTGGAGTTAGAAATATGTTTGGCATAAAGTGATAAGTTGAGTCGGAACACAGAATTCATGGTCGTATCACTGGTATTGTTCAGATACGTTGACAATGAAACCCGACCATCTAACTTCCCGATCTTTTTGCTATCAGTATCCTTTTTTGTTGCTGCCATAACGGCAGCATCATTCACTGAAACGGCTTCTTTCGATTGTTGGGTCAATACTTCAATTGGCGCAGATTCTATTTTCTTTTTTGCAAAGACCTGATTCGAAACTAAAGCTACAAAACCATTTACAGGATCGCAAATGCACGAAATTGATGATAGATTCTTTACCACCAAAACAGATTGAAACACATTGTTTTTTGAACTATAAAGAGTATCTCCAATTTGAATTCCGTCAGTATTCACAAACTGAACATACACGTTTTGGGAGGTAATAAATGAAATATTTCCACTACTCACATCAATGGTCTTTTGAGCGAATGTAGCCAGGCTAAAAGCTATCAAAATTATTGTCAGAAATTGTTTCATGCGTTTTATATTTTTATTTTTTATAATTGTCGCATAGTTTGTCCCAAAATAAGGTGGGACTCGCATAAAATACTATGTAAACTATCAAATTAAAGATCATCCCTTATTCTTCTCCTCCTCAAATTGAAGAAGGTTTGGGCAAAGTTTCTTATTTATCAAAATTATGACATTTCCGGCAATTGGCTTTGAAACTTGCGTCATTATTATGACAATCGACACATTTTGTCCAGGCACCCCGATGTTTACCCGAATAGATGCCAAACCAACTATCGTGAATTCTAAATTGCACATTATTAAAACCACTGACGTTATGACAATCGGAGCAACTGTATTTCTTCATTAATGTGCCGTGTGCAGGTATGACTCCGATTGCTTCATTTTGCTTGCTACTATGGCAACCCAAACAATCCGGTGATTTTTTTATTTGGTAATTATTGTCGCTATGACAACGATCACAGGTCAAGACACCATGCATTCCGGTAATAGGGAAAAAACTATGGTTGAAACCTTTTCCAATAGCGTTCCAGCTTCGTCCAACCATTGAATGACATTGTTCACAATCAGTTCCAAAACCTGACAATCGGTGATTAGGCTTATTTGTTAAATTATATTGGAATTGATGACAAGAATAACAGTTAGTACGAATATTATTAAAACGTAAATTCGAAGCCGAAGTATGGCAACGGTTACAATCAGCGGAAGCATGCTCACCAACAAGAGCAAATCCTTGTTGTTGATGAATTTTTCGAATGTTAGTATTATTTACTATGAACGAATTGTTATTATGGCAACGGGCGCAATCTCGACCTGTAGTTCCTTCGTGAATATCAGTATGACAAGATGCACATTGGCCTTTTGCCTGTGTGAAAATAAGTGTTTTATGACAATTTCTACAACTAATTGTTTTGTGTTGACCTAAAAGTGGGAAGTCTGTTTTATTATGATTAAACCCCATAGGTTTTATCTGCTTCCAATTATCAATAGTGTGACAAGTAGTACATTCTAACTTGAATTTATCGCCATGAGGTGACTTAAAGTTTGCAGCAAAAACACCTGTCCCTGCTAAAGCTAACATTAGAAATAATATTATCTTGTTTCTCATATTTTACTAACTTTCTAACTTCTGTTAAGAACGACGTTTAACCATGTATCATTTTCGAAGCTACACCTTTCTCCATAAAGAGCTCGGTCACGGCGATTCCGCCAAAGTGCAACATTATAAATGCCATTGCATAGTAATGCGATTGAAAATGAATTATTTGGGATGTCCATCTCCAACTTGTTGGTCCCCACAACATGAGTGCTCCAGTTAAGGTGGTGATACCTAATAAAAGATAAAACAGAACATAAATGGAACCCTGAAATCGTTGTTTCAAGGTATTTTTTTTATCTAATGGACTTGGGAATTGCATACCGTTAATACCAAGATGTATCAGTCTCAAAATATAAAGCCCTACCAAAACATATCCGGCATAAAAGTGCCATTCCCACATGGGCTGTGCTATACGTTTAGCAATAACACTAGCGTCACCAATTGTTATTTGGCCACCAAATAAAAGTATATTTTCAACAATAATTTTTGCCAAACTATCTCTTCCAAACCAAGTGATGTGAAGCAAGGCTGTTCCTAACAAAATAATAATGCATAATGCTATGCTCCAATGCAATAAACGGTGAGTAACATTAAAGTTTTTTGATTCCATAACTTTGTATTTTTGTATTAATATATTTGATATTCAATAAATTATGTACTTAATAATTATGTATAAAAAGCACGAATGCTGAATTATTTCGAATGTATTTTTTGTTCTGTTTCTTTTATGAATGACAGCTATTGCAGTCTATACTTTTGAATTTGTATTTTATATACGTACCTTTTTGATCGATGGTTTGTTTATGACATTCAACACATTTGACATCCCGATGTGCTCCTTCAAGTTTAAAACGAGAGGAAGTATGAACAAATTTTGAATCTTTCCAGCTAGTAAAACCATGACATTTTACACATTCAGTTTTAGAATTTTCAGCAAATTGCCCCACATGATTATCTTTGTGACAACTTGAACACTCTTTTGAAATTCCTTCAAATTGTTGAACACGTACTCCGTTGCTGTTTTTCTTGAAATGGCAGGAAGCACAGACTTGTTTAGCGTGAGTACCTTCAAGTTTAAACCCAGTCTTTTCGTGATCAAATGTTACCGACTTCCAGCTGGTTACTGCATGACATAATGTACAATTTTCATTTGGCATAAATTTATCGGCTATGAATCCTTTATGAATGTTTTTGTGACATTCTACACAATTGACAGGCATCTTTGCAAATTTCCAATCTTTTTGTTTACGGTGACATTCCATACAAGTAGTAGCCATGTGAGCCCCTTCAAGTTTGAATTTCAACTTACTATGTCGTTCAATTGTAAAGTTTGTCTCAGCAAAACTTTTGTTTGTATGGCAATCATTACAATCCGGAGAAACTCCCTTTTTCGCAAATTCGCCTTTGTGATAATCTGCATGACAGCTCGAACATTTGTCGTGTTTCAATGGATCAGTCATCGACTCTGTTTTGTGACACAATTTACAAGCGACAGTTTTATGCTTCCCAACTAGTTGGAAGCCTGTTTTGTCATGGTTAAATGAGCTAATATTTTTTATGGCATGAAATGATTCCTCACTATGACATTCTTTGCAATTAATACCAAATTTGTTTTCGTGTTTATCTTTATGACAAGGTGTACAGCTTTCGAACTGAAGCCCTTTGAATCGTTGCGCTGGTTTAGCGTTGATAATTTCAGTTTTGTGGCATTTCAGACAACTTACGTTTTTGTGTTTACCTAATATTGCAAATTTGGTTTTATTGTGATCAAATCCTACTACTTTCGGATTTTTGAACGAATTGAAAGTATGGCAGCTGGCACAGTTTGCTGACAATTTTCCCTGATGAAAATCGGAGTGACAATTGAGGCAGGCACTGCTTAACCCCATGTAGGTAGAAGTTTTCTTTTTGAAATTAGGGTCTGAAACAAATTCTGCTTTATGGCATGCTCTACAATCTTTCTTAGCATGAACACCTTTTAGTTCAAAACCCATTTCGGCATGGTTAAAACTTTTTTTATTTATTTTTATAAGTTGAAAATCGCGTCCATGATGCTCATTATGGCAAACTAAGCAGTTTTTCTGACCAACTTCGACAGAAGCATGAAAACCTTTTTTGGATGCAATACTCGCTTTAATTTCTT
>SESF01016002.1_pt1 | contig 29826 bp, 25 predicted proteins | sample 3171521 | NCBI WGS metagenome assembly SESF01 (sample SAMN10866945, study PRJNA518727) | freshwater metagenome | biome: subpolar coniferous forest; feature: holomictic lake; material: water; isolation source: holomictic Lake 227, 6 m and 8 m depth | place: Canada: near Kenora, Ontario | collected...
CCAGCAATTCGCCGAACAACCGAAACACCCGGGCTGCTTCCGATTGGTCGGTCTCGTTCCGCCGGGGCGTGAATTGGGCGAATAGCTCGCCCGGGGGCCTGGTGGTGCGAAGGCGCCGGTTGTCGCTGAGCAGAACCGTGGTCTCCAAGGGAAAGAAGGCGGCCCGGGCGTGCGCCAGCAATTCCTGACACGGGGCGTTACAGTGGTAGCTGGTCGGCGCCAGGAGGATAAACTGTCGTTGCAGTCGAGCCACCAACTCGGCCACCGCGCGGCGAAAGGTGGCGCCGCAGACCTGGACGGTGAGGATGACCGGCACACCGCCAGCCGACCACGCGCCGATCTGGAGTGTGTTGGGCAGCGGGAGTGGCGCGGGCTTGCCGTGCAGCTCCAGGATCTCGAACAGCGCGTGGGCGAGCTTGGACCAGCTTACTTCCCAGGGCGTGATTTCCGCCGGGTTCAGCGGGATATCCAGCGGCTGGTTCGGATCAGCGCCGCAGGTGGCGATCAGCGAGCCATCCGGGCGGCAGATGATATCGTGGGCCAGCCCGCAGCCGCGCGGACAGGGCAGGAGCTGGGCCAGGTTGGGGCACTCCTGCAGGATGAGATCCTTCATCGGCTCGAAGGCCTCGCCGAACCGCTGGCGCCAAACGCCGGGCAAAGCGATCAATCCCGGGATAGTTTCAAGGACGGACCATTCAGTTGAGAGTTGAGGGCTCAGGGTGGGGAGTTGATGGTTAAGAGTCGATAGTTGATAGTTGAGAAAGAAGCGGTTTGGGCTATATGGGTTACATTAGCTGCATGGTCACAAGGTTTCATGGTTACATCGCCACATCGCTACCCGGGGCTGGCTGGGGGCGGAGGGGGAATGGGCGGGCCGATGCGCGCAAAGCCGCGGACCGCCAGCCAGGTTCTCAGCACGTTGGCCGCATAGGCCGGCGTCAAGGTCAGGACATGCGGCGGCCAGATTTCCGCCAGGTAGAGCTGGCCGGCTCCCACCACGTGAAACCGCAGCACGGCGAACAAGGGCCGCGCCCCGCGGGGCAACAGATCGCACAGCGACCCGCCGGCCTCCGCGGATTTGAACACATTACTCGACCGCCGGACGACAACGTCCTGATAAACGTTGTCGCAGATAGTGCCAAGCTCCTGAACGACGACCTCCCTGATCCCGAGCGCGAGATCAGGGGCCAGGGCGTCCGGGCCGCGGGCAACGAGTGGATCGAGTGTGTAGAGGCCTTGCGCGGGGGAAGGCGTGGGGCAGGGGGTGGCGATCATGGGGGTTAGTGAGGCCGGGAGGGTCGGGTATGGGAGACAGACAGCGAAGTGCCACGCGCCGGGAAGATAGCCCGGCTTGTGCGGGCAACCCGGACTCGGGGGCGTCCGGCTTTCCAACGCGGCACGTGGGCCGCTTCGACTCGTGTCTGTCTTCATGTTGGCGAAACGACTGCCTGCCAGCCGAAACGCCGCGTGAGCGCTTTCCCCGGCCCTCGTCCCGGGCGTTGCGGCTGGGACCAGGACCGCTGCTAGCAACCTCTCCCGCGACAAATCGGCTGTCAGTTGGCGGCCAGTTTAGCGCCCGGCATGGACCGCGTCAATACACTGCATCTTGATTGTATGAATAAATAGTTTAGCATTACTTGCAGAGCATTCGACAAGGAACAGCCGGTGGCACTGCACAATTATGCGATACACTCGGCGTTGACGGACGGCTACTGTGGTGCGTAAACTGTGGCATGAAATTGAAGCCCATAACTGTAACATCAGACGCCCATACCCCGCAGGCGCTCGATGACCCGGAACAATTGCAGCGCAGCGATGATGCCGTCATTTTCCGCGCGGCCCAACTCTTCCTGGGCGATCGGGCTCCAGGGCTTTCGCCCAGCGAGATCGCCACCCAGATTAGCGTCGAGTTTGACTTGCGCCCGAAGCTGACGCGGGAGGCGATCTACCCGATGATCAATGAGGCGATCCGCCGCGACTTCCTGCGGCTGGTGCCGCCGCTCAACCAGCAGTTGGCCGAGCGAGTGCGGGCCAAATACCCGAACCTGAAAGGGGCCACCCTCAGCGTGGTGCAGACGGCCGGGCGGCATGACAACGCCAAGGTGGCGACCGTGGCGGCGGAGCTGGCACTGGACCACGTGCAGCAAATCTCCAAGGCGACCAACGACCCAAACGTCAGTGTTGGCCTCGGGCCAGGGCGGGCGACGCTTGATTTCTGCCGGACTTTCAGCCGCCTGCTGGCCGGGTATCCCGAGCCGCTCAATCTGCGCCTGGTGGCGATCTCAGCCGGCTGCCCGGCCAACGCCTCCGAGTACTCCTCGATTTCCTTCTTCAACCTCTTCCCCCAGCGCTTGGTCGAGGGCCGCACGGTTGGGCTCTTCGCCGAAACCCTGGTGCCCCAGGACAACTTTGACCGGATCAAAGATCAGCCCGGCGTCAAGGAAGCGTTTGGCGAACGGGAGAGCATCAACCTGGTGGTGACCTCCATGGGTGACGTGCACGATGAGCATGACTTGCTGATGATGTTCCTGGAGCAATCCCCGCCGGGCAAGGGCCGCCCGCGAACGGCGAAGTGGCGCGGCAACGTCCAGTACCGTCCCTACACCGCGGACGGCCCGGTCCTGGAAACGGGCCAAGAGTTGCGGGCGGTAACGATCTTCGAGTTGGAGCACCTGGTGCAAGCGGCGAACCAGAAGAACCGGCACGTCATCCTGATGGCGCGCCAGTGCGGCATTTGCGGCCGCTCCCGCGCCGAAGCCCTGCGCCCGCTGCTGACCAACCCCCAGCTCAAAGTCTTCAGCACGCTCGTCATGGACGCCGCCACCGCCCGGGACCTGCTGACGTAGCGCTTCAGGCGCAGCCGAACAGTACCACCAAGCGCCAGACCCCAAATCCGAAACCCGAAACCCGAAATCCGAAACAAATCCAAAGCACCAATGCGAAAATCCCCGACGACACTGGAATGCAGTTGAAAAGGCTCATACCGATTGCGCCGACTGAATCCACAACCGGAAGAACCGGTCCGTGATCAGGAATGAGCCGTTGTCCCGATCAATGTTATCCTTGGGTTTCTCAAATTACGCAAGTTGCGTAATGCCACAAACCCAACGGGCAGGTAAAGGCCCGCTTTCAGCCAAACTTGACCGCGCGGGCAAGCCGGCCAACTTATGAGCGTCACAATCAATCTTAGCTCTGATGAGGGGGCTCAGAGCAAGCGGTTCACTGAGCTCCAAAACGAAACCGAAGCCGTGGCCAAAGCGGCGCGAGAGTTCCTCCGCATAACTCAACTCCGCGAGCTCAAGGAGGTGTCGGGCAAAGTTGATTATTGCGATGCAGGCGACGAACTGGAGACGATGGAGCTTCGTGAGCTGCGCCCCAATCCAGTGTGAGATCCGGCGCTCTGGTCCGGGTGGAAACCGATCTACGGGCTGACCCCTTTCCCGGAAACAGGGGTAGCTCCAGACCAAACCACGGTTTGGCCGGATTTCGGTCATGTCCCCGCCTTTGGCGGTGCGGTCGTGCGGCACCACGGCAGGAATGCCAAAATCAGTTCGCGCCGGGCACGGACGCCCTCGGGTTTGCGCTCAACCAGTTCCATTTCCTCCACCGCGGCCAGGTCGCGCTGCAATGTCTTGGCCGAGATTCCAGCGTAGGTTTTTGCCAGCCGCGGCGTGAGCTCGGTAATTTTCCCCACCGCCACCGGCTCGCGGGCCGGGCTTAAGTCCAGCACCAGATCGCGCTGACGTTTGACGTTATCACGATACGGAATGGATGGCGGAGACGCGACTGCTCTGGCAACAGGCCAAGGCCGGACAGTGGCGGCTCGTCACTGCCATCGTCGCGGAAGCCGAGTTGAAGAATACCCCTGCCAACGTCAGGGAGATCTTTGCAAACACGTTCGACGCCAGCAACATTCTGGACACCAGCGCCGAGATTGAAGAACTCGCCAACGCCTGCCTGGCTGCCGCCGTCGTGCCCTCCAGATTTGCCGATGACGTCTTGCCTGTGGCGATGGCCACGGTTCACGGCGTGCGGTTCGTCGTCAGTTGGAATTTCAAGCACCTCGCAAACGTGCGTCGCGAAGACGGGTTCAACGCCGTGAACCTCTTGCAGGGCTGGCCGCCGGTGCGTATGGTAAGCCCGAAAGAAATCATCTATGCCGGGCAAGAACAATCAGAGTGAGTCCGGGCGCGGCTTTGATGCCGTCGCTGGAAAGAAGTCGTTGCGGCGAAGACCGCGGGCATGAGCATCAGTGAACGCATGGCCTGGTTCCGCCGCCAATCATCGGTGCCAGCCATTCGCGCTCAGGCGCAGCCCAATGAACTGGCGATGCGCGAAGAGCCGCCCAATTACGGCGCGAAGAAACCCTGACTCCGCTGATGACGCCGACGCCGTCCCCCGGCATGAAAAAGCACATCAAACCCGTGGTTGATACCCGCCGTCGTCCGTTGTAATTTCCTGAGACGAACATGATCCGCCGCCGCCAAAGCTCGAAGCCCAACAAATGCTTTTGTGCTACTGTCACCAGCGAGCAGTTGGAAGCCTGGGGGGCAACAGTCACCTATGGAGGGAACGCGGAACACAAGCGGAACCCCGGAGATTTCGGGTTGGAGCCGCCCGATGGCCCGCGGCTGGGTAAAACGCTCTGCGACGGTGTTGGTATTCTACAGAGGGCCGCGGCTCTGCGCCTGCTAAGGGAGGGCATCCGCCGGGGACTGGTCAGTGAGCAGAGGCGAGGTGAGTTCCCGCAGAACATCCGGGCGGTAGCCGATGACGGAACAGCTCTGGAGGCGGCGCTCGATAACCAGACGACTGGCTCCTACCACGGATATCCCATGTGGCCGGATGACTACTTTGCAAAGAAAGTGATCAAAAAATGGAATGCCGCCCATGAGTGACGCTCTAGCCATAGATTTCAGGTGGCTGTTCCGTGCGCAGAGCAGCCCGTTTGACAGGGCGTTTTCCGCAGAGATCGGCCTGAGACTGGGCAACTCATGGCTGACCGAACTGGAGGAGCTGGAATCCCGCACGACGCGGACTCATCTCAGGGCCTGCACGCACACCCTGGCTCTGTGGCTGGCCGGGAACTGGTGGCGTCTGCGCTGGGAGCCGGAGTCGCGTTGCTCACGGGACGATGTGGATTGGCGCATCGCCCACAGCATAGGCTCCGCGGGCGGCGGCTTCGCATGGCCAAATATCCTGTTTGCCAGTGATGGTCCATCTCTGGCCGTGGCGTCCATCCCCAGGCTCCGGCCTGCCGCTTTCGAACCGCTGCGGTATTTGAATGGTGTCAGTGGCCGAATTACCGCGGTGGAGTTCGAATACAAGGTGGATGGCTTCGTGGAGGCCGTTATCAGCCGGCTACATGACCTGGAGATTGATGACCAAACTCTGCCGCAACTTTGGAATGAAGTGCTGCAAGAACGGCGCGACCCGGAGACAGCCCGGTGGCGCAAGCTGGAGGCACTGTGCGGGTATGACCCGGATGAAGCACCTCCTCGGATGATAGAGATGCTCATAGAGGACAACGCGGGTCTGGGCGCAGGCGCACTGGAGGAAGTGGCCGTGCATGGCAGGCACGACACTCCCGCTGTGCTGGGCCAACTGGTTGAACTGGCGGGATCAGCAGACGCCCCGGCGCCTGGAGGCGTGAGGGGAATTCTGCCGCTTTTGAGGGGCAGGGTGGACTACGGGACGGACTCCAGGCCATGGCAGCGGGCGACCCGCCTGGCCCGCTTTGCCCGCGAGGAGTGGGGATTGGGCCAGCGGCCTGTTTCAAATATGGAACTCGGTGGCCTGATAGAGGTGAATGCCTCAGTGTTCAAGGAAGGAACCAAGAGTCCTGTGCCCATGCCCGCCGCGCTAAGGACGGAACATCCCGGCGCTTATAATATCTACATGAACAGCCTGTGGGCCACCAGTCGCCGTTTTGCCGTAAGCAGGCTGCTGGGGGACTACCTCTACCAGCAGGATGAAGGACGGCTCATTCCCGCAACGGACGGCAAAACAGCCCGTCAGCAATTTCAGCGGGCTTTTGCACAGGAGTTCCTTTGCCCGTTCGGCTCGCTGAGGGAGATGATTGGCAGCGACCAGCCGAAGGAGGATCAATTTGAAGAGGCGGCTGCCTATTTTGATGTATTGCCGTGGGTGGTGCAATCCACGCTGGTGAATAAGGGTGAACTGGACCGCGAGGCTTTGCTCTGGGCTTCTGAGAAGGCATTAATGCCAGTTTGACTAGCGCGTTGGGATTAAGCGCCCTGGTATGAACAAGCACACGGAAGCCCGCCTCGAAGACGCGATCATAGACCACTTGACCACGCAGGGCGGTTATGTCTTTGTGGATTACCGCGAGGGCGAGGCAAAGGACCGCTACGACAAGGCGCGTGCGCTCGATCCGGCGCTGGTGCTGGGCTTCATCCAGGCAACTCAGGAGAAGATGTGGCAGAGCCTGGAGGGCATTCACAAAGCGGAGACGGGCAAGGTGGTGCTGGACCACCTGGTCAAGGAACTGGAAACCAAGGGCATGCTCAAAGTGCTCCGTCAGGGCTTCAAATGCTACGGCAAGAAGCTGCGCGTGGCGGTCTTCGCCTCGAACAACCGGATGAACCCGGACACGCTGGCACTCTACAGCAAGAACGTGCTCTCGGTGACGCGGCAGCTTTACTACGGCACGGAGCATTCCAAGTCGCTCGATCTGGTAATCTTCCTTAACGGCCTGCCCATCGTCACCGCGGAACTCAAGAACCCGCTCTCCGGTCAGAAGGTCGAAGCCGCCAAACGGCAGTACAAGAAGGACCGCGATCATCGCGAACTGCTCTTCGATTTCACCAAGCGGACGCTGGTCCATTTCGCCGTGGATCAGGATCAGGTGCTCATGACCACCCGGTTGAGTGGCGACAAGACGCACTTTCTGCCCTTCAACCTCGGCAACCAGGGCCATGCTGGAAATCCACCGGCGGCCGATGGCGGCTATCGCACGGCCTATCTCTGGCGCGAGGTGTGGCAGCGGGACAGCCTGCTCGACATCCTCGGGCGCTTCATGCACCTGCAAGTTGAGGAAACACGCATCCTCACCGATGAGGGCAGCCGCAAGATCACCAAGGAGACCATGATCTTCCCCCCGGTATCACCAACTCGACTGTGTGCGCGGCCTGGTCCGTCACGCCAAGGCCAATGGCCCAGGGAGAAACCACCTCGTCCAGAACTCGGCGGGTTCAGGCAAGTCCAACTCCATCGCCTGGCTGGCGCATCACCTCTCCAGCCTGCACGACGACGCCGACCAGCTCGCCGAGGTCGTGCGGGAGATGATGCGCCGGGGCAAACAGCCGAACCTGAGTTATTTCGCCTGCACCGCCACCCCCAAATACAAGACGAAGAAGATCTTCGATGAGCCTGGCCCGTCCGGCGAATCGCCCTTCCACCTCTACACCATGCGCCAGGCCATCGAGGAGACGGAGAAGTATCAGACCGGGTTCGATCAACCGCTCCTCCACACGATGTATGTGGACAAGAAACTCACCGGCCTGCAGGCCGTGCAGACGCTCTCGCGCCTGAACCACACCTGCGCCGGCAAAGAGGACACGTTCATCCTGGACTTCCGCAACAAACCGGAGGAAATCTTCAAAGCCTTCAAGCCCTACTACGAGGATACCCCCACCGAGCCCCTGACCGACGCGCAGCACATCTACCGGCTGCAACACCAGATCGAAGAGACGGGCCTGATCTTTGAGCAAGAGGTCAAAGCCTTTTGCGCCGTCTATTTCAAGCCGCGCCGAAAGGAAACGGTGCATGACCATGCGCAGATGAACGGCATCCTCGACCAGGCCGTCGAGCGCTTCAAAGAACGGCCCGAGGAGGAGCGCGAGGAAGCGAAGACGCTGCTAGTGAACTTCCGCAACCTGTATGGCTTCCTGTCACAGGTGATCCCGTATCAGGATTCCGACCTGGAACAGCTCTACACCTATCTGCGCTTTCTGCTAACCAAGCTGCCGAAGCGCGACAGCGGCCCTGGCGCTCATCTCGAAGATGAAATCGAGCTCCAATACTACCGGCTGCAAAAAATCAGCGAGGGGCAGATTGATCTCAACACAGGCGACGGCCATCCCCTGAAAGGCCCGAGTGATGTCGGCACCGGGCAGGAGGATGAGAAGATCAAGCTCTCGGAACTTATCGACATTCTCAACGAGCGCTTCGGAACGAACTTCACCCAAGCCGACCAACTCTTCTTCGACCAGATTCAGGAAGAAGCCACCGAAAACGATACGCTCCAAAAAGCGGCAGCGACGAACACGAAGGACGACTTCCGCTACGTGTTCGAGAAAGCCTTCGAGGGCCTCGTCATCGACCGCATGGATGGCAACGAGGAAATCTTCGGAAAGCTCATGAGCGACGTAGGGTTCCGGAAACTCGCCGTGGAACATATGCTCCATAAAGTGTACACCGCTTTGAAGACCCCCAAGGTCGAGACACCTGCTTAGCGGCCCCCAACCCACACCGCGACCAAAATGCGGTCAGAAACGGGTCAGACCGGAGATTGGAACTGGTCCTGTGCGCGTGGTGGGGGACCTGGGGAAAAGCTGAAATCCTGAAAGCTGAAAGGCTGAAATCGGGACCGGGCCGGTGCCAGTCCTCGGTTAACCGCGAATTACGCTAATTGACGCGAATTTTCTGGAACATCCAACATCCAGTCAAACGCCAAAATGGGGAAAGCAGAAAACAGAAGCGAGACTACGGGGCCACGGACTTGGGGGAAAGGCTGAAATCCTGAAAGCGGAAATGGGAAAAAGAGACTACGGGACGGCAGGCAACAAACCACGGGACGAGAGTCAAACGCGGAAATGCGAAACTGGATTTGAGGGTCGGCGCTGCTCAGAAGGAGGGGTTGACTTACTGCTGCCAGCGTAAGATAGTAAGGCATGATGACCACGTTATCGAGTAAAGGTCAGGTCGTTTTGCCCAAGCAGGCCAGGCTGGGGCTGCGGTTGCGTCCGGGGGGCAAGCTGGTGTGCAAGATAAAGGGCGGTTCGCTTGTGTTGACCCCGGAGCACCCCGCGGCGGAGCTGCCGCGGCTGATTCAGGACCCAAAGTCCGGACTGTGCATCACGAAGTCGTTCGCGGGCACGCAGGTGACCAGTCAAGACGTGCGGGCAGCTCTGCTTGACTTCCCGTGAGGTACCTGCTGGATGTCAATGCGCTGATCGCGCTGGCGCACACCGGCCATGCCCTGCACGCCAAGGCGATTGGCTGGTATCGTTCGGTGCTGTCATCCGCCACCGGGTTGCACACCTGTTCGATTACTGAATTGGGATTTGTCCGCGTAACCGCCGTGACGGGTCTGCAGCCGGACATCAAGGGAGCCAGGCAAGCGCTGGATGCCTTGAAAGCCTCATCGAAGGTTCGCTTTGAGTTGATTCCGGACGACCTCGGCGCGGCGCATTTGCCGGCGTTCGTGAAGACGCCTCAGGCGGTCACCGATGGTCACTTGGTTGAATTAGCTCGCAAGAACTCCCTCTGCCTCGTGACGCTCGACCGGGGAATTCCAGGTTCGTTGTTCATTGGGTAACGGAAACCGATTTACTTGAGGGTTCTGCCTCGAGATGTGATCGGGAAAGGGGGTGCCGGCACGCAGAACCGGTTAACCGCGAATTACGCTAATTGACGCTAATATTCTCCGAAACATCCAACATCCAACATCCAAAGAGGAAGCTCGCAAAGGCGGACAAAGCCGCTTGGGGGGCCAAGCTATCTCAAGCCACCTTCAAGCCACCCTCATGCGGCCCTAAAGCCATCTTAAAGCCACCCCAATTAGCCGAGGGTCGAACTAGCGCGGCGGTTTACAGGCGCTCTTTCAGCCAGTCCCGCATGAAGCAATTCACGTCCCACAGGTTGGCGATGGGTTGTTGCGTATTGGGCAGCAGCGTCATGTAGGGCGGCGGACCAAATTCCGGGCAGACGGGCAGGTATTCGCATTCTTCGGCGCGGCGGTGTTCGGCGATTTTCTTCCACCAGGCGAGGTGCGCGGGCAGGTTGGGCGCCCACGCGGGGTCGCGGGGGTCGGGGATCTGCGGGCCTTCGGCGTGGCCTATCCGCTAACGAACGTCCCTTCTCAGGCACAACATTCTCTCACCAACAAAACTCCGTAGAACAAAACAACACAATGAGCACTGAAAACAAACCGGGGCCCGGTGGTGAGCAACTGCCCGCTTCCAGCCCCGACTCCATTATCCGAGGCATCAGAATAGGTGACCTCCAGCCTGTGAAGGGGTCCTTCATTCCCTCGGCTCAAGAATTGCCACCGCCTCCGCCGCCGGCACCTCCAACTCCTCCGCCCCAGGACGGGGAAAAGTAGCCTAATTCCCCAGGCCCGCTCCATCGCCAGGCACGGCGTCTGCCCTCACCTCGAGGACATGCCGCCCTGACGTCACCATTCGCCTCGACGACAGAGCGGCCGCCTGCCCAAGACCAAGCCGCTTAGCCCTCGAGCCGCGCCCAAACGTCGTACTCTTCCAGCGCGCCTTTCGCAGTCACGAAAGTGTCCGCCTGGCGGCGCCCACCTGAAGCCGACCCGGCCCGGTGGCGCGTCTGCATTCGCCAGCCGGTTCCAGTCAGCGAACCGCCAATCAATTCCCGCGCATCCACCTTCCGATCGTTGATCGCGCCGAAACGGACCACCATGCGGCAACCGCGCTTCGCCACGTTCGCGCAATTCTTCCGGGAACGGGGTCAGCCGAAGATTCACAACGGTAATACGTCGCATGCCAACTGTTTGGTGCGCGCAGGTCGGATTCCTATCTCCGGTTGACCCTCTTCCGGCCTGATTCCGGCATCGTGAAATCCCGGCAGTTCGCCTTCAGCGAGGCGACCTAAAATGACTCCGGCATTGTAAAGTCCAGGTGATCCGTTTACCCTGCGGCTAATCAGTAGGCGGCAAAGGGTCAAGGGCCAACTGCGAGAGCGCCAGCATCCACCGCAAACAAATGTCTGTGCCATTCACAGAAGCAGCCGGCGCCAAAGCAGGCCGGTTACCCAGAGGGGTCCCGGCCCGTGTCATTCTCGACGATCTGGCCCTCCACTGCGGTCATCCCAGCGCCTGGGCCACCCTATGACAACAGAATTCACCCCCGAGCCCGGGAGCAAGACTCAAGCAAATCCCACGCCGGTAGCAGCTCCCAAGTCAGCGACACCGGCGGAGAAGCTCCCCCAAGCCCCACCCAGCGGCGCCGCCAAGCCGATCGGCGCGGCAGGCAAGGTGATCCGCGACGCCGTCCACGATCTCATTCGCATTGAGCCCGGTGACGACGTTCTTCTCCACCTCATTAATACCCCGGAGTTCCAGCGCCTCCGCCGTGTTCGGCAACTCGGGGTCAGCAGCATGACCTACCCGGGTGCCGAGCACTCCCGGTTCACCCATAGCCTTGGCGTGATGAATTTCGCTCAGCGCATCCTTGGCTCCCTCCTCCACCGGTACCGCAAAGACTCAGCCGCCACCGACCTCCTCAATACCCACCAGCTCACCGTTAAAGCGGCCGCTCTTCTCCACGATGTCGGCCACGGCCCGTTCTCCCATATGATGGAGCGCGCCTTCTCCGTGGTCGCCAATCACGAGGATAAAACCACCGAACTCATCAGATCTCCCGACTCCCAAATCCCAGCCGTACTAAGCCGGTACAGCATCGACCCACAGGCCGTCTGCGACATCATTGATAAAGTCTCCGAATATCGGCTTCTGGTTGACATTGTCAGCAGCCAGCTCGACGCAGACCGCATGGACTATATCCTGCGCGATGCTCTCGCCACTGGTGTGCGATACGGCGCTTTCGATTCCGAATGGCTGATCAACAGCCTTTGCATCGGTACGGAGCCCCGCGAGACGGGTGCGGCAAATCCCAAACTCTGGCGCCTTTGCCTGGAAGAACGCCGCGGCCTCTATTCCGCCGAGCAGCTCATTATCGCGCGCATGCACATGAGTCTTCAGGTCTATTTCCATAAAGCCACCCGCGCCTGGGAGGCCCACCTCCTCTGCCTCTTTAACCTGGCCGCTCAGCTTGCAAAGGGCGGCAAACTGCCTCAAGCCACGCCGGACATCGTCCGGCGCTTCTTTGCCGGCGAGGGCAAGCTCTCGCACACCGACTTCCTTCTATTTGACGAAACCATTCTAACCCACGCCTTCCAGGTATGGTCACTGTCAGCCGCTCCCGAGCACCGGCGCTTGGCCGAGCTTGCATCGGGCTTCCTCACGCGCCAGAAGTGTTTCCTCTGCCAGGAACTCAAACCGCTTGGCTTTACCAAGTCCACGAAGCTGCAGAAGCAGCTCTCCGCGCACGGCCAGGAAGGGTTCGATTGGCTTTTGGACGAGATAAGCTTCAACTCCTACAAGGACTTCGGCGCAGTCTTCAAATCCTCGCACAAACCAGGAGCTGACGAAATCTCAACCGGTGCTATATTAGTTTCAGATGGCAATCTGGGCTCCGAGTCTTTCCCCGTGGAAAGCAGGTCTCACCTTTTTGCCGATATGGGCCGGAATCCGGCGGAGTCGGTTATCAGGCTGTACTACCACCGGGACATAGCCGGTGCTGTGAAAAAAGTACTTGCAGGTTGATAAACTAATGCCATTAATACGGCCATGCATCCGGCGTTGCGCATCGCTCAACTTCTCCGCGTACTGAGACGGGTCAGCGGCAGAAAGAAATTCCAGAAGCTCGTGCACACTCTGCAGGAGCTCGGCTACCCGTTCCCGGAACAGTTCGAGTACTCACATTATGGCATGTACTCCCGCCAGCTCCGCGGCGAACTGGACTCGCTGGTCGCGGACAGCCTGCTGACCGAAAAAGCAGGTCAGAACGCCTACGGCAGCCCCGCGTTCGACTTCGAGATCTTGCCCAAGCTCGAAAGCTTCCTAGACGAGCTCGGGGTGGAGAAGAGCCCGCCGTGGGCCGCCGCCGCGACTAAGCTGGATAGCTACCCTGCCCAGGCATTGGAAGGCATCAGTACCATCCTGTTTTTGAAGCGTCGCGGTTTACAGGGCGAGCAGCTCAAGCAGCGGCTCCTGTCCTTGAAGCCCCATCTTGCCCCCCAGTACGATTTCTGCGAGCGCGAGACCAGCGCTCTCGTTCAGTACTTTACCGCCCCGCAGACGACGGTCCTGGCCGTCTGAAGACCTGTGAAACGGGTCGTGAAACGGGTCAGACCGGAGATTGGAACTGGTGCTGTGAGCGCCGTGGGGGACGTGGGGAAAAGCTGAAATCCTGAAAGCTAAAAGGCTGAAAGCCGCCAGAGGGAAAGCAGAAGCTGGAGGGGGAAACGCTGAAACGCTGAAATGCTGAGGCATCCAACCTCGAACATCCAAAGAGGAAGCTCGCAAAGGCGGACAAAGCCGCCTGGGGGGCCAAGCTATCTCAAGCTACCTGCAAGCCACCTGCAAGCCATCTGCTTGGGAGGGGGTTGTGACCCACAAGCCACCCTCATGCGGCCCTAAAGCCATCTTAAAGCCACCCCAGTTAGCCGAGGGTCGAACTACCGCGGCGGTTTACAGGCGCTCTTTCAGCCAGTCCCGCATAAAGCAATTCACGTCCCACAGGTTGGCGATGGGTTGTTGCGTATTGGGCAGCAGCGTCATGTAGGGCGGCGGGCCAAATTCCGGGCAGACGGGCAGATATTCGCATCCCTCAGCGCGGCGGCATTCGGCGATCTTCTGCCACCAGGCGAGGTGGGCGGCCAGGTTGGGCGCCCACGCGGGGTCGCGGGGGTCGGGGATCTGCGGGCCTTCGGCGTGACCTACCCGGGCGTGGATGGCGTAGCTGCTGCAAATCGCGCGCTCGACTTGCTCCGACTGGTCTTCGAGTAGCGATTCATGCACGCAGCACCAATGGGAGAAGTCCGCCACCAGCCGAAGTTGGGGCCGTTCGGCCAGGAATCGCATCGTCGCTGGCACGCTGAACAAGGCGCGGCTGCGGTGGGTTTCGTGGCAAACGGGCAGGCCGGCTTTGGCGGCCAGGGCGGCGGCATGGTCGAAGAGGGCGAGGTTCTGCTCGACGGTGAAGTGATCGGAGCCGGTGTGGGAGTTGAGGTAGAGCGGCCGCAGCGCCAGCGCCCGCTCGTATTGCGGTTCGAAGGCGGCCATGTGCTCGGCGGGGGTCGCGCCGCGGGCCCGCCATTGCTGCGCGACGACGGCCAGGCCCAGTTGGTCGAGTGCCTGGCGGGCGCGGTGGCAGGTTTCCAGGTCGAGGGGAACGTCCAGTTCCACCCCGTCGAAGCCGCCTTGCTTGATTTTGGCAAAGCGGTCTTCGAGCGTGGGCAGGTCATCGAGGCCCCAGACGGAGCGGAAATAGAGGATCTTCATATTCTTGGTATTATGGGCGGGTAGTCGGTTGCGGTTCCAGCGGTTTTCCAGATTTTGCCTGGCGCGGCCGGTTGTTCCCGTTCGCGACATGGCCATCCCACATGGCTTCGATCTCTTCGAGGGTCTTGCCCTTGGTTTCCGGGACGAAGCGCCACGTGAACAGCATTTGGGCGAGCGACATGACACACAGGAAGAGGAAGGTCACACCCTTCCCCAGGACGGTAACGGCCCAGGGGAAGAAGAGCACGGCGATGGCATTGGCGATCCATTGGACCATGACGGGCACGATCATCGCCTCGCTGCGGACACGGTTGGGGAAGATTTCGGGCACCAGCGTCCAGAAGACCGGTCCGATGCACGAGGCGAAACAGGCGATGTAGCTGAGTATGAGGATGAGCACGATGCCCCCCGTGAAGTGGCCGGTCATCGCCACCACCGCCAGCGTGAACAGGACGATGCCCATGCCGAGCGACCCGATAATGTAGAGCGGTTTGCGGCCGTAGCGGTCGATGGTCCAGAAGGAGATGAGGGTGAAGAGGAAGTTGACGATGCCAATGCCGAAGGTGGCGAACAGGGCGGCGTCGATCTTGAACTGGGCGGACTTCAGGATAATCGGCGCGTAGTCAATGATGGTGTTGATGCCGGAAAAGTGGACGAGGACGGCCAGGACGAACCCGACGGTCAGGGCGCGACGGAGGCCGGGATTCTTCAGGTCCTTCCAGGAGGCCTTGGGGTGTTCGAGGCTGACCCGGATCTCCTTCATCTCCAACTCGGCTTCGGCCTGGCCGCTGATCCGCTCCAGGATGGCCAGGGCCTCCTGTTCCCGGCCGCACTTGTAAAGATAGCGCGGCGTTTCGGGCGCCTTGAGGACGAGGAAGAAGAAGACCACGGACGGGATGACGCCGGAGATAAACATCCAGCGCCAGTTCCACTCGCCGAGGTTGCTGAGGGTGGCGTTAAACCACACCCACGGCGGCAGGTTCTGCAGGAGGTAGTTGAGCAGGAAGGAGATGAGAATGCCAATGACGATCGACATCTGGTAGGAGGCGCACATCCGGCCGCGCAACGAGGGCGGAGCCACCTCGGCCACATACATCGGTGCCAGTATGGAAGCGCCGCCGACCGCCAGGCCGCCCAGGAACCGCGCCACCAGGAACAACGTGAAGCTCGGCGCCAGACCCGTGGCCAGGGAGGTGATGCCGAACAACACGGCCACCCAGATCAGCGGCTCGCGCCGTCCGAAGCGGTCGGCCAGGTATCCCGTGACCAGGGAACCCAGCGCGCAGCCGAACAGCAGGGAGCTGAACGCCAGGCCCAGGCTCAGGTCCGTGAGGTTGAACTGCGTCTTCAGGAACGGCCCGGCGCCGGTGATGATCGCTATGTCAAAGCCGAACATCAGTCCGGCCAGGGCGGCGGTGATGCCCAGGAACATCACATATTTGGCGTTAATGCTTTTTTGCATACTTGTCGTTTGGTTCCTCTCAATACCTGCCGTCACTGGATCACCTCATACCGCCAGAGCCGGTAGTCTGCCGGCCCGGGGATTTCGAGGGTGGCCGAGCCATCAGCGCCAACGGTCATTGTTTGTGGTGCGGTGGTGTGCTGGAGATCCGTCAGGGTAATGGTCTTGCCGGCGAGGAACTTGAGTTGCAGCGCGTGGCGAGCCTCGGCGTTGTGCAGTTCGCGGAACAACAGCAGGTGGCCCCCCTGGCGCTGCGTGCTCACCATTTGGAAGCCGCTCCAACTGGCGTTGTCCGGCAAGTCTCCCAGCGGGAAGGTCAGGCTGGTGAAGATGTCTTCCCGGCACGTCTTGAAGACTCGGATGAGGTCGCGCATTTCGCTGCGCCCGGCTTCGTCGAGGTATTGGGCGCTTTGGAAGAAGCACGGCACAAAGGGCAAGCCCATCGCAAAGCAGTAGCCGTGACCATGTTGGCGAGCGTCGCTGTGCGGCCCGACCCGCTTCGGGTTCTGGAGCATCACCTGCAGCTTGTTGGCGGGGAAATACTTCGCCATCAGCCAATGCTGGCGCAAGACCTGGAAGGGCACCATCGTCAGGTGCTCCGGCAAGGCCTCCTGGATGTTCTGGAAATAGATGCTGCCGTATTCCTTGGCGAAATACCAACCGTAGCGGGGATCGTCGTACTCCGGACAGAGCGTGAATTGGTTCTTCATCCACGCGTGCTTCAGCACGTCCCGGTAAGTGGCGATGCGCTGCTCGTAGTCCCCCCGGCTGGCCAGATGCTCGTAATCCACCTTCCACGCGACAAAGCCCAGCTCATCGAGGTTCCAGTTCAGATCGGCGGCATTTGCATTGCGGATCGCCACCCACAGGCCAAGACGCAGCCCCACCTTGTCGCAGGCGGCCTTGATGTCCTTCCAGCCGTTCTTGTATTTGGGCAGGAAGCCGCTCGCGCCGGAACCGCCGCCGCTCTTCTGCCAGCCGTCGTCGATCTGCAACACGTCCACGCCCAGGTCCGCCAGCGCCGGTATTTCTTTGAGCAGAAACTCCTCCGAAGTGAACTGCGCACCGCCGGGATCGGCCGGCCCCCACGTGTTGGCTTGAATGAACATGTCCCGCGCCGGGAAGACCGGATACCGGGCCGCGTCGAACTGCTTCAGGGCCAATTGCAGACCGTCGTCGCCGCCCTGGTACACGATCGTCCAATTCGCCCAGCATTCCCGGAAGCGCTCCGGCACGATTTCTTTCGGTGTCAGCCCCCAGCCCGTTACGGCGAGCCCCTGCGGGTTGCCGTAGAACGCGCCGGTATTGTGGCCCGGCTGGTTAACGCACTTGGGCGATTCCTTCACCACCATCACTCCCGCGTTGCCATACTTCACGGCCACACCGCTCGCCCAGTCGATCTCCTCGCGCAGGAAGATCGGCCAACCCTTGACGGTCTGTTCCCGCAGCATGTCCTGGCTTTGGTCGTGCCGGTTGCCGGGATTGTTGTAGTAGCCCCAATACAGCCGCTCGTTCGGCACCGCGAAATCCAGCGGCAGATACTCGCTGCGCGCGCTCGGCGTGAGGAACGTCGCGCCATAGGTGTTGTGCGTCCCTTCGCCCTCCGGCATCCCTTTCGGATCAAAGCCCGGCAGCGCTTTCACCCGCAATTGCGTCCGCAACCCCGGCGCGCCCGGAAACGCCCACACGACGTGCTGCACTTCCAAATGCTGCGCCTCATACCGAACGGTTGAAACCACTTCCACATGCTTGTTCACGAAGCCGTCGTCGTCCGCCACCCGCGCCTCGGTGCTGACCAGCACGCCCGGCGTGGTGTCGCCCAACGCGCCGGGCATATCCCAATCGCAAGCGCGGCTCGGCTTGATTGCCCACTGTTTGCCGGAACGCAGATCACGGATGCCGGTTGTGGCCAGCCCCTGGCCGGTCCACCGCCATTCCCGCTCTATCACGCCCGTTGTGACGGTCAGCGTGTTGCTCTGCACGTTTGCGCGCGCGGTGCCCAGCTCGGCCAGGGCCGGGCCGGCGTTGGCGGCAATAGTCGTTCCCATAACCAAGAAGGGTATCAGCGAAAATTTGCTCATGTTTCTACAAGGTTATCCGTACCATGGCGCAGCCGCGCTTGAGTGGGATCTGGAGTTCCAGCACGCCGTCTTTAAATGTCGTTGGAATCGGCACCGCGGAATCCGCCCCCGGAAGCAGTGCCTGGCACTTCGCCTTGGCCAGCCCCTTGAGGTTGCGCACATGCACGGTTGCCGTTTCCGCGCTACCGCCGAAGGTAACGGGCAGCGCGTAACCGCCGGGCACCTGGAACAAGTTTGCCTTCACACCGGGCGTGGAGGTTTCGACGCAGTGCGGCGTCAGTACCCACTTCTTGCCGCGCATCGCCTGCAGCAGCGGGCCGTAGTCGAGGTAGAGCCGGTCGGCCTCCGGCTCGGGGTTGATGCAGTGGTTGTTGTTGGGGTAGGGGGCGGTGGGGAATGCGCCCAGATAGAGATGACGCTGCATGAAGGCGTCCGGATTGGGTTGGCGGAGGGTTTCGTTGTAAGTCCAGGCGACGACCGGCTTGCGGGTGCCGAGCAGGGCCGAGGCGTTGAGGGCGTTGCCGTTGTTGCCGAATTCGGTGTAGATGCCATCCAGCTCGCGGCCGAGCTCCAGGCGCATGATCATGAAGTTGCAGTAGATGACCTTGTCGGCTTTGTGCATCACGGGGCCAAGCTGGGACATGAGATTGGCCCAGGAGCGGTAAAGCGAGCGCGCCGGCCAGCCGGCGGAGCGGCTTTCCCCCCAGCTCACGCCATCGTCAGCGGTGCAGTTGTAGAAGCGCAGCCAGTCGGTGCGATCGATGCAGATGCCGTCCGTGTCGGGCAGCCAAATGTTATTGCGGCGACCTTGCTCGACCAGGAATGCCAGGTAGTCGGGATCGCCGGGATCCACGATGGCCGCACCGTAGCAGTTGGACATCAGGCCCTTCCGCCCGTCGGGCAGCGCGGTGGGCTGCCATTCGGTCCGGTCGCTGGCAGCGATCTTCAGCCAGGCCTTGGGCAGCTTGGCTTTCATGTAGGCCGAACCGTCTTTCCACAGCTCCGGGTCCTCCGCCCGGCCCGGGGCCAGCTCGCCGAGCTGAGGATTCACGTTCTTCCCATACTCCGTCACGTTGAAGTAGCTGAGGACGGAGAACCCATTCCGCTTCATGTATTTGGCGTAGTCGTTCATCTGGCGGCAGGAGGTTTCGGGGCCCTGGCCGGGCGGACACGGCTCCATGCCGGAGCGGAGCCATTTCTGGTCGGCGGCCTTGACCGGCGGGAGGAACATGCCCATGTAGGCGAAATCATCAGACAGCTTCCAGTTGAAGCCGAACGCCATCTTCTTGAATTTGGCCGCATCAATAGGCGCTTCGCAGATGGAGTAGGCGCCGCAACCGGCAAGCTGGTGCGTCCGCGGGTTCGGCGCTTCAAAGAACTGCGGGTAGCGCCCGCTCATGAACCGCAGGCCGCCGCGCCAGGACGCTTCGTGCGGAACCAGGTGCATGGTGAAGCTAACCCGCTTGTTGTCGCCGAGGCGATGGCTGGATCGGGTGTACTGGACCAGCCCGGCGGCGGAAACCTTCAGACCCAGGTTGAGCAGAGTGTCGTCGGGCGACAGCACGAGGCTGAGCCCGGTGTCGGAGGAGGGCGTGAGCAGCGTAAAGAGCGGAAGGGCGACATAATCGGCGCCGACCGGACAGGCTTGGGTGGTGTTTCCATAGTGCCAACTGCGGTTCAGGAAGCCTACGGGCACCAGCGGGTCGCTCCAGTCCCCGCTCACCGAGGCCTTGCCCGCCTGCACCAGCGCCGTCAGCTCCGGTGTCAGTTGGGTGCCGGAATAGTCCGGCGAGCCCCAGGCGGTCCAGATGAGTTTCTCCTCCGGCTTGGCGCAGGTCAGCCGCGAAACCACGGGCGTGGTCCAATAGGCATCCGGACTGACGATCTCAATATCCCAGCGGATGTTGTCCTTATCCGGCGTAAAGCGATCGATGACTATGCACGTATGCCCCCGTGTATCCGCCAGTTTGCGGGTGAAGGCATAGCCGCCGCCGGTCTTCTTCACCGCGACTTCGCCCACCGGGAGGCACCCCGTCAGCTTGGTCTCGCCCGCGAGCGACCAATCGAGCTTCTTATCACCGACCAGGCAGTTGACCAGGTTGCCCGTCGCATCCAGCCGCACCGTGATCCCAGGCGCCTTGACTGTATACTTCGCCTCGGTCTTCTGACCTCCGACCTCTGACCTCTGTCCTCTGTCCTCCGCTTTCTTCCCCAGCAGCACCGCCTCCGCCCAATCCGCATGGTCACAGGTGATGCCGTCGCCGGCATCCGTCACCACCAGTTTGAGCTCGGCCACGCCGACGAGCGGCACGCTGAGCTGCTTTGCCGGGTTGCCGATGCGCATGACGCCGCTATCGAAGAGCACCTTGTCGTCGCCGATCACTTGGAACACCACACTGGCTTTCGGGGCTTCCGCATGGTTCTTGAGGTAGTCATCGACTCCGACCCAGGCCGAGAAGCCCTCGTATTGGCCTTCGAGCTCGTAGAGGATCTCGCTGTTGGCGTGGGTGCCGAGACCCTGGGCAAAGGCGCGGCCGCCGATGGAGAGCGGCGTGCCGGCGACGGCCTTGTCCGTCTGAAGCGAACCCCACCCTTGCGTCTGTGACTCCGGGGACAGGGCGCTCAGCTTGACCGAATTGTCAGCAAGAGGGGTTACCTCAGCGCCAAAAGCGCTTAAGGCAAATGCTGCAGCCGTCAGAATGGACTTCAGTTCTTTGCTCATCCTCTGATTGTGCCAAGCGCCCCAACTGCGTGGCGAGACAAACATGTGCGGCTTGGTCATGGCGTCATAGGGCCTGTGTGAAGTTCGACTGGATGAGCTGCGAACCGTGCTTGCCTGATTCTGTTACAGCCTGGGCGCGGGCAGGGCTGCTCTAAAGTCGGTCCGAGCCATTCCAAACCCGAGACCCGAAGACCGAAGGCCGAGGTCCGAATTGATAGCCACCCCGGCGGAGCAGCAGCCAATCGAATCAGGCCATTCTCGGAATTCGGATTTCGGCCTTCTTTCGGGTTTCGGCCTTCGGCCTTCGGATTTCAGGGCTGCAGAACAGGATCTTCCCTCAACTGGCCGGACTTTAGAGCAGCCCTGGGGCAGTGGGAACTGTTCAGGAGAGGCTGGCAGCTTGCGCCTCGAGTTGAGGGACCTGGATGTCCTGTCGGCAAGCTGGGCAGTTGATTTGCCTGCCGCGGTATGCCTCGTCGCAACGGATATGTTGGCCGCAGCATGGACAAGAGAACTTGAGGTTGGCAGGCGAGGAGTTGGCCGGTAGCACATGTTTGGTGCTGGTAGGCGCTGGGGCCTCCGGCTCCGCGGGCTGGCTCGCTGGTGCTGCCGGTCTTGCAGGCGTGTGGGGTGCTTCACGGACTTCCCGCCAGTGCTGCAGAAACGCGACCGCCTTGAGGTGCCTGAGCCGCTGCCGCTCGGCGACCAGCAGGGCTGCGCCGCCGAGCAGGAGATACCCAATGAAGAGCTTCCACCCGCCGTCCACGGTATTCGGCTGAACTCCGATCTTGCGGGCCACAGCCTGAACGGCTGGGAAGGGCGCTACTGCCTTCAGCCAGGCCATTCCCAGCCGGTAGATGATGAAGTTCCAGGCTGCCCAGGTGCCCAGCATGCCACGGGCTATGGGATCGCGGATCAGGAGGAAGCCGGCGCAGAGCACAACATGCAGGATCCCGGCGACGAGCAAGGCAGTGCGAGTGGAAACGCCGAAGAGGGCGTCCGGAGCGGCGAGCAGTTGCGCCATGCGGCGGTGGCCGTCCATGGAGGTGTAAAGCATGACAACGCCCATGAGCGCGAGCATGACGGCAGCGGTGTAAGCGTATGCAGCCGAGAAGCGGGGGATCCACTCGGGCTTGGGCTGGCGGTTGGCCTGGGCGTTCATTGGCGGACGCAGGGAAAAGCTGAAAAGCTAAAACGCTGAAGGCTGAAATCGGAAGGCAGAGGGGGTGCCCACGAAATACGCGAAACACACCAAACTCCGGAAAGCGGCTTGGGGGCCAAACGTGGACCACCGATGGACACTGCTAGACACAGATCCAGAGGACGCTTCTCACACTGCAAGTCTGCCTGTTTCTTATCGGTGTTCATCCGTGTCCATCGGTGGTTGACTTTTCTCTTCTACTGTATGGGCAGGGTGGCCATCTCTTTCAATTTCGCCCAGTCGCGATTGACGTGGCCATCGGGGGCCACGCTCTTGGGGCGGTCGTAGAGGTCCCACTCCTTGGTGTCTTCTTCGAGCAGCCGAATGGCCTCCAGGTGGCCGTCGGCAAAACTCAGGTTGTAGGTCAAACTGTGCTGGCGGGCGGGGATCTCATCCATCGCCGTCCCCGACCTCATGTCCACCCCGAACCCATCATCCACCACCGTGCTGGAGTCCTCATCTATGAACAGGAAGAGCCTGGAAGGGGAAATGATCTCAGACTCCAGGCGAAAGTAGCGGTATTCGGGCTTCTCCAGGCCGCCCGGGTCGGACATCTCGCGTCCGCGCCCGTTGAAGAACGCGTTCATCGAGTAGGTCCGCACGCGTGGACCGCCCGCGACCGCCTCCCGGTCATTGGGGCAGCGGTAGGTGGGATAGGACTGCGTATAGTGGAACAGCTTGCCGCGCGAGACGGCGTTCTTGTTAACACAGTCATTCACGCCCTTGTCCACCTCGCCGAATTTCTCGGGCAGGTTGTTCGGCCAGGCGATGCCGAGGACCCACGAGCCCGGATCAGGAATGGTCGGCCGGCAGGGCATGCAACTGACCAGGCGGCCGGCGTTGTCGCCATTGTACATGACCCAGGCGGCGGACAACTGCTTGAGGTTGTTCATGCAGGAGATGCGCCTGGCCCGGGTCTTGGCGCCCATGAGCGCCGGCAGGAGGAGGCCCGCCAGGATGCCGATGATAGCGATCACCACCAGCAGTTCGATCAAGCTGAGGGCTTGGGATGTTTGTTTTTCAGTTAGCTTTGTTGTTTTCATAAATCATTTCAACCACAGAGGGGAAAAGCAGAAAGCAGAAACAGGGTAACCACAGATGGACACGGATGGACACAGATGGGAAAAGCTGAAACCTGAAACCTGAATTCGAAACAGATCCAAAGTTAAGGACGAGGAGAAGAGCGGCCAGAAAGATTGCTGACAGGAAAATGGGGGTCGGTTCATTTTTCTGTCCTGTATCTTTCTGTCGTTGTGTTTTCCCGAAAGGTTCGTCGCACCGTCCAGCCTTCGGAATCTGTGTTCATCTGTGTTCATCTGTGGTTACCCTTCACCTTCCGGGCAGCCGGCTTTCCGCGTATTTCGCATTTCTGCTTTCTGTTTTCCATTTTCTACTTTTCCCGTCTGTGTTCATCTGTGGTGCCTTTTCCTTTCGTCAGGCTCAGGGGCCTGGGGGCGGGCTGCCAGGCGGTGCCGGTCCAGACTTCGGCTTGGGCTTTGGCACCGAGTTGCGCGGCGATCCCTACCGAGCGCAGGGCGGCCACGTAAATGCGCTCGAAGCCCGTCGCGTCCGTCATGCCCTGCGTCCAGATGGTCTCGACGCCAACGCGATACGGGTATTCGGGGCTGATTCCCACCCGCTCGCGCAGGCACCGCACAATGGTCTGTGCGCCGGCGATCGGGTCATGCACGTTGCGGACGCGGGGGTAGAAGTGCTCCCAGAGCGGCCTCCGCCAATCGAGCTCGGTCAGGGGCAAGCGGTCAATGCTCGGGGACAATACGTAAGCTTGGAAGGTATAGCTGTCCAGGTTGGGATAGAATTGCTTGCGCTGCAGGTTGGCCAGCTCGACATGGTCCAGGAGCGCGCCGAGCCGCTTTCCGCGCCAGACGGTCTGCTGGGTCAGGCACGCAAAATCATCCTGCAAGCGCGGGGGCACCAGGAAACCGAGCGCCAGTTCCATGGTGATGCCATTCGCCGCCAGGCGCGGGGGGATAAGGTGGACGGCGGTGACTGCTACGGCAGCGCAGCCCAGGCTGGTTGCGGCGGCTTTCAAGAGCCAGTTGGTCCGGCGCGGGAGCGCGGGGTGGGGCCGGAGGGGCGAGGATGGCTGTGCGGGGGTGGAGGGAGGGAGGGCGAGCGTCGTCGCGAGCCCTGATTTTGTGAGATTCCCGAGGATGTTTGGGCTCGCGAGGACGCTCGCCCTCCCCAGACGCCGCAGGACCGCGAGGTTGCCCACGATCAATACTGCGGGCATCCAGTACGTCCAGGCGGGCCAGTATTGAACCGGCAGGTTGATCTCCAGCGCCTCGAGGTTGTAGGCCACCAGGCCCCAAAGCACGTCGCCCACGCAGACAACCGCCACCACCTTCAACAGAAGGGAGCCAATCTTGAGCCGCCCCAGGGAGAGAATCCACCACAGCACCCAGAGCAGCGGCGGCAGTAGTGCATACCACGGGAGGTCGGCCCAGAACGCAGACTCGGCCCACAGCTTGACCCGCGGATGCCAGGCCCATTCCCCGAAGGCATAATGACCGGCCATCAGCACACCTGCTCCCAGAAGCAGGAATGCTTCGCGGCATCGTTCTGGAGCCAAGATTTGCCTTGGCACGGAGTGCGCTTTTGAGCCGTCCTTATTTGTGTTCATCTGTACTACAATCAATCCACTCTGCGCACGGACGGCAAACATTTGGAGTGCGGTGGCAGAGCGAAGCGGCGACACCGCTTTCCGTGCGTCGCATTATTTCCGAAAGCGGCGTGGCGCTTCGCTTCCCGCCGCAGTCCAAAAGCGGTGGTTGCGGCGCAAGCCGCGTTAGGTTCATCTGTGTCCATCTGTGGTTTGTTGGTCAAACACGAGTAAGGGCGGCTCGACGGCGCTGTCGTAGGGTTTGCGGTTCTCGCGGTGGAGCACGATTTCATGGACGGCATTGGACTTCACCTGGAGCCATTGCCAGTCGCCTTCCGGAACTTGGGGGAGGTTGAACCGGTAGGGCAGCACCCGGCTCATGCCGAGGGTGAACCGCGCCTCGCCGTTCCCATCCGTCCAGGCCCGCTCGACCATCACGGGGGTGTACCGCCCCGTGAGCACCCCGACCAGTTCGCCGATGGCCGGCCGGCCCTGGTCCAGCACGCGCACGACGACCTTCCCGCTGGGGAAGAACATGCCGATGTTGTTGGTGTAAGCTTCCCAGCGGCCCTCGGACTCCGCGTTCCAAACACCGCGTTCCCCGGTGGGTGCCAGAATGACCGAAAGCGGGTTCCCCATTCCTGCCTCGTTGGCATGCCTGACCGGGCCGCCATCGTAAGCGCGCCATTGCTTCGCCTCAGGAATCCACACCTCCGTCCAGGCGTGATTACCTGTGCGCTCGACCATGAACACGGGCCGAATGGCCAGGCCCGCCGACCGGGCCACGGCGGTGTAAAGCATGGCCAGCTTCGTGCAGTCCGTGGTGCCCCGCGCCTGGAAAACCTCCTCGGCGCTCCCCTCGGGCACGTCGCGCGTTGGCCCGGTGGCAGTCCGCTCGCGCATCCAGCGCCACACAGCATCCACCGCCTGCCGACCCGTATGGGAGTACTTGAGGCACCGGCGCAACCGACCGCTGAACCAGCCCGGCCCGCTATCGAGCGGTTCCTCGAAGACGCGGGGGTTGGCGGTGAAGGTTTCAAAGACCTCCAGCGGCGTATCGCGGCACCACGCGTGGGCGCGCCGCATGCGCCAGGCGTTCTGGGCCACGGCCCGCAATTGCTTCCTGGTAATGTGGGCCAAATCATAGTCCTCAAGCCGCCCGATCATATTCACCACCGTATGCCGCTCCGGTTCCCGCGAGGCCGTGACGGCCTTCCAAAGCTCGCGGCGATGCCGCCCCGCGCGGTTCATCGCCTCATTAAAGCGGCTGGCTTCAATGGGGCTCAGGGCGCAGCCGGAGAGCGCGCCCGCGTAATCCACGCGTGGCAGGTTGGCGACGCAGCATTCGCCAGCCATCCGCAGGACGGTGGACCATTCAGCGCCGAACCCGTGCGACAGCCCCGGCAGAATACGGAGATCGACCGTTGTCCCGCCTGCGCGGAGGACGTCCGCCACCCGGCGGCAGTCCGCGACGGGGAATATCTCGTCTTGCTCCCCGTGCACCAGCAGCACAGAGGTTGATGGTTGAGAGTTGATAGTTGATAGCGGGGTGGGACTTTGGACTCTTGCTGCGCCGAAGCCAGGCGAAGGCGTGTCAGAGTCTGTTTGGAAATTGTCTGATAGGGAGGGCGAGCGTCCTCGCAAGCCCTGATTTCCAACAGTACCGGCAGATGTTTGGGCTCGCGAGGACGCTCGCCCTCCCGAGGTTGGTTCGCCAAACACGCTCTTGGATTCAAGCTCATTCACCCACCCCCCAGCCAACCGCACCAGCAGCTTCGGCTGAAGCTCGGGATGCTTTACGGAAAACGCCAGCGTCCGCTGCGCCCCCAGGCTGAATCCCATCCAAGCCGTCGTGCCCTCCAATGCCCACGGCTGCCGCGCGACGTAGGCGTTCACCGCCCGAAACTGCTCATCGAAGGCCGCCTGGTTTGTTTGGTTGTACTCGATGCCGACTGCCGCCAGGCCCAGTTCCGCCAATTGCCGCAGCTCCCGCCCACTGCCGACCAGGTTACCTCCCGAACCATAGAGATAGATAACGGTTGGATGCCGAGCGACCGGTTTGGGGAGCACCGTGATCCCTTGCACCCGCCCCGGGCCTTTTCCCACGGTAAAGTCGATGCGCTCGAACGGGTCGCGCGCCTTGGCCCAGAGCATCGCGGCAACCAAGACCGCGATGCTGAAAGCGGCACACAGATAGAACCTGAGCCTGTGGCTGTTCATTTCACGCCCGCTCCAAGGGGAAGAACCGCGAAATACGCTGAATACGCGGAAAGCAGACTTCTTCCCCCCTCGCCTTCCGCGTATTCCGCGTATTCCGCGGTTCCCTTTTGCGCCCTTTGTGCTCTTTCGCGGCTAATCATCTCTCCCCACCTCCAGCAGTATCCAAAACGGCGCCGCCGTCGCCAGCTTGAACAGCCCCCCATCGAACCAAAACCCCACCAGCAAAACCACCGCCCCCGCGCGGCAGACGGCTTTCGCCCAGTGATCAGTGGCCAGTGATCGGTGATCAGTGCACGCCGGTCCGTGGTCCGTGGTCCGTTGTCCGTGGTCCGTCCTCTGTCCTCTGTCCTCTGTCCTCCGCCCTCTGTCCTCCGCCCTCTGTCCTCCGGCCCCGAGCACAGCCGTGATCACTGCTCTGCCCACGGCAGAGACCTTGGCGCCCGGTGCCATGCCGCCTCCCACTAGCCGCAAGCGGCATCGCCGCCAGGCGGCCCCTTGGCCGGTTTCTTCCGCCGCCACTCCCAGAGGAGAATCCCGTAGCTGCCCACTAGAAGGTATACCAGCACGCCCTTCATGATGTTGTCCGCCGCCTGGTCCGAAAGATGAAGCGCCCCGACCAGACTTCCCATGCAGGCACAAGGATGATGCCAACCGATGAACCACAAGCCCCAACGATACAGCACAAATCCCGTTCCAACCCATGCTGTCAGCATGAGGGGTATTTCAGCCCGCTTAGCGGAGAAGCATAAAACAGTAACACACATCTCCGCTACCCCGGAGACTAGCAGCAAATACCAGAACGGTAACCCAACGAGCGGGTCACTGGTGTCAAGGATCGCGGCACTGCCGAGTACCATCACCACTTTGGCGACGCCTGTAACACCCAGTGGCACGCCGACTGTCCACAGATACAGTCGCCTTAAACTACATTGCAGCATACTAGACCTGAATCTCGGCCTCGCCCCGCCACACCACCGGACGAAACTGGCAGTGCAACGCTTACTTAAGGGAGCAGGTAAAGCAGATGGGGAAACGGCCCGCACATTGGCGTCTTGGTTATCCTCCTAGGTTGCAGTTTTCCACCCCCACTCCAGTCCCCTTGGTGCACGTTATGGTATTTTGCTCTTGAGTGGGAATTGCAATTATGCCCAAATGCTCAACGCACGTCCGCGTTACCCTCGTACACCACACACCCGTATACGCCATGGTTCCCGGGCTGCATTCCCAGAAACCTGTGTTCTGGTAGTCAAAGCAGTCCGAACCTGTGAGGGTTGTATTCGAGGACAGGCTCCACTCGAAGTACTGCTGGCCGTCGCAGGTGTGGCTAGGCCCACTCTGGTACGGGTTGCCGGCAGTAACGCAGGTTACTGTATAGACTTTCCAACAAACAGCGGCTGCGGTGACCGCAACGAACATTGCACAACATACGCTAACCGTTAATTTCATTTTCATTATTCGCCTTTCATTGCATTGTGGTTTCTCCAAAAACTGGCTGTTATAGCCTTCTCCTCTTCGGGAAGAACAACCAGAAAGCCGAGAGTCCAAAGGCGATGAGAACAACCAGCACAATACCCCTCCGGAGTTTTACCTGCAGGTGTTTTTCAGCGCGGGGTTGCGGAATCTGCTGCCGCAGGCCGGTTCTTAAGGTGTACAGCCGCCCGTGACTGAGCTCCATCAACTCGGCGTCGCGGTACAACGTAAAGGGAGATAAGGAGGTATGCAGCGGGTTCGTGCCCGCACTGAGTAAGGTATAATCCGAAGTGAGATTAGTCTTGGTAGCCGTCACCGTCCAACTTGCCAATCTGGACGCCAAGTAGCCTCCCGCCTGGAACGGTTCGAGGCGTATTCGATTAAGATATGACAGGTTCACAGCGGCAATTGTATAGGCAAATACCATCTCACTAGCTCCAGCCTCGGTTAGCTTTCCGGAGACCGGCACTTTTCCTTGATAAGTGGCTTCAATGTCACCAGAATGGATGCGCAACGTCATGAAAGTACGGTAATCCATTCCTCTTGCGAGAATGCGATCAAACTCGTAACGTGCAGGCCAGCGGCCACCGAGATCATTCAGAAACTCCTGCTGCTCCTTGCTGAGTGCGAGGTAAATGACAAGTTGCTTATTCGTACCGCCCTTGCAGCTATATTCCCAGTTTGTGCCCAGCCATGTTCCGTAGGCGTTCACCGTCGGCTCGATTAACGGTGATCGAGCGTCGCCTAGCAGAGGCCCAAACTCTGCCAGGAACTGCCCCGGGACCCACGAGTAAGCCACAACTGGCCCGGCCTCGGTGGAGCCAGCGACTACAGCATTCGACAAGACCATGTGCCCAGATGTATTCTCTGGGTTCACGATGTTCGTAAAGGCGTCGATGTAGCTGGCACAACGAGCAGAATGCGACATCACGAGGAAGACGCAGGCAGCAGCAAGCCACGTCTCTCTCAAGATTAACAGACCCGTTATGGCCTGCACTTTGTTTCGCAAGTTGCTGATTGAAGTCCTCAGTATTGACATGGCGTCGCCCGCATGGTTGGCGCTCCCCGCTCGAGTGCCCTTTACAGCCTGCCTCTTGGGAAAGGTCTGTGGTGCAGCGTCGGTCCTCACTATCGACCGAGATCTTTCAGTATTCTCGTTCGCTATCACGATGTAGGACTCCCAGCCTGCGTTCTTCCGCCGACTGCAGGCAAAAGTTTGGCATATGGTCCGCTCAATCCCGACGCCCATGCCATTTCGCCTCATGCCCGAGTGGTCCTTCGGTTGGGTCTTGAGACCCGAGCTTCTACCGACGGTTAGAATTGCGCGCACAATCATGACGCTCTAATTCAACTCCTCTTTACGTGGACAATCAAGAACGCCGATAGTCTAAAATGGTGTACTCCGTTCTAGACGGTGGGTGGACGGTAGCTCCGTGTTTGGTATGGAACGCCGTGAAAACGCAAAGACCTTTCTGCCCTTTCGTGTACTTGGCGTGTTTCGTGGTTAATCATCCGGTTGGTGTATTTCGCGGTCATTCATCTCTCCCCAGCTCCAACAGGATCCAAAACGGCGCCGCCGTCGCCAGCTTGAACAGCCCCCCATCGAACCAAAACCCCACCAGCAAAACCACCGCCCCCGCCCGGCAGACAGCTTTCGCCCAGTGATCAGTGGCCAGTGATCGGTGATCAGTGTTCGGAAGTCCGCCCTC
>SESF01008607.1_pt1 | contig 29690 bp, 19 predicted proteins | sample 3171521 | NCBI WGS metagenome assembly SESF01 (sample SAMN10866945, study PRJNA518727) | freshwater metagenome | biome: subpolar coniferous forest; feature: holomictic lake; material: water; isolation source: holomictic Lake 227, 6 m and 8 m depth | place: Canada: near Kenora, Ontario | collected...
CACGCTGGCTGACTACAACATCCAGAACGAGTCCACGTTACAGGCAGCACTCATCACGCTGCTAATCAACAGCATCGCTGTTTCAAACCAGTCTGCGGAGCTGAGTATCAATGGCCTTCTGTCGAATAAGACTAACCATTTTGAACGGTCCTCCAATCTCGCGACATGGACAAATCTGTTGACCTTCGTCGCCTCTTCAACGACAACCAATCTGGTTGATCAGCCCCTCACCTTCTCCAATGCCTTCTATCGCGTTCGAGAAGAATAGATTCAACAGGGGGACAGACAAGCCTTTTCTGTGAGAAACATTTACCACAAAGAACGCATAGAACTCAGAGAAAAGAGAAGTATCCCTGATCGGAAAACCAAAGCATTCATAAGTTGATCTTTGCGATCTTTGTGTTCTTTGCGGTGAATAGGGCTTGCAATCGACACATATATTGCGGATGATAAAAAAGAATAGTCCATCAAGCGGAAGGAAAGTAATGGTTAAGGCAAACCTTGTGTTCAGTGTACTCGTCGCGTTTCTTGTTGCTACGAATGCTCTCGCGCTCGAGCAGGCGAAGTGGATGCCTATGAGCGGAACAGCCCTGGCAGTAGCGACGAATGTCGAAGGACAGGCCATGTGGCGGCTGCCGTGCAATTTCGCCGGTACGACGATTGAGCGCGCTTCGTGGGATCAAGCGGTGAAGCTCGATTTGTCAACCTGTCGCGGTGTGCAGTTCAACATCTTCTGCCGGAACACAGACCCGATTTCGCAATGCAGCCTCTATTTACAAAGTGGAAATGGCTGGTATCACGCCAGCTTTTATCCAGAGGCGACCAATGCGTGGAACCATATCACCCTTGATAAGGCAGCGATGACCACGGAGGGCGAGCCGGCAGGGTGGGGGCAGATCAAGACGATCCGTGTGTCGGCGTGGCGCGGAAGAGACACGGATACAGAGATGGTGCTGAGCGACATTACGCTCATGGGTGCGTTGGGAGGCGACGCTGTGGTGGCGATTGTGCGGGCCGAGTCGCTTGCGCAGCGTAATCCTGAAGAGGCCAAGGGCGCGATGCAGTATGCAGAGGCTGTGGCGCAGGCGCTACAGGCACTGGACGTCGGTACTGCCATGATCAGCGATCTGGAGGTGACAGCCGAGCAATTGAAGTCTGCCAAGCTCGTCGTGTTGCCGCACAACCCGTCCATGCCTGATCGCGTGCAAAACGAACTCGTGAAATATGCCGAGGCAGGCGGTAAGCTGCTCGCGTTCTATTCCGTTCCTGACAACCTGCGGAAGGTGTTGCATGTCGAAGGCGGGCAGCATGTGCGCGAGTCGTATCCCGGATATTTTTCATCGATTCGGTTTGGTGGAAGCAATCTGCCTGGCGCACCTGCGCTCGTGAAACAGCAATCGTGGAATATCAATGCCGTCAAACCAGTGCCGGGTGAAAGTCAGGTGTTTGCGGATTGGTTTGACGACAAAGGCAAAACAACTGGACACGCCGCCATCGTCGGCTCAACGAACGGATTGGTGATGACCCATGTGCTGCTGCCGGATGATGCAGCGAACAAGCAGCGGATGGTGTTGGCGATGGTGGGGTACCTTGTGCCAGAGGTCTGGCAACGTGCCGTGGATGCCAGCATTGCGCGCATCGGGACATTGGCCGGGCACAAGAATTTTGACGAGGCTGTTGCGAAGATCACAGCATTGGCTCGTGGCAACCAACGTGTGATGAAAGCAATCACTGAGGCTAAACAACACCGCAGTTCAGCATTTAAGCTGGCAACAGATCGGAAATACTCCAAAGCGCTTGATCAGTCAGGGACTGCGAGTCAGCGGATGAAAGAGGCTTTTTGCTTGGCGCAACTACCCGAGGCTGGCGAGTTCCGTGCGTTCTGGTGTCATCATGCTATGGGTGTCGCGGGCATGGAGTGGGATGAGGCGATCAAACGGTTGTCGGAAAATGGATTCACCGCGATCCTTCCGAACATGCTCTGGGGAGGCGCAGCGTTTTACAACAGTCAGGTGTTGCCTGTAGTCTCGGCAGAGAAGGGCGACCAGATCGCTGCGTGTCTTGCCGCGTGCAAGAAATACAACATCGAGATGCACGTCTGGAAGGTGAACTGGAATCTCGGACATGCCGTGCCGGCCGCGTTTCTCGAAAAGATGCGGAGCGAGGGACGATTGCAGATGAGTTCGCAGGGCAAGGAGGAGCCATGGTTGTGTCCGTCACATCCTGATAACCAAAAACTGGAGATCGATGCAATGGTCGAGGTTGCGCGCACATACGATGTCACTGGCATCCATTTCGATTACATCCGGTATCCGGACAATGATCATTGTTTCTGCGCGGGGTGCAAGGAGCGTTTCCAGCGCGCAGCGAATGTGACGCTTCAGAACTGGCCCGGGGATGTGCTGGGCAAGGGGCCGCTTCGTCAGCAATGGCTTGAATGGCGCAGAAGCAACATCACGGCTGTGGTCAAGGCTGTGAGCGAGCAGGCTCGCGCCATCAAGCCGAAGATCAAGATTTCCGCGGCAGTCTTCCGGAACTGGACCTCTGATCGTGACAGCGTTGGTCAGGACTGGAAGGTATGGTGCGAGCAGGGGTGGTTGGATTTTGTTTGTCCCATGGATTATACGGAGAGCAACCGAAGCTTCGAGAACATGGTCTCCCAGCAGGTGCAGTGGGCAGGAAAGGCGCGCTGCTATCCCGGCATCGGCGTCAGCGCCTCATCCTCGCAGTTTGGAATTGACCGGCTGATCGAGCAGATCACGATTACCCGCCAGCACCAGACGCACGGCTTCACCATTTTCAACTACGGCGTCACTGAAAGCCGCGATTTGCTACCGCTCTTAGGCCTGGGCACGACCGCGCCGAAAAAATGAATAATTCTTTTTTTTCTTGCCTATAACTTCAAATATTTTCCCACGAAACACACGAAAATCACGAAAAAACATAATAGATGGCAAGAACTTTTTGGAGTGCGGTGACAAGCAAAGCCGTAAGGCAAGCGCGGCACCGCTTTTCTTGGATTCGTAAAAAAGCGGCGTCGCGCGGAATACCGCTTGCCGCACGCACTCCAAATAGAACACGCTCTGTGATCTTTATGCCGCTTATGTGGAAAAAGCTACTCCAGCGTTCTTTCGTGGTGGGCGAGTCAATGAATCGGGGATTCCTCATGCCGTCGAATTGCCCAAAACAGACTTGCCTTTGAGGGTTGAGCCAGCTATCGTATGCCCATGTGGAAACAAAAACTGCTTTAGGAGATAGCTCATGAGTGAATTCAAAAATGTGACGGTGATTAAAAAGGCCAATGTCTATTCGGACGGCAGAGTGACCAGTCGTACCGTGCTCTTCGCGGACGGAACGAAGAAGACCCTTGGCATCATGCTGCCCGGTGAATATACCTTCGGAACGGACGCCAAGGAACTGATGGAAATTCTCGCTGGGGAACTCGTTGTGTTGCTGCCCGGCGAGACCGCATGGAAAACCATACGTGGCGGAGACTCCTTCGACGTTCCAGCAAATGCCAAGTTCAGTTTGAAGGTCACCACCCTGGCCGACTACTGCTGCTCATATGGATAAGCCCATCGCACTCCGAGTGGGACAAAAGATGAGAATAACTTCTTAAATTAAGAGTTAAAAGTTAAACGTTGGGAGTTGAGAGTTTAAACTCTTAACGCTGAACGCTCAACTCTTAACGCTGAAGTTAAAGGCACGGCAATCATTTAAAGCTTCAAGGCCGAAACGTCCACTGTATTCGCCGGGTATCTCCGATTGCGGAGAATAGGGCTTGCAATCTCCGCATAATTTGCGGATAATAATGCGCATGTACATTCACCAGAACAAGCACTGGCCAGATTTCACCATGGACGCGCACGCCATCCTTCCGCGTTTGGCGCACGTGCGCCATGTTCAAGGCATGCTTGTTGGCAAGCTGTCATCCTTGGGATTTGAGTTGCAGAATCAGGCATTTCTTGAATCGCTTTCGGCAAGCACGATCACCACGGCCGCTATTGAAGGGGAGAACTTCAACGCGCATTCGGTTCGTTCCTCCATCGCAAAGCGGCTGGGGATCAAAAACATTGAAAAGGCTGCTACGGATCGTCACATTGATGGCGTAGTCGATGTCTTGTTGGATGCTACGCAACATGCAGAACAGCCGCTGACCCGGAAACGGCTGTTCGCGTGGCATGCGGCTTTATTTCCGACAGGTTACTCAGGGCTCACCAAAATTGCAGTCGGAACGTGGCGGCCCTTGGATCGCGACACCATGCGGGTCGTTTCGGGGAAGCATGGCTTTGAGCATGTCCACTTCGAAGCACCGGAATCAGACAGGCTGCCCTCAGAAATGAAAAGCTTTTTGGAGTGGACAAATAAAAAAGAGGATGGCGATGCTGTCCTGAAGGCTGCCATCGCGCATCTCTGGTTTGTTACGCTTCATCCTTTTGATGACGGAAACGGACGCATCGCCCGCGCCATTGCCGACCTTTTTTTGACACGCGCCGATGGACTGACGCAACGTTTCTATAGCATGTCTGCGCAGATTCTTAAGGAGCGCAAGGACTATTACACCATCTTAGAGCAGACGCAGAGGGGGACGCTTGAGATCACGCCGTGGATTCTATGGTTCCTCGATTGCCTTGAAAAGTCCATTCATGCTAGCGATCATTTGCTGAAGCATATTTTGCAGAAGGCGGAATTTTGGCGCGCTCATCAGAGTACTCCTTTCAACGAACGCCAACGTAAAATGCTGAACAAATTGTGGGAAGGTTTTGAAGGTCATCTGACCTCCAGCAAATGGGCAAAGATGATGGGTGTATCCCAAGACACTGCAACCCGCGATATTCAAGACCTTATTACGAAACAGATCTTCCGTTCCGAAGCCTCTGGCGGGCGTAGCACGCGCTATGTTTTTACGCCAGTCTAATAAAGGTATAACAGGCGAATGCGCGTGAAAAATCAAAAACATCCAACATTAAACTTTCAACAGTCAATGTTGGATGTCCTATTCAGAAGGTTAATTTCTACTTGGACTCTTTCTTTGCCTTCTTCTCTTGACGTTTTTCTTTTAAAGTCTTGGTGGGTTTTTTCTTTTCATCCCGCTTTGCGTCATGATTCTTTGACATGATAAGTATCCTCCTCTTATGACTACATAAGATGCGAAATCGCTTATTGGCTGGCACAGACACTCGCCTGTTGAAAACCAACCAATACAGTAGAAAGTAGCGGTTTCATGGTAAGTAGTCTGCCACAAGTGGAGATACGTGTCAACTCTGGAACGCCATACAATTGCGTGAATATTTGGCTTGCTTGTTTTAGCAAAATGGCTTACGTTGGCAATCTTAAAAAGGAAGCGAGTTGGTGTTTCTATGACGATTCGAGCTTTATTAGATCGTGCTGTATTGTGTCACCCAAATCGCGTGGCGGTTCGGTATTATCGTGACGGGGAATGGAAGAGTAAGACCTATACAACCTTTTTGGCAGGCGTGAGGCAATGTTCCGAAGCATTCGGGAGTATCGGGGTTCAGGCAGGGGATGACCGTGTGGCCATCATCCTTGACAATGGGTTGGATTGGATCGAGAGCTATCTTGCCTTGACCGGGGTTTCCGTACAGGTTGTTCCGCTGGACCCGAAGTTGCGGGCGGACGAAGTGGCGTACATTCTGAACAATTCAGAGACCTCCACTGTGATCACGGATCTCCGCCATCGCACATTACTGGAGACGATTATGCCGTCTCTTCCAAAGATGCAGCGTGTGGTATTCGCCGAGGATGTCAGCGAGACGTATGAACCGATTGACGGCCGTACCTGTTACAATCTGGATACAATTCGGAATCGGTTTGCCTCTGGTGTTTTGTCCTTTTATGATACGCACACGGTTGCGCCGCAGGATGTCGCCTCTATTATTTATACCTCAGGCACGACAGGCAAGCCCAAGGGTGCGATGTTGACACATAATAATTTTTGCAGCGACGTGGAGGCCGCTCTCATTATGCTGGAGAAGTTGGCGACAACAACGGATGATCTTTTGGTTGTGTTGCCGCTCTTTCATTCCTTCTCATTCCTGGCGAATCTTATTCTGCCGATTCATTGTGCCGCGGGAATGTTTTTTGTTGAGAGTCTGCGAACCATCAGCGAGGATGTTAAGGTTCTGAGGCCGACGATTATCATGGCTGTGCCGTTATTGGTGGAAAAGTTTCTCGACAAAATTAATGAGAAGGTGAAGGCACACCCCGTTGCGCGTTTGTTCCTTAAAATAGGTTTGGGAAAACTGGTGGGAAAAGGTGTCCTCAAGGGGCTAGGGGGACGCTTGCGACTTTTTGTCGTGGGGGGCGCGCCCTGTCCCACACATATCTTGCAAGGATTTAAGCGGCTTGGGGTTGTTGTTCTGGAGGGCTATGGTCTGACAGAATGTTCGCCGGTGGTTTCAATCAATCCCATGGGTGCGTCGCGTATGGGCACTATTGGCAAGAAGATTGCAAACATTGAAATTCGCATTGCGGAGCCCAATGAGCAGGGCGTGGGTGAATTACAGGTGCGCGGTCCCATTGTCATGAAGGGCTATTTTAAAGATATTGAGGCGACGCGGGAGGCCTTTGACGGCGACTGGCTGAAGACAGGCGATCTAGCTTCGATGGACACAGATCAGTATCTTACGATTCGCGGACGGAAAAAGGCGCTCATTGTCAATCGCGAAGGGAAAAACATTTATCCTGAAGAGGTTGAAAACGTGATTGGCGGCCATCCGTATATTGCAGACATTGTTGTTATCGGGTATACGGTCGGGGGTGTCCCTGGCGAACGTGTGGGTGGCATTATTGTCCCTAACTTCGATGTTATTAAATCTGTGAATGATGGAAAGGAGCCCGCGTGGAGCATTATCGAAAGGTTGATCCATGAAGCCGTTATTGAAAAATCTGTGACGCTTGCTGATTACAAACATATCCGGAAACTGCGTATCCAGTGTGAACCCTTGGAACGTACGTCTATCCAAAAAGTACGCCGTGTGACCTATCAGGGAATGCTCGACGAATAACGAATACCCATTGTCGCGATTGACTTTATTCAAGTGCTTTGCGATAATCATGCTTAATAAGAAGTGTGTTTTGTTTCACGAGAAAGGTAAAAAGCATGGAATCAGTTTGTTCATTTTACTGGGTTTCAGTTCCTCGTCTACGGCGTATGAAGCGGATGAGTTGGCTGGCTGCGCTGCTCGCCGGTGCCTTGTATTGTCTGACCGTCTGTACGACCGCTTTTCCTGGGCGTTCTGCACAATGGATCGCTCAATTATCCGGTTTAGATGTGCGTACCACGTTTGAACGGCCATTGCTTTTTCTTTTGGGCTCGTTTGTCAAAAGTTTGCCAGTGCCAGGTTCGCTTGCGCTTCGCTTTAATCTCTTGGCTGCCATTTTGGGAGCCATTTTGGTTGGCGCAATCTTTCGGCTGGTTTGGCTGATTATTACCGAATACATGCGCGAAGAATCGGCAATAATTTGCTCCCCGCGCATTGCGCGTTTCGCTTCATGGGCGACTGTCATTTGTACGGCCACGACCTTGCCCGTCTGGGCGGCTTCGACGCGCTTCACGCCTGCGATTCTGGATGCTACTCTTTTCGTTGTCATGTTGAATGTTTTTTTTGCGTATATGCGTAGTTTTCGCGGATGCTGGATGTTTCTCTTTGCAATTGTCTATGGAGCATGGATGGCGGAGTCGGTGGTGTTCGTTGTGGCGTTTCCTGTGGTGGCGATCATCTGGTTTCTGACGGAATGGATTGGTAATAAGGACTGCTGGACTCCGCGCGTTTGGTGTAGTTTGATGATCGGTGTTGTATCGTACGCATCGGATTTACTGATGGCTTCTTGGCAAGCGGCATCCTTTCTCCGAGTGCCCCTAGACCGTGAAATAATGCTGAAAACAGTGATCGCTATTTATCGCAACCAAATGCAGGACATCTCAGGCATGTTGCCGTCACAAATATGGATACCTGTCCTGATCACGGGGGTCTTGTTTGGTGTAGCCGCGTTTTTTGTGGGGATCTATACCGTGCAGAACTATCGGACGACCTTCTCGATACTCGCGGGCAGTTTTCTCACGGTGATTGGCGGCTATTCGTTGTTTAATTCTAGTGGGACAGCTTGGACAGCATGGGCAGCAGAGGATCAGATACCGCTTTTTACGGGCCTCTGTACCACAATCGGAGTCGGATTTTTGGTCGCAACGTGGCACGCCTTGACCAGCATGAACGCACCACAGGAATTAAAGATCCAACCACCTTCGCTTGAGGACAGCGCAGAGGTACAGAAGCTGGAGCTTAATATCAGGGAGAAGCCTATTATTGTCGCAGGACGTACCTGTGGGCAAATAGCGGTCGCCTTTCTTGTTTTTATCATCATTTTTGCAGCACTCGCCAATATTTCCTGTTATCAAAGAAATGCTGGACGCTATGCGGACATCATTGCAAACAGGATCTTGGACCGGATGGGCGATCGGCAATGGATTGTGGCCAATGATATCTTGGATGCAAATTTGCTGCTGGCGGCGGAGCAACGGAATAAGAAGATTGTCTTGCTTCAACCCTATCGATCGGGTGACCAGAATTATCGCATGTTCATTCGGCAACGACTGGAATTGACTATGGACCAGAATCTTTGGTTGCGCGCAAGTTTGTTGCTGGAGCGTAACTTCCTGTTATTCATGGAGGAGATCTTTCTGGGCTTTTCCGATATGCACAAGCATGCGGTCACGTTGTCGTTTGCTGACTTGTGGTACAGCAGTGGATATCAGCCTGTCGCCGATGGTGTCCTTTTTTATGGTATTAAAAAGGACGACAAGCTCCCGGATGTCAAAGCGCGTCTGAAAGAGGATGAGAAATTGTGGAATGAGTTAGCGGGCATCCTGCAGATCGATCACCCGTCTGGGCATGGCCTATTAGCTAGGAATTATCGTGATGCGACTGCGCGCCAGTTGTCATTAATCATCAATAATTTTGGGGTTATGCAAGATGACGCAGGGAACATGAATGGTGCATTTCAGATGTACCAGCTGTCCCGGAAATTCAATCCTGAGAACGTCAGCGCGCTGCTCAACCTCATTGATCTTGTCATTAATCGGCAGGCTTTTCCCGAACAACGGAAACGTTTTACGCAGGAGTTGGAGGCGATTAAGCGGAGAAAAAATATGCGTTATCCTGTGAGCGCGTTGTCACGGTTCCATGGTTATGTCAGAAATCCTGACACATTTTTGAAACAGGGCTTGGCGTGGGTCGCATCGAGTTCTCCGGACTTTGTGCTCGCGACCTTGCGGAAGGCGCAGACACGGCAAATGGATGAATCCATGCAGATTGATCTTCTTTCGGCGATTGCATCTGTCCATGCGATGAAGAGTGATTTTGAGGAGAGTCGTAAAACGTATGAAAAGATGTTGGCTGTGAATCCGAAGAATGCGGAAGCGATATCTGGTTTGTCTTGGCTCATGCTTCGGCAGGGGAATATGCGGGAAGCGTATGCGTGGTTGATGACGGGGGAAAGCTCTGGGCTCACCAAGCAAGCTATGCGTGTGGAATGGGCAGTTTATTATCTGGCTTCTGGGGATTTAAAGAGTGCCCGTTCAATCATGGATGATCCAGTGGTTACGAAGGATAAGCCTGCGTTAATGGCGTTGCTCGGCATGATTATGATTGAGCAGAAGGAACTTGATCAGGTTGAGAAGGTGATCTTACCGCGTCTGAACAAGTTGTTGCAGGCTAGCGGTTCGGATCTGTATTATGCGCAGATTTTGCAAGCGCGTTTGCTTCAGGCGCGGGGCGTTCCCTTTTATGCGCAGGCACGGGCCTGTTTCTTGCGCGCCATGGCCTATCGGCCGGAGGTCGACTGTCTGGCGGAATTTGTCTTGGGGTTGGACGCGGCCTTATCCGATGCGCCCTCCGCCGAATTACATGCTATCCAGGTGTTGCGTAAAAAGCCCAATCATGAACGCGGCAATTTTATTTTAGGAACGTTTCGCCTCGAAAAAGGACTTTATGCTGATGCGGAACTCTACCTTGGACGCAGTATTCAAGGGGCCAAAACAGCTTCTCCCTCATTAAACAATTATGTTGAAGCGGCCGCACGTCTCGGCTCGTTTGATAAGGCCGAGGTTGCGGCACGTCGCCTGACGCAACAGGATGCACAAAATTATAAGGCTTGGTCGTTATATGCAGATGTACTGGCGCGTACAGGGAAAATAGAGGAGGCAACTAAGATGCTTGCGCGCGCTAAAACTTTGAAAGCCGATGATCCGAAACTAGCCTTTGTTGATGCCCGTCTGGCCATGGCTCGCCATCAAAAGCAGGAGGCGGTTCAGGCTGTTGAGGTTTTGGAAAAGTTGGCCTTGTCAAATCTGGAAAAACGTGATCTGGAAGCTTTAAAAAAGCAAATAGCGGAGTAGTGTTATCACCCTCAACACATGAATAGAAATTCTAAAGAACGTATCGCGGTGGGTCTCTCAGGGGGTGTCGATTCAACAGTCTGTTCCATGCTCTTACGGGACCAAGGCTATGAGGTGGTGGGGGTCACGTTGCTGATGCAACCCGAGAAGGACGAACAGGCGCGAAAAGCATGCGGTGGTTCAGACTCGATTGCGGTTGCCGCCGCCGCCGCCGCCCAGCTCGGCATTCAGCATATCGTGGTCGATTGCCGCGTACCGTTTGAACGCGAAGTGATTCGCCCCTGCTGGGAAACCTTCTCTCGCGGCGCTACGCCGAATCCCTGCATCCAGTGTAATCCGCATATTAAGTTTGCTAGTCTTGTACAATGTGCGCATGAACAGAATTGCGCGTTTGTCGCAACAGGCCATTATGCGCGTATTGCTTACGATGAGCAACATCGTTCCCTGATCCGTCGTGGCGCAGATATGGAAAAGGATCAGAGCTATTTTTTGTATGGTCTTTCTGCCGAGGTGCGGAAGATGATTCGGTTCCCTCTGGGGGAAATGACCAAGCCAGAGGTTCGAACACGAGCCCTGCAATACGGACTCGTGAATGCGTCGCGTGCGGAAAGTCAGGATGTATGTTTTTCGATTCAGGATGGCCATATTGCCGAACAGTTACGCCAAAGATATGACGGGAAGGCCATCCTGGGTGCGATTGTCGATGAAGGCGGAAAGGTGCTAGGGCATCATACAGGGATTCATCAGTATACGATTGGTCAACGGCGAGGCCTGGGTGTCGCTACTGGGCAGCGTGCAAAGATTGTGTCCATCGACGCAACGACAGGAACAATTGTGATCAGTAGCCGTCCCGATGCTGTATATGGCACGACGTGCAAGGCGAATTCATTTTTTTGGCATCGCGAGATACCGGCGCCCGGAACAGCGCTGATGGCCCAAGTCCGTTATCGCCAGAAACCAGTGATTGCGGCATTGGAAGCAGCCGAGGGTGATGCCATTTGCGTTCGCTTTGCTGTGCCCGTTTTCGGCATCACGCCTGGCCAATCACTGGTACTCTACGATGGCGATTGCGTCCTCGGCGGCGGCGTAATTGTATAAAAAAAGCACCCATACAGGTGCTTTTTTTATGATGAGCTCCGCCCTTTACTGAGAAGCTTCCGCCAAAAAGGCGTTTAGGTTGGCGGTAGAAACGCCTGGGGGCAGACCGCCACCGCAGGAGAAGATTACGCGGGTGTAGTCGTTCTTCAGCGCGCTCTTCATGTTGGTGACAGCTTTGCGAACATCGTCAGGCGTTCCGGCAGCAAGCACGTCGCGGGGCGGGATATTCCCCAGCAAGGAGACTTTTGGCCCGACCCATTCGCGCATCTCTTGAATCGGATGGTCGAAGGCGAAGTTGAAGAGGTTGATGCCGCAGTCACCCAGTTGCGAGGCGCAACTTGTTCCGTTCGCGTCGTTGTGGAAGAAGCGTACATCGCTGTCAATCGCGGCAAAGGCGCGGGTGAGATAGGGCGTTGCAAAGGTTGCAACGTCCTCAGGCCCCAGGAAGCCGACTATATCGTCCAGTAGCATAGTCCCCTTGATCGTGGGGATGCTGCGCGCTTGCAGTTTCAACCAGTCTTCAAGGAATTCCGTAATCACATTAAGCATGGCATGTGTGCCTTCAGGGTCGAGTTGCATGGCCATCAGGAACTCGGTTGTGCCCATCAGAAACGAGGCAATGTTGAGCGGTCCGCGTGCGACAGCGAAGCGGATGGCGTGACCTTCTGCCTCAATGGCTGGACGCATGCGTACGAGGCGGCGCAAGGTAAAGGGCAGAAGCCCTGCGGAGGTGACATCGGGCTTCTCCAGGACGAGTGCTTTTTCAGCGGACTGTCCAATCGTTGCAGCGAAGGGCAGTTCGTTCTCGTGCCAGATCAGCTTGGAGCCAAAGGCTGAAGGCTCAGTACACATGCCATACTCAGACCAGAAGCCCGGGAGGAAGATAGCATCCGGAAAGGTTTTGACGGCTTCGAGGTTGGTCTTGAGCCATACCTCGTCTGACGTGAAATAGTCGAGGATCGACGCCTTCCGGGTCCATGCCGGTAGCCATGGACTATCCGCGATGAAACCGCAGAGTGGCTTTTCCAGCCGTTGTCCGTTGACAACGGCGACTACTTTTTCCCATTGCGCTTGTGTCATGAAAGAATTGCCTTATTGCGTTATTTAATTTGTGTGGTTCGTGTCATTCGGATGCCAAGAAAAGGGACCTTATGCATTCTTGGAAAGTTTCTCAAAGGCCCGGCGCACACCATAAGGAGCGCGTTCTTCGCGGGCAATAAGTTTGTTGGCTTCCGCATCTCCTACAAACGTCTCTGTCTTGTAATCCCAGGTCAACTTACGCCCCAGTTTCATACCAATGTGACCGACGAGACACGCTGAGCAAGAGCGATGAGCGGTTTCCGCGGGGACATTAGTCTCTTCGCGGGTCTTGATACAGTTGACCCAATTCTGCTGATGAACGCCAGTCCAGCAGTTGAGCTTGATGGACTCAGAGGCAGGATCACTTGCAAGAAGCTTTTCGTCGCTTGCGTCGAGCGCCTTCAGCGATTTGCCCGGGGAGACGGGGTCAGAGGCTGTTGTTTTCACTGAGCCGCGGCTCACGAAGATCCATCCCTTCTCGCCGATGAAGCGCACGCCATTCGGGAACTTCTCCCAGACGCGCATCTTCACATCGCCGGGATACATCATGGTGATGTCATAGTTGCCATGGACATTCCAAAGACCTGTGGTATGAAATTCGCCCTTACCCTCAATGGTGACAGGGCCCATGGCTTCCCAGCCCATGGCCCAATGTGCGATGTCCAGATGATGTGATCCCCAGCCTGTTATCATGCCTGCACCGAATTGTTCGCAACGAAGCCATCCGGGGCGGCCGAAGCCCTTTTGCGGGTGGACACGGTCTTCGGTGTAATACACTTCGGGTGTGGAACCGAGCCACAGATCGTAATTCAGATTTTCGGGGACCGTCATCTTGTCGGTCTTGCCACCAGCAGGGTCGCCGGGCAGTCCAATTTCAATCGCGAGAATTTTTCCAAGCCGTCCATTGCGAACGAGGGTGCAGGCGCGTTGGAACTGTGAAGATGAACGTTGCTGTGAGCCGAGCTGGAAAACGGTTTTGTTGAGCGCCATGGCTTTCGCAAAGCAACGCCCCTCGTCGATCGTGAGCGAGGTGGGCTTCTGCATGTAGACGTCCTTCTTTGCAAAGGCGGCTTCGACGGCTGGCTGGGCATGCCAGTGGTCAGGAGTTGAAATGACCACAGCGTCAATGCTCTTGTCGGCAATGAGATCACGGTAATCCTGGTAGATCTTTACATCGCGCTTTAGCATCGTCTTCCCGCTTGCTGCGCGGTTTTTGTCACAGTCCGAAACCGCTACGTATTGAGCGCCCTTGCATTGCATTAATCCATTCATATCCATGCCCCGTGCGATACGTCCGCATCCGATCTGACCAAGTGCAATGGTTTTGCTCGGCGCATTTTCCCCTAATACGTTCGACGGAATAATGGTTGGAAACGCAACTGCCGCGCCAGCTGCCTTCAGAAATGTACGTCTTGAACTGTTCATGATTTTATGCTCCTTAGTTAACTTATATGTTTAAGTATAGAACAAGATGGCTTCTGAATGCCACTAAAAAGAATTATATAATTTTCAGTTAAAATTATATAATTTACTCATAGCGCGTGAACGCAGCTAGGTTAGATCCTCCCTTTCTACTCGCTCAGCAGATCGAACGCTCAGCCGATCACTCGACTTGTATTTTTTTAAAAATCGCCTTGAACTTTAGTGGAAAGAGGCGTAATCTTAATTTTATACATGAAAGGGGAAGTCAGCTATGAAAATGTTAATGAATGTTGTTGGGGGAATGTTTTTGGTCGCGCAGGTCTGCAGTGCAGCAGAGGTTAAATTTAACTTTGAGACGGGCGATTTGCAGGGATGGCAGATTGTGGAGGGGAGTTTCGGCAAGCTGATTAGCGACCGTGCTACACAGTATCACGGCCAGAACCCCTTTGAAAAAGAGGGAAAGTTTTTTTTGTCAACACTCGATGCGCAACAGGGTCCCAGTGATGATTTTATGGGGACGATTGAATCGCCCATCATAGACCTAGATGCACCAATCATTCGGTTACGTGTGTGTGGTGGCAGCGGGAAAGATGTCTATGTGGCACTTTGCACGGTGGAGGGCAGAGAAATCCTGTATGCACGCGGTCAAGGTAATCAGGCGATGAAGCAAGTTGAATGGACCGTGCCGGCCGAATATCTGGGTAAGCCTCTCTTTTTCCGTGTGGTCGACCATGCGACAGGGGGCTGGGGGCATATTATTGTGGATGATATCATCTTCTCAGGGAAGGTGGACGAAGCAAAGATGGCAGAGCGTATCGCCAAACAGAAGGCGGCAGGACTTGTAACGGTGTTGAAGCCGATGAAAGCCGCGATCGAAGAACTGGGAAGACTTTATAAGCAGTATCCTGCAGCTAAGCTTCTAGAAGAGTTAGAGACGACAGGTGATCTTACAACGTTTCAGCGTAAGGCGTTGGTGACGATGAATCCTATTGTAAATAGTGCGCCAATCCTCTTTGCGACGCGCAAGCAATTTCGCCGGGACCATCACAACACCGAGACCATGTTCCAGACCAAAGAGATCAATACGCATAGTTATGATACCGAGGGGGGCTACAAGATATTCGACGTGAAAAGCGGAATTGCAGTGACGCTGTTTGATCCTGGTAAGGGGGCAACGGTTCGAGATGCGGATGTGGATTTTGATGCCAAGAAGATCGTCTTCTCAATGCGCAAAAGCGTGACGGATGATTATCACATTTACACGCTTTCGTTTGATAAGCCGGAAGCTCAACAACTCACCTCCAAGCCAGAAGTCTCAGATATCGATCCGATCTGGCTGCCGGATGGCGACATCCTTTTTTCAAGTTCACGCGAACCGAAATATTGTATGTGTAATCGACACATCATGTGCAATCTGTATCGGATGAACCCGGATGGTGCAAACATTCATCAGATCGGCAAATCGACTTTGTTTGAAGGACATTCGTCGCTGATGCCGGATGGACGTATTCTCTATGATCGGTGGGAATATGTCGACCGTAACTTCGGTGATGCGCAAGCTCTGTGGGTCTGCAATCCGGATGGAACGGGGCATGCCATTTATTGGGGCAACAACACCACGAGCCCGGGTGGCGTGATTGATGCGCGCGTGCTCTCAAAGACACACCTCAGTATCGCGGTGATGGCTGCTTGCCATGACCGCCCTTGGGGCGCCTTAGGCCTTATCGATCGATCAAAGGGCATTGATGGAAAAGAGCCTGTGGTGCGTACCTGGCCGCTCGAATTTCGTGAGCGCATTAAGACGGAAGGACAAGATTTTGATTCGCCTGGCAGACTTAAAATAAAATATGAAGATCCGTTCCCCTTGGATGATGAGCACTTCCTCTGTTCCCGGATGACGGGCAAGGGTGAGGAGATGGGCATCTACTATTTAGACCTGTACGGGAATGAAGTGCTGGTTTATGTCGAGGCGCCTAGCTGCTTTGATCCGATGCCGATCCGTCCGCGTGCCAAGCCACCTATTCAGCCCACGCGGCGCAATTTTAAAGATGTTCATGGCACCGGATATTTTTATGTTCAGAATGCGGCGATTGGTACGCACATGAAGGGTGTCGAGCCTGGTGCAATCAAGTATCTGCGTATTGTGGAATCCCCCGAGAAGCGTACCTGGTCGAGCGGTGCTTGGAATGGGCAAGGCCAACAGGCTGCTGGAGTGAATTGGGAAAATTTTGAGAATAAGCGCATTCTTGGAGTCGTGCCTGTAGAGGATGATGGCAGTGCCTATTTTGAAGCGCCAGGGAATACGTATCTCTTTTTCCAGGCTTTGGACAAGGACGGTATGCTCATCCAATCCATGCGTTCAGGCATCTATGTCCAGCCAGGTGAAACGTATGGCTGTGTGGGGTGCCATGAAAATAGAGTCGGAGATATCCCTCCAGTAAAGCAGAAGCCTAAAGCGCTATCGCGCAAGGCGGACAAGCTGAATGGCTGGTATGGCCCCGCGCGCCTCTTTAGTTTTCAGCAGGAGGTTCAGCCGATCTTTAATAAGCACTGTGTCAGTTGTCATGATTATGGAAAGAAGGCTGGAGCGAAACTGAATTTAGCGGGTGATCGCGATGTTTATTTCTCAACCTCCTATGTTGATTTGTGGTCGCTGAAAACAGTCAAGTGCGTAGGTGCCGGACCTGCAGCATTTCAGGAGGCGTATAGTTGGGGCAGTCATCTGTCCCCGCTGATCCAGGTTCTGAAGAAGGGTCATAACGATGTGAAGTTGTCTGAAGAAGAGATGAATCGGCTCATCACGTGGGTGGATATCAATGCTCCATATTATCCGCGCTATGAATGTGCGTATCCTAGCAATCCTGGCGGACGTTCTCCGCTGACGAGTGCTGAAATCAACACGCTTTCAGGATGGACAGGTGTCAAGGTTTCAGGCGGTTATGGCGCATGTCAACGTTCGCAAATCAGCTTTACGCGTCCGGAGAAGAGCCGCATGCTTGAAAAGATGGATACGTCCTCTGAGAACTATAAGAAGGCCGTCGAATTGATCCGTGAGGGTGGAAAACGGTTGGCGGAAAAGCCGGATGCGGATTCGCTTGGATTTAAGCCATGCGATCAAGACGTGGAACGGGAACTTCGTTATCAGGAACGACTGAATGCTGAACGAAACATTTATGAAGCCATCCGTCTGGAAAAGAAGATCTATGATAGCGCAAAGTAGTAAAACGAAAAAAAAAGATACGACGTATTCCGTTCCCGGACTCGAACGCGGTCTCGCTATTTTGGAATACCTTGCTGAGCATCCGGAAGGCAAGAGTCAGAATGAAATTTCTGAAGAGTTGCACTGCCCCACAGCAAGCGTCTTCCGGATGACGCTCAGTCTGGAGAAGGCGGGTTATCTAGTGCGGAATCCTAAGACCAAAGCCTTCCGGCATACCATGAAAATGCTGATGCTGGGGCAGAAGGCTATTTCCGAGATTGACCTCGTTGGAAATTCGCTCCCTGTGATGCGCACCTTGCGTGACCATTTGCATGACACGGTTGCGCTGGGCGTCTTGAACGAAACGGAAATCATCGTGTTGGAGAGTGTACTCGGTTCGCATCTCTTCCGTTTTTCTCTTACGTCGGGACATCGGATATGTCTTCACGCGTCTGCGCCAGGTAAGGCGATTCTGGGTTTTTTGCCAGAGGATCAGCGTAATCGGGTTATTCAAAGTATTAAGTTTTTGAAGTATAATCAAAATACGATCACTTCGATAAAAACGTTTCTGCATGAGCTGACGAGTGTCCGTGAAAAAGGATACGCTGTGGATCGCGGTGAGGAGTATTCGAGTATTTATTGTCTGGGTGCACCAATCTTTGATCGCAATGGTTATCCGGTTGCAGCGATCTGGGTGACAGGTCCGGATAATCGCGTCAAGCCGAGCGAGTATCCAAGCATTGGCGAGCAGATCCGTCAAGGTGCCTTGGAGATCTCTCGTATTTTAGGTTATCAGGGGTGATAAGCGTTTCTAATGAGTGCTAATAACAATAAGGTTATACAACGCTCGGGTTTCTGAGAGCTCACGAACAATACATGAAAACAATCGCATGCATAAGTCTGACATTTCTCCTGTCGTGGGGTGGATATGCTGGTGAGGCGAATAAAACTTCGCCTGATTCGTTACGCGCTGCAATTCAAAATTTGATCGGTACGTTTGGGAATCGCTATCCCAAGGGCAAGACATATCTTGCGCGGCTGGACGAGATCTGCAAAAACGATATTAATGGAAGTTCGAAGGAGTTCATGGCGTTGCAACGTGAAGCCTTGATTGCCAATCCGCTCGTGAGTGATCAACCGTTGCTTTATGTTTGGCGCAACCAATACAAGCTGGGTGGTTTTCACGCGATCGATACGCTCTTTCATACCTGCGAAGCGAATACACACTGTTTTCAGGGGCCGGGAGCCATGCGCACGGTGGATTTGAAGACGGGCAAGGTCACGACGTTGGTTGAGGCACCTCATGGTATCGTGCGCGATCCCGATGTTCATTTCGATGGCAAGCGCATTGTTTTCTCCATGCGCAGGCAGATCGAAGAGGACTTCCACATTTGGGAAATTAATACTGATGGCACGGGGTTACGCCAATTGACGCGTGCTACAAACGTCAGCGACGTTGATCCGCTCTATCTTCCAGATGATCGCATCGCCTTCACTTCGACCCGTGAACCCAAGTATAACCAATGCAGCCGCGACATTGGTGCAAATATGTTCTGCATGGAGTCCGATGGTGCGAATATTCATCAGATCGGAAAAAACAACTTGTTTGATAACCAAGGCACGCTGACGCCTGATGGACAAATTCTTTATGCACGTTGGGAGTATGTGGATCGCAACTTCGGAGATGCGCATGGCATCTGGACCGTGAATCCGGATGGCGTAAATCAAGCGTTGTATTGGGGCAACAATACGGCCTCGCCAGCAGGGGTTTACTATCCAAAGATAATTCCAGGTTCGGACAACCTGATGTGTATTTTCGGTATGCATCACTTTAGGATGTGGGGCGCGCTAGCTATCGTCGACCGGCGAAAAGGTATTGATGGCCAAGCCCCAGTTGTCCGCACATGGCCTGCAGATGCGATTAAACGCGTGCGCACAGATGGCTTTGATGCAGACGGTTTTATCAGTGTCTATCCCAAGTATGAGTGCCCCTTTCCACTTTCAGAAAAATATTTTCTCTGTTCGCGTATGACGCTGCGTCCGGGGCAAAAGTGGTTTGAGGGGGATGCCAAGTATGGCCATGAAATGGGGATTTATCTGATAGATGTGTTTGGTAACGAGACATTGATTCATCTGGAGGAGCCAGGCTGTTATGATCCGATGCCTGTAAAAACATCGCTCCGCCCGCCAGTCATTCCGCGCCGACGTGATTTTGAAAACAAGGCGGGCTACTTCTATGTGACAGACGTGTATGAAGGCACGCACATGAAGGGCGTTAATCGTGGGACGGTCAAGTACCTGCGTGTCGTGGAGGTGCCAGAAAAGCGCCACTGGTCGCCAGGCGCTTGGTTTGGCCAGGGTTACACAGCCCCTGGCATGAACTGGCACAGCCTTGAAAATAAGCGTATCCTGGGGACAGTGCCTGTCGAAGAAGACGGCTCTGCCTATTTCGAGATTCCCAGTGAAAAATTTGTTTACTTTCAATTGTTAGATGCGGATGGCATGATGGTGCAGTCTATGCGCAGTGGCACGAGTGTGCAGTCCGGTGAACGTGCTGGATGCATCGGTTGTCACGATGACCGGCTTGCGCAGCCTTCCTCGCGAGACAGACGGAACTCGACAGCAGTGAACCGTCAGCCGAGTAAACTTACAGGCTGGCGAGGAGTCACGAAAGCGTTCAGTTTCATGGAGGATGTACAACCTGTCTTTACAAGGCATTGCGTGGCCTGCCACGATTACGGAAAGAAAGCAGGGCAGAAGCTCAATCTTGCACCGGATCGTACGCTGACCTTTAATACGGCTTATATGGAGCTCTGGAGAAAGAAGTATGTGGGTAGCATTGGCGCTGGGCCCGCTGAGATTCAACAGGCTTATTCGTGGGGTTCTCATGTCAGCAGGCTGGTCAAGGAGTTGCATACGCCGACTATTCCGGATCACAAGGATGTCAAGTTATCAGCAGAGGAGCTGGAGCGCATAGTGACCTGGGTTGATGTGAACGGTGTCTATTATCCCACTTACGCATGCGCGTATCCGGATAGCCAGACAGGCCGGACGCCTTTAACGCGTGCTCAGTCTAACCGATTGAGCGAGTTGACAGGATGGAATTTGGCGAAGATGCAGAACTATGCGAATAGCAAGGGGCCAGAGGTCAGCTTCGAACGGCCTGAATGGAGTCCATGTATTCAGCACCTCGACAAGGCAACGCCTCAATACCAGGAGGCTGTGGACATCATCAAGGCGGGCATGGCGATGCTGACACAGCGGCCGCGTGCTGATATGCCAGGGTTTAAGCCTTGCGAGAAGGATGTCCAGCGCGAGGCCAAATATGAGCAGCGTCGACAGATTGAACTGCGTAATCGGGAAGCGATTCGCAATGGGCAGAAAATGTATGACGAATAGCAACAAGGAGGATGGTATGTTTGAATTGACCAACAAGGTGGCAATCGTGACAGGAGCAACAAGCGGCATTGGCAAGGCGGTTGCGCGGGCGTATGTAAAGATGGGCGCAAAGGTTGCTTTTATTGCACGGGACACGACGAAGCTGGCAGATATCGAACGAGAATTCGGTGATGCGGCAGTTGCCGTGTCGTGCGACGTGACCGACGAAGCCTCTGTCACCTCCATGGTCGCTTTAGTGATCAAGAAGTGGGGCCGGATTGATATTGCTGTGTGTAATGCTGGAATAGTTTCACTGGCCAAACTTTCGGATATGCCTTTGGTGGAGTTTGAACGCATTCAAAAGACGAATGTTACGGGTGTCTTCCTCGTCGCACGGACCTGCGCGAAGGTTATGAATCCAGGCGGAAGCATCATTACGACAGCTTCGATGTCCGGGCATGTGGTCAACACGCCTCAGGATATCGGCCACTATTGCACATCCAAGGGCGCTGTGCTGATGTTGACTAAGGCGCTGGCCATAGAACTTGCTTCGCGCAATATACGCGTGAACAGCATCAGCCCCGGCTATATCATGACTGAGCTTGTTGAGCCGCTCACAGACTATCATGCGATTTGGAAGCCACGCATTCCTTTAGGCCGCCTTGGCAAGCCAGACGAATTGACGGGTCTATTTATTTATTTGGCAAGTGATGCTTCCGGTTATATGACAGGAAGCGACCTGATCATTGATGGCGGATATACGGCGGTGTAAAAGGGAAAAGGGAATCATGGAATGCTGGAATCTTGGAATATTGAAAAATACAGCAGATGCGGTACTCTCAATCCCATTATTCCAACATTCCCATATTCCAATATTCCAATGAAGCTAAGAGGAGAAGCTGAATGACTACACAAGAGATTGCGAGGATGATTGATATTAGTGCTGTGCGCGCGGATAGCACGATACAGGAAATTAGGGAGTCTGCTGAACTGGCCAAACAGTATGGGTGTATATGTGTCTTTGCATTGCCTGCACATACGCCGTATCTGATTAATCAACTCGGCGGCAGCTCTGTATTTGCAGGCGGCGCAGTCGGTTTTCCAGGTGGTGGTGAGACCACATCAATCAAGGTTGCGACCGCGAAAGAGGTTGTCGCCATGGGATGCCAGGAAGTCGACATGGTGAATAATGTCGCGTGGCTCAAGTCCAACAATAAACAGGCCTACATGAATGACATACGCTCGGTGGTTGCTGCTGCAGGGGGTAAGCCAGTGAAGGTCATTCTCGAATGCCACTGGCTGACGATTGATGAAATCGTGCGCGCCTGCGAATGGTGCGTAGAGGCTGGTGCGTCGTGGGTGAAGACCGGCACAGGCTGGGCGCCGACAGGTGCGACCCTTGAAAATGTGGCGCTTATGAAACAGACTGTCGGCGAGCGTTGCCAGGTCAAAGCCGCAGGCGGTGTGAAGGATCTGCAAACGCTGCTCGCGATGCATGAGCGTGGTGTGCGGCGCTTTGGCATCGGCGTGCGGACTGCTCGCGCGATCCTTGAAGGAACCACCCCCAGTATCGAACAATACTAATTCGACTTCTCTCGACTTCATCCGATTCTTCTGATTTCTTTTGCATCACTCGAACAGAGGACAACCTTATGAACTATCTACTGGCGTATGATTTTGGTACAGGGGGTATCAAGGCTTCGCTTTACGATGAAACGGGGCAATGTATAGCAGATGGGTTTGACGGTTATCCGACTTATTATCCCGCCGCAAGTTTTCATGAACAGGAGCCTGAAGCGTGGTGGCAGGCAACGATCAGCAGCACGCATAAACTGGTGTCTACGCTTTCCGACGAGGTGAAGCAGCACATTGTCGGCATTGGTATTTCAGGGCATAGCCTGGGTGTCGTACCGTTGGACAAGAACGGCACGTTGCTGCGTGCCCGCACCCCAATCTGGTCAGATGCGCGTGCAGGGGAAGAGGCTAAGCAGGTGTTTCAGCATATTCCTGAAGTAGAGTGGTATCGCATGACCGGCAATGGTTTCCCTGCGCAACTCTATGCCTCCTTTAAGCTGATGTGGTTTCGGGACCATGAGCCCGAGATGTTCAAGCAGATCGCCATTGTGCTGGGTACGAAGGATTACATCAACTACAAGCTGACGGGTGTTTGCGCCACGGATCAGTCGTATGCATCGGGAAGCGGTGTCTATGATTTGAAGGCGCGTGCTTACTCGGCTCGTCTGATTGAAGCGAGCGGATTGCCCGCATCGATTTTTGCGAAGATTGTTCCCTCCACGCAGGTGCTGGGCACGCTGACGCCAGAAGCCGCACAGGCATTGGGCTTGCCGCAATCAGTGAAGGTTGTCGCTGGCGGCGTGGATAATTCATGTATGAGCCTTGGCGCGGGTGCCTTCCGTGAGGGACGCGCCTATAATTCGCTTGGCTCCTCGAGCTGGATTGCGGTCTCATCAGCTCAGCCGCTGTTGGATGATGTGAAACGATCGTATGTGTTTGACCATGTCGTGCCCGGACAGTATGTTTCTGCGCTGGCGATCTTCTCGGCAGGCACAGCGTTTAATTGGGTCAAGGGCGTGATGGCCAAGGAGCTGAGCTACAAAGAGATTGACGCGGAGTCTGCCACATCACCGGTCGGTGCCAATGGCGTGTTCTTTATTCCTACGCTTGCGGGACCTAAGGGCAAAGGTGGCTTTGTAGGACTTGAATTGCGGCATACGCGGGCGGATCTGTTGCGTGCCACGCAGGAAGGCATTGCCTTGGGCTTGCGTAATGTATTGACGGAGTTGAAGAAGCTGGTGGAGATTAAGGAACCGTTGATTCTTGTTGGAGGCGGAGCGAATGCGGCCTTCACGCGACAGCTTTACGCAGATGTTTATAATCTTGATGTCATGCGCACGAGCATCGGACAGCAATGTGCCGCATTAGGTGCTGCTGTGTTGGCAGGTATTGGTACAGGTGTATGGAAGGATTTTTCTGTGATGGACATGTTTGTTCGTCCAGCGGAACGTCATCAGCCTGATGCGACTGTCGCACAACAGTACGCGGAACTTTTTAAGCATTTTTTAACAGGTACAAACATAATGGAGGAATTAGGATGAACAGTTCAAAGTGGACATGCGCATGGGTGGGATTGTTGGCATTGAATAGCGTTGCTGCTGAGTCGTACATGAAGGGCAAGGCCTTTTATGCTGCTGACTTTGCTGGAAACAAGCTAGCAAAGGTCGAGGCGGACGGATCTGTTTCGTGGAAAGAATCGGCAAAGAACATCGGCGATGTTTGGGTTTGGTCCAAGAGCACGCTGTTTGTTGATGGTGGAAAAATACGCGAGGTTTCCTTTGATGGAAAAGTTCTTTTCGAATACACCTCGGGAGATAAGACAGAGATATATGGATGCCAGAAACTGCCGGATGGAAATTATCTCGCAGTCGAATGTACGTTGGCCCGCTTAAGTGAGATCAAACCAGACGGCACCGTGGTTAAACAGCTGTATCTGAAGAAAGACAAGCTGACGGGTGGACATGGTTTCATGCGTAATGCGCGAAAAACTGAAAAAGGAACCTATCTGGTAGGACAACTGGGCAATGGTGCTGTTGAGTACGATGCTGACGGCAAGGTGATCTGGGAGTATTCAAAGCCGGGGTCAAAGGCTTATGCCGCAGTGCGTATGCAAAACGGAAATACCATGATTACATTTGCCGAGAATGAACATGCGTGTCTCATGGAGGTTTCTCCAGACAAGAAGATTGTTTGGTCCTTGGACAACAAGGATATGGAGAACAAGACGAATCCTGCAGTCAACCCCATGAAGTTCCTCACCGGATTCTTCATCCTTCCCAACGGCAATATTGCGCTGTGCAGTTGGATCGGGCATGGTTTCGTCGGGAAAGCACCGCATATCTTTGAAATTTCACGGGATAAAAAGATCGTCTGGGAATTTGCAGACCACAAGAATTTTAAGGCGATGGGTTCGATCTTCGTGTTGGATGAAAAGGGCGAGCCCCTCAATGGCATCGGCTTGCATTAATAACGGCTATTGGGAATAACGATTTGAGCACACCCTAATGATCGTGTAGTTGACACGTATTAGGGTCTCTCTTATACTTCAGGCCACTTTTCATGCTTATAAGACGAGGAGGACACGTGAAAAAAATTCTGACGGCAGTCATGATGATGTGTGGGTACATTTATGGTGCAGGGGTTAAGGCTCCTGAAGCGTTGTCTGTTGAGTATCTGAATAACCCTGTTGGGCTGGACTGTCTTGCCCCACGCTTAAGCTGGAAGCTCGTTGCAAAAGAAGCTTCTGCAAAAAATCTTATCCAAACAGCCTATCACGTGGAGGTTGTGAAGACGGGGGTCAAAGGGCATGAAGTCGTCTGGGATTCAGGTAAGGTTTCTTCCGAACACTCCTTAAATGTTGTGTATGCTGGGGCGCCCCTTGTAAGTTCGGGTCGTTATGCCTGGCGGGTACGCACATGGACATCTGGCGATGATATGCCTTCCGAATGGAGCGTATCCGCGACCTGGGTTATGGGACTGCTTAAAGCAGAAGATTGGAGTGCCAAATGGATCGGGGCAAATACGGTGACGCGTCCTGATTTTGATATGGCTGGAGCGAAATGGATTTATGGAGCAAACGCCCAAAAGCAAAGCTTTGAAAAGGTGTTTAATGCGCCCGCTATTCCATCAGGCAAAGTTGTGTTACTCGCATTAGCCGGGGATGAAACATTCGATGTGCGGATTAATGGAAAAGAGGCAGTCAAGACGTGGGGTCATCTGAATAGCCCGAAGCAGATGCGTTTTGTGGAGGTGACAGCGTTTATCAAGCCTGGCGAGAACAAGATCACGGCTATTGTTCAGAGCAAGAAGGGGGAGCATGCTGGATTTCTTGCAACACTTCGCTTTCCGGATGGGGTTTCGGTTGTTACGGATACGAGTTGGGCATACGTCACAAAGACAGCTGACATGGATTCAACGTCTTATGGTAAAATTGAACGTCGCATCGAGTTGGTCTCACCTGCTTTTGAAAAACAGTTCCAGATCAAAAAGACGCTCGCCGAGGCTACCTTGCACATTACTGGCGTGGGCTTTTATGAGGCAAGGCTAAATGGTGTCCGAGTTGGGAAGAAGGTGCTGGACCCTGTTCCGACCAAGTATGACAAGCGTGTGCTCTATTCAACGTATGATCTGACCGGACAACTCAAGGTTGGCGACAATGCATTGAATGTGCTTCTTGGTCATGGATGGTACGATGTCCGTTCGGTTGCCGTCTGGAATTTTGACAATGCGCCGTGGCGTAATTTTCCCCGCATGATCGCTCAACTGGAATTGGTCTATGCGGATGGCACGAAAGAGTTAGTCTGTTCGGATAAGAGCTGGCGTCAGGTATCTAGTCCCGTTGGCTTTGACTGCATTCGCGAAGGCGAGGTGATTGGCCTACAACGTGATAAAACAGTGGATTTGTCCAAGCAGGTGGTCAATGCTGAAGAAGTACCCGGACCTGCTGGAAAGCTTGTCGCGGAAGCTTTGCCGCCCTCGGTGATTGTGCAGGAGATCAAGCCCAAGACAATTCGCAAGGTTGCTGAAGGCGTGTGGGGTATTGACTTTGGACAGAACATGGCAGGCTGGCTTCGTTTGCAGGTGAAAGGACAAAGCGCTGGCGACGTGTTGACCATCCGGTATGGTGAACGTCAAGCAACGGACGGACGTGTGGATATAAAGCCCCTTGACGTTCATTTCCGTTATCCAGCATCGTCCATGCTGCTGCCGGGCGGTGGATTTCAAGTAGACCGCTTTGTCTGCGATGGTTCTGCTCAACAGGTCTACGAACCGCGCTTTACCTACAATGGATTCCAGTATGCGGAGATTCGCGGACTTAAAAGGGAACTTACAGCGGAGGATGTGGTTGCTTGCGTTGTTCAGACAGACTTCAGATCTGCAGGCACCTTTACGTGCAGCAACGAACTCATCAATAAAATGCAGGATGCGATTGTGTGGGCGTATCGCAGTAACTTTGCAAATGGGTATCCGACGGACTGCCCGCATCGTGAAAAGAACGGATGGACGGGGGATGCTCATCTTGCTGTTGAGTTAGCGATGTACAACTTTCAGAATACAGCGGCTTACGAAAAGTGGATAGGCGATTTGATGGATGAGCAGCAGGACAACGGCAATATTGCAGCTATAGTGCCGACCAGTGGCTGGGGGTATGAGTGGGGCAACGGACCTGCATGGGACAGTGCGCTCGTGATCATTCCCTGGACGCTCTATGTGTATCAAGGCAATGCGAGTCTGCTGGAGAAGGCCTATCCTGCGATGGCGAAATATGTGGATTATATGGGCTCGAAAGCAAAGGGCTTTATTGCCTCCCATGGTCTGAGCGACTGGACGCCTGTTCAGACCAAGACGCCGACAGAGGTGACGTCGACGGGGTATTATTATCTCGATGTTCAGATTTTAGCTCACGCGGCTGATGCATTAGGCAAAACAGAAGATGCCAAGAAGTATGCCGCATTAGCTGAACAGATTAAGGATGCCTATAATCAGAAGCTTTATAAAGGAGATGGCGTCTATTCCATCGGAAGTCAGACCGCTCAGAGTTGCGCATTGCATCAAGGCTTTGTGCCTGCTGGCGAGCGGGTGAACGTGGAGGCGAAACTGGCGGAGGTTGTTGAGAAAAATAACGCATATCCTGACTTTGGTATTCTGGGTTCCAAATATATTTTCAGGGCGCTGAGTGAAGCAGGACGCAGCGATTTGGCCTTTGCCATGGCAACCAAGGACGACAAGAAATCGTTTGGAACCTGGATCCGTCGCGGGGCAACGACGTTCTGGGAAGACTGGGGCGATGGAGATTCACGTAACCATATTATGTTTGGTGACGTCTCAGCGTGGTGGTATCAAACCTTGGCTGGTATTCGCCTTGCAGATACGGTTTCAGCCGTTGCCCTCAAGAATAGTCCTGGCGAGATTGCCTTTAAGAAGATCGTCATTGCTCCAGTCCCTGTTGCAGGGCTGGACTGGGTTAAGGCTGAACATGATTCTCCCTACGGGATGATTCGTAGCCAATGGAAAAAAGCAAACGGCGTATTTAGATTAGAGTTCGATGTGCCAGTCAATACCACGGCAACAATCTGCCTGCCCGTTAAGCCAGATGCAAAGGGTGTCACCTGTGCAGATGCAGCAAAAACAGGTCCTCTCCGTAATCGCATGACCTTCACAGTCGGGTCAGGACATTATGTGGCAGAATGTCCAGCTAGCGAATTGATCCTCCGTTAAAATTTGGTTTTTTAGCTATGTGAGGAGTGGGATGCTGACCGGCGTGACCCGGAGGTCTCGCGCAGCGAAGAGGTCTTTAGCCAATATTGTCCGGCATCTGCCGGACGGTAGGGTCCGGCTGCTGCCGGATCTCGGTGAGCCGCAGAGATAAAAAAACGCAGACAGCCGGATTGCCAGGAGTCTCACACTTCATGAAGTGTGAGACGGCTCAATAGGGGTACATCTGGTTATCGATTGGTTTAGGCTGAAAAACGGTCTTTGCAAACGGTCAAAAAAGAATAATTTAAATAATTTCTAAAAGTAATTTTAGAAAAGAATTGGCTCCCCCCCCCCCCCGCATAAACTATGCCAAAGATGAGTTGGCGACACGCCACTTACTACACGCGATGCGGCGGGTCTGCATCACAAAAGAAGGAGGCCATAAAATGGCGAGAATGACAAGTATGGCGGCCCTGACGGCCGCGGCGGTCTTTGTGACTGCTGGCGCGGCGTATGCCGTGCCATCGGTGTCCAATGTGGTGATGACACAGCGCGCGAACTCGCGCATCGTGGACATCACGTACGAGTTGACTGGCGAGGCGGCGATCGTGACACTGGGGATCGAGACCAACGGGATCGCGCTCCCGGACAGCGCGGTGACGCGCCTCTCCGGCGACGTGTGCAAAGTGGTGGGTACGGGCGCGGGCAAAGCGATCGTCTGGAACGCGGGCGCGGACTGGCCCGAGAACCTGACACAGGCCGCCAAGGCGAAGGTGACGGTGTATGCCACGAACACCCCGCCGCTCTACATGGTGGTGAACCTGTCAGGCGGTTCAGCCACTAATTTTTATCCGGTGACCTACCACGTCAGTGCGGCGGCTCTGCCCGATGGCGGGCTTTCGAACGAGTTGTACCGCACGATGCGGCTGGTGATGCGGCGTGTCCGGACGCAGGTCTCGGGAACGACGGAAAACGGTGTCTTCTCGATGGGTTCACAGGTCGCCGAGATTTCTCGGACGGCGGCATCCGAGACTCCCCACGAAGTGACACTGACCAAGGACTTCTACATGGGCATATATGGCGTGACGCAGAGCCAGTGGCAGCAGGTGATGAACGCCCGCCCGTCCAACTTTAACAACGCGGACTTCTGGATGATGCGGCCCGTGGAGAAGGTGAGTTACGAGGACATCCGCGGCACGTCGGCGCTGGGCGGCGGGAATTGGCCGGCGGACAGCAACGTGTACGCTCCATCCTTCATCGGGAAGTTGCGTGACCGGACCGGGCTTACGACGTTTGACCTGCCGACGGACGCGCAGAGGGAATATGCGTGCCGCGCCGGGACGTCCGGGGCGTTGAACAATGGGACGGCGAACATTACGAACGCCAATTCCGACGCTCGGCTTGACCTTCTGGGGCGGTACAAGTTCGACGGCGGGTACATCGACGGGGTGACCTCCCCTGCAGTGGGTTGCACACCATCGAACGGGACGGCGGTTGTCGGCTCTTACCTGCCGAATGCTTGGGGCCTGTACGATATGCACGGTAACGTGTGGGAGTGGTGCCTGGACTGGTATGCCGCGGATCTCACCGCTGCATCTGTGACTGATCCTAAAGGGGCGGCTTCGGGTTCTGACCGCGTGCGTCGGGGCGGGAGCTGGCTCTACACCGCGTCGTACTGCCGTTCGGCGTTTCGTAGCAGCATCACGCCGTCGTCCCGGCTCAACGACATCGGCTTCCGCCTTGTGAGGACCCTGCCATAGCGCGATAGCGCTAACTCCATGCCTCTCCCAGTCGGGAGAGGGTGACCGGGAGTGCGCGTCGGCG
>SESF01009536.1_pt1 | contig 29690 bp, 23 predicted proteins | sample 3171521 | NCBI WGS metagenome assembly SESF01 (sample SAMN10866945, study PRJNA518727) | freshwater metagenome | biome: subpolar coniferous forest; feature: holomictic lake; material: water; isolation source: holomictic Lake 227, 6 m and 8 m depth | place: Canada: near Kenora, Ontario | collected...
TAATGGGGGCATTTTTATTAAGAATATGTAAGCTTATTATTTCTTGATTAAGAGTTCTGTTAGTTTTTTATCTAAATCAGATCCTCTTAAACTGCTTGCGATAATTTTTCCGGTTGGGTCTATTAGCACGTTGAATGGAATACCATCAAATTTATATTGACCTACAACAGTGCTTTCCCATTTTTTCAAATCACTGATCTGTGTCCATACTAGTCCATCATCCTTAATAGCTTGTAACCATTCTTCTTTTCCTTCATCTAAAGAAACGCCGAGAATAGCAAAGTTCTTATCCTTAAACTTTTGGTAAGCGGCCACCACATTTGGATTTTCATTTCTACATGGTCCACACCAGCTAGCCCAAAAATCAACCAATACATATTTGCCTTTAAAGCTACTCAATGAAACCAATTTGCCATTCACGTCTGGCATAGAAAACTCAGGTGCTTGCTGATTCACCAAAGGATAAGCAGGATTGGCTGAATTAGCAGCTTGTACCGTTAACATCGCTTTTAATTTTCCAAGACCCTCATGCTCCTTAAATGCATCAGCAGACAAGATAGCTAAGGCTTTTAGGTCTTCCGTCTTCATAGTTCTAGATGCTAAGCCAATGGCATAGTAACGAACGGCTGGACTTGGAGATTTTTTAATAAAGTCACTCACAAAAGCATTAACTGCTTTTACTTGGTTATCTCTTTTTAAAGTAGCAATGGTTATCACACTATCTGTTGCTTTTTGTTTTTGTAAACTATCTAGTTCACCAAATACAGTATAAAGCAATGAATCTTGTGCATGATATTTTTCCATCAAATCGTGTAAAGAAGTAGTTGCAGGTGACCCTTCTACTTCATATAAACGAAAATGTGACATATCGATTTTTAAGCGAATACTCTTACTATCATTCACAACTAGTATAGCTGGTCCCTTTTCTAATTGCAAACGATACAATCCTTCTTCCTTAGCATGTGAACGAAGTTCGAAAGTGCCAGATGATGCTTTTAGTGTTGCAGAATCTAGTACAATAGGTTGTTCGCCAGCGAATGGGATCTCTTGTAAATAAATTTTTTGTTCAGGGGCATTTAAAATTTTGCCACTTACTACAAAGGGTCCGTGTTTCTTTTCTGCACAAGAAAATAAAACAACTGATGATAAACAAAGCCAAAGGATTTTTTTCATGTGTCTACTATTTGAATTTGTCCCGAAGGATATTTTTTATTTTTGTAATGCCTGTTCTAATAAGCTGGTAACTACTTTAGGATCTGCCTTACCCTTGCTTAGTTTCTTTACTTCACCAACAAATAAACCAATCAATCCCTTTTTACCTTTTTTATATTCAGCAACTTTATCAGGCATTTTGGCAATCACTTCTTCGATCCATTTTTCTAGTTCACCCGTATCGCTAACCTGTAAGAGATTCATAGATTCTGCTACCTCCAGTGCATCTTTATCCTGGTCTTCAATCAATGCCGGTAAAATTTTTGAAGATGCAACAGAAAAATTCACTTTCCCATCATCTACTAATTGTAATAAGCTTGCCAGTTTTTCTGGCGTCAATGCCAGTTGATCAATGCTGATATGTTGTTCATGTAACAACTGTCTAACTGGACCCAAGATCCAGTTTGCAACGGCTTTATAATTATTCGTGAATTGTATCACCTGATCAAAATATTGAGCAGTTGCTAATTCTTCTGCTAATTGGTGAGCATCGTACTGACTCAATCCTAAAACCTCTTCATATTTTTTCTGCAATACATTCGGTAAAACCGGAAGTTCTGCTGCAATGCTTTGGATAAAAGATTCTGTTAAATGAAAAGGTGCCAGATCGGGGTCAGGGAAATAGCGATAGTCGTTTGCTTCTTCTTTATCTCGAATTGCAAATGTGGTATCGTTAGAAGCATCAAAACTTCTGGTCTGCTGTTGAACTTTTTTTCCTTCGTCTAAGATCTTTGCCAATCTTTCTACCTCAAACTCAATTGCCTTTTTAACGTTTCGAATACTGTTCAAATTTTTCACTTCCACACGTGTTCCTAAAACAGTACTTCCTATAAGTTTCAGAGAAATATTCGCATCACAACGAAGACTACCTTCTTCCATATTGCCATCACAGATGGCTAACCATCTAACCAATTTTCTAATTTCAGTTACATATTGATAGGCTTCTTCTGCAGAAAAAATATCGGGCTCTGTAACAATCTCGATCAATGGGGTACCTGCTCTATTTAAATCGATGCAAGTATTTTGATCGTCCAGATCATGAATGCTCTTACCAGCATCTTCTTCTAAGTGAATTCGATTCAGTTGCACATTTCTATAAGTACCATCATCTGTTTTGATCCGAACTAATCCGCCCTTACATATCGGTGTAGTATGTTGTGAAATCTGATATCCTTTTGGAAGATCAGGATAGAAATAATTTTTACGCGCAAAATAGTTATCCTTCTCAATTTCGCAAGAACAGGCCAACCCCATTCGAATAGCATAATTAACAGCCTTCTTATTAGTTTTTGGAAGGGTGCCGGGGTGTCCTAAAGTAATGGGACTAACATGCGTATTCGGCTCGGCGCCAAATGCGGTACTGTCGCCACAAAATAGTTTGCTGTTGGTAGCTAATTGGGCATGTACTTCTAATCCAATTACTACTTCATATTTTTCGCTCCATGACATAGGTTGCAAAAATAGCTTTCTCAGACCATAAGCTGTGTGACCAAAGTTGATTTATACATTATTTATAAAAAACCACGCTAAGAATAGCGTGGTTGATGAAACATGAGAAAAATATTTAACTTGTTATGGTTGTAAATTTGCAGTCTTTAATCTTTTAGGATACTTGATATCGATGGTCTGAGACTTTCCTTTTCTAGTTACACCCAGTTTGAAAGCTTCGCCCTCTTTGAGTTCTTTAAGTTTGGCTCTTAGATCGTCAACCGATTTCACTTCTTTTCCATTCAGATTTGTAATAATATCGTCCTCCTTTAAGCCAGATTTCCCAGCTGCCATTTCCTCTTCTACATCGGTTACTTTAACGCCAACGCCTTCTTCCAGATCTTGAATTTCAATACCCAATCTTGGTCTGCCACCACCATTGTTATGGTATTCAAACGGAAAAGATTTTTCAAAATCTGGCATTTTAGGCATGTGAAAATTAAAATCGCCCCCATCCATTTTGAATGATTTGATATCTACTTCTTTATTCTTGCCATTTTTTACTTCAGTCTCAATTTCAAATGGGGGCATCGAAAATTCAAAGCCATCTCTTCCGTGTACATTGACTTTAATTTTTTTGTGACTTAGTTTTTCGAGGTCTTCATTTTTCCACTTATCTGCTGGAATTCCATTGATAGTTACTTTGTCGCCATCAACCTGAACATTCAAAGTTTCAGATTTTTTGCCATCTTTAATAATGACCACCTGCTCTTCTTTCTGAGCAAAAACTGCAGTACTAAGTGATGCAGCCAATAAAAGCATGCTAAACTGTTTCGTATTCATTTGATTATTTTTTTAAATTTCGAATAACCAAATGTACTAGTAGGCAATATTAATTAAGGTTGAACAAACGTTAATCGAGGTTAAAAGATAAAAGAAGAAGATAAAAGATAAAAGATAAAAGATAAAAGTGAAGAGTGAAGCGTGAAGCGTGAAGAGTGAAGAGTGGAAGAAGAAGTTTGTAATATAATAAAACCCTAAGCGCAGCTTAGGGTTAAACCATTATCTATAAACGATTGATTGTCCACTCTTCACGCTTCACTCTTATCTCTTCACTTAATTTGCCAGCAGCAAATTCCTAATTTGAGCGATGACTTCCGGCAAATTACTTGCGTCTTGTCCGCCCGCGGTGGCCAAAGTCTTCTGCCCGCCACCACCACCTTTGATGAGTGGGGTAATGATTTCTTTGATCATCTTCGGCGCTTCCAACCCTTTCTCAGCGTTAACACTGTCGGATAGTAAAATGCAGACCGCAGCTTTTCCGCCGATATTGGCTACCAGTGTGATCAAATAATTTTCGCCCAGCTCAGGTCGTAAATCAAATGCGAGTTTTTTCAACTGATCTGCATTGCTTACTTCTACCTGACTTCCAATATAGTAAATCTCCCCATTTGCAAAAGGGAATGCTTCACGCTCTTTTAATAAAGCAGCTTTCACTATTTGCAATTGTTTGGCTTCTAATGATTCTAATTTCTTTTCTAATTCTTGTTTTTCTAAAATTATTTTTTCAAGAGCCTTTAACGGATCTTTTGATTTTAAGAGATTACCGACCTCTCTTAATTCTGCAAATTGATCGTGTAAATAATGAAAGGCGGTACTACCTGTTATCGCTTCAATTCTTCTAACGCCAGCAGCTACAGCAGATTCGCTTAGAATTTTAAATACGCCAATCATACCAGTATTCATCACATGAGTTCCGCCACATAGTTCTACCGAGAAATTCGGGTCAGCCACTACTACTCGAACCGTATTACCATATTTCTCTCCAAACAATGCCATCGCTCCTAATTTCAATGCCTCTTCTTTTGGCATTTCAGTAATTACAACAGGGATATTTTCTCTGATCTTATTGTTCACGATTATTTCAACCTGGCGAATTTCATCATCAGTTACCCGCGCAAAATGAGAAAAATCGAAGCGAAGATTTTCAGGATTCACCAACGACCCTTTTTGCGCTACATGTGTACCCAATACTTGACGCAATGCTGCATGCATTAAATGTGTTGCAGTATGGTTATAGCTAGTGTATAATCTAGGTTCAACATTAATCGCCGCAGTTAGTTCAACTGTAATATTGAAAGGAATTTTGTCTACGAAATGAACGATCAGATCATTTTCTTTTTTAGTATCTGTAACGAAGATTTTTTCTTCTCCAAATTGTAATTCACCTGTATCGCCAACTTGTCCGCCACTCTCAGCATAGAAGGGAGTGGTAGCCAATACCAATTGATATTGTTCCTTGCCCTTCGATTTTATTTTACGATATTTCGTTACGCGGGTAGTAACCAAAATATCTTTATAGCCAACAAAACCTTCACCAGGTTCTTCGCTTAAAACTATCCAATCTTCTGTATCAAGAACCGAAGCAGCGCGGCTTCTATTCTTCTGTTGCAACATCTCAGTCTCAAAACCTTTTTCATCGATGCTGATATTATTTTCTGATGCGATCAGTCGCGTAAGATCGATGGGGAATCCGAAAGTGTCGAATAATTCAAACACAGCTTTGCCTTCAATTTCTTTTGATACTGAAGCAGCACTTGCAGTTACCATGTCATCGATCCTTTTCAATCCTTTATCGAGTGTTCTTAAAAATGCGTCTTCTTCTTCCTTCACTACTTTAGAAACAAAATCTAATTGTTGTTTCAATTCTGGAAACACATGTTCAAATTGTGTAGCCAATTGTGGCAACAACTGATGCAACAAAGGTTGTTTATAATTCAGGTAAGTATAATAGTAACGAACGGCCCTACGTAAGATCCTGCGTATCACATAGCCAGCGCCTGTGTTTGAAGGCAATTGTCCGTCAGCAATGGTAAATGAAATAGCACGGATATGATCGGCGATGACGCGAAAGGCAATGGCTTCCTTGCTTGTACTAAAATCGTATTGCTGTTTGGTAATCTGTTCTACTACTGCAATAGTACCAGTAAAAACATCGGTATCGTAGTTACTAGTCTTTCCCTGAATAACACGCACCAAGCGTTCAAATCCCATACCAGTATCAACGTGTTTAGCAGGTAATGATTCAAGCGAACCATCTTTTAAACGATTGAATTGCATGAATACATTATTCCAAATCTCGATCACCTGCGGATGGTCGTTATTCACCAAAGTTTTTCCATCAACTGCTGCGCGTTCTTCATTTGTACGGCAGTCCACATGAATCTCACTACATGGGCCACAGGGACCCGTATCGCCCATCTCCCAGAAATTATCTTTTTTATTTCCTAAGAGAATTCTGTCGGCTGCGATATATTTTTTCCACTCTTCAAAAGCCTCATCATCTCTATCTAAATGTTCATTGGTATCGCCTTCGAAAATAGTCACATATAAACGATCCTTTTCAATGTCAAATATGTCGGTCAATAATTCCCAGCTCCATGCAATGGCTTCTGCTTTAAAATAATTACCAAAGCTCCAGTTCCCCAACATTTCGAACATGGTATGGTGATAGGTATCAACACCTACTTCTTCTAAGTCGTTATGTTTACCGCTAACGCGCAAACATTTTTGTGTATCTGCAACGCGTGGATAGGGGGCATTTTTATTTCCGAGGAAATAGTCTTTGAACTGATTCATACCCGCATTCGTAAACAAAAGGGTAGGATCGTTTTTCACCACAATGGGAGCCGATGCCACAATCTGATGTTCTTTTGAAGCAAAAAAATCTAAAAACTGTTGGCGTATCTGAGCACTGGTCATCATTTTTATTCGAAATTTTAATCAATTGATGGGCCTTAGAAACTATCTTTGACAGCTTTTCAGGGATTGCAAAGGTAAGGATAACCTATCTGTGGTTAGTTATGAGCACAAAAAAAGTCAAATACTATTATAATACGCACACACTCCGCTATGAAAAGCTGGAGACGCCTCTTCGAGTGCGGCTTTTGCAGGTATTTGGGTTTATCACAGCCTGTATTGTAACTGGCTTACTCATTGTGTTCATCATTTTTAAATATATCGATAGTCCCAAAGAAAAGATCCTCAGGCAGGAAAATGATGATATGAAGGAAAGCTATAGCCTTCTGATGGATCGGACGAACGAGTTGGAATTGCAGATGGATGAGTTAGAGAATCGGGACAATAATGTATACCGTACAATCTTCGGATCTGACCCTATTCCAGATAGTGCCAGGGTAATGGAGATGGAAAAAAAGAACGAAGTAAAATTAGTTACCAGAATGGGAGAGGGTGAGCTGGTGAAGAGTATGACCGCACAACTCAACAATCTGTCACTTAGAACTGCCTTTCAGGTTAAATCATATGGTTTAATTAATGATATGGTGAAGAATAAGGAAAAGTTACTGAATGCAACGCCGTCTATTCAGCCAGTAAGTAATAAAAACTTAAATAGGATCGGGTCGGGTTTTGGTTATCGGATTGATCCGGTTTATAAAGATCGACGTCATCATATGGGACTCGATTTTACAGCACCAATTGGTACCCCAATTTATGCAACAGCAGATGGAATTGTTAGGGATGCAGGATATAATACAGGTGGATTTGGAAATAGAGTTGTGATCAATCATGGGTTTGGCTATGAATCTTTATACGGACATATGGTGCGGATAAAAGCGAGGGTGGGACAAAAAGTGAAACGTGGCGAAGTAATTGGGTATGTAGGTAATACGGGAAAGAGTACGGGTCCGCATTGCCACTATGAAGTACACCGAAGTGGAATTCCAGTTGATCCGATCTATTATTTCTACAATGATCTTACACCAGCGCAGTTCGATAGAATTCTAAAATTGGCTGCTGCTAGTAACCAAAGTCTTGACTAACTAATTATTTAATTATGGAACCTGGTGTAAAGGACTATCTAGTGAGGATTCTCAATACTATTGCGGTGACAGGTCTCTGTTTAATGCTGAATATTATAGCAGGTCTCAAATATGAATGGGCGTTCGTAGAAGAGAAGTTGCAATGGCAAAATATTGCTTTCTATATTTTCTTAGTGCTCAGTTTAACTGCTTTGTTTTTTTATATTCTAAAAATCTGGCGCAAGCCTTTAGATTTTGAACAATAAAAAACCCGACAACTACAAAGATCGGATCAATGCAATGTCGGGCTAAATATTGTATCAGTAAGTTAGTTCTTACCCTCTTTTGTGTCAATTATTACAGGGGTGCTTCCCTTACCCATGATAATCACTTTTGAATTTGGCGATGTAACCAAACCCTTCATTACCTGAATATTTTCGTACTGTAATTGTTTATCTGTTAATCCAGAACTCATGATGCGCTGATAGTCTGCAATACCTTGTGCTTCTACACGCTTACGTTCTGCTTCTTGTTTTTCTTTCTGCAAAACGAATTCCATTTTCTGTGCATCTTGTTCGGCTTTGATCTTTTCTTCGATAGACGCTTTCACTGTTGCAGGAAGTGTAATATTACGCACTAGCAATTGTTCCAGAACCAATCCTCTTTTTTTGAAATCAGCCTCAATAGTTTTAAAAATTCTGGTTTGAAATTCATCTCTTCTAGTTGAGTAAAGATCAACTGCTGTATAGTACACAGCGTTGTCTCTGATCTTTGTTCTGGTAATGGGGCGAACTACTTTGTCTTTAAAATCCATCCCTGTTTCTTTCACTAGCATCGGAGCTTCTGTAGCCATCACTCGATACAAAACAGTTAGGTCGATCACTACTTCCAATCCATCTGCAGTTAAAACGCGAATCGCATCATCCCCAGCCACATCGCCTTCGTTATGAACGCCACTCATGGTATAGTTCTGCGTTTTGATATCGATCTTGTTTACATCTATCAATGGGTTTACAAAAGTTAATCCACTAGTAAGTACATCATTTTGTACTTTACCAAACATCGATTTTACACCGATCTGACCAGCGTCGATCTGTTTGATACAAGAAGTAAGTATTCCTAAAACAATAATGCCTAATCCCACTAATCTCGCAGTGCCTGCGTATTGAGGAAAGGGATGGGGTTGTGCTTTTAAATAAAATGCGGCGATGAAAATAATCAGGCCTAAAATAATGAGTACCATAATTTGTTAGTTAATTGATATAATAATGAGTAGAAGAAATAATCGAAATATTACAAAATAAATAAATTAACTGCTGTGATCAACCACGATCGTCCATTTACCCTTGATTTTTCTGAACAGCAAAGTATAAGCACCGCCTACATCACCGATACTTCTTGTTAAATGCCATTTGCCAATTACAAAATAGTATTCAGGCGAAAGTTTTCTGAATTCAACAAATTCAAAATCAAGATGACCCATTGCTGCTGGGTCGGGGTAATCTTTCTTATAATTGTCAAGTGTTTTTTGATAGCCATGGCTTACCGACTTTCCAATAAAGAGTAGGCTATCATTTTCCCAGTAGCCTTTCATAAAGTTGCTTACATCGCCTTTGTTCCAATCGTCTCTTTGTCGCTCTAACAATTGCCTAATAGCAGTAACATCGCTGTTTTGTGCGGAAAGGTTTTCGATAGTTGCTAAAGAAAGAAAAACGAGTAGGAGGGTCAAAAGCCTGATTGGGCGTTTCATAAATTTCTTTTCCGAAAGCTACGACAATCTAATGGCTCGAACCATTTCTCTTTTGCCATAGGGACCAGGAATTTTGGTTACATGCAATCCTGCTTCCTGCATGGCTTTTCTAACAACCGATTTGCTGCAGTAAGTAAGCAAAACGGCACCTGGTATCATCATCTCATATAATTTAAGAAAGATCTCTGGAGTCCAAAGCTCAGGTTGATCAACGGGTGAGAATGCGTCGAAAAATAGGCAGTTAAATTGCTGTTCGCTCTGAAATGTTACGAGGTTGGTTTGCAATTTCTCTATACTAAAAAGAGCATCTATTTGCACAGTTAGATTCCATTCAGCCTCATGTAAAGCTTGTAGTTCAAGGGGAAGATTCAAAAAACTGCCATAGTTCAGTGCGGTATATTCTATTTGTTGTAAAGGATCTGATTCAATACTGATATAGTTAATATCAATTGAATTCGCTCTAGCCCATTGCAAACTCAAGAGTGCATTTAAACCCGTGCCAAAACCCATTTCGAGGACGCTGATCTTTGTAGGTTTTTCTTGATCTAATAATAGATAGTTTAATCCTGCTTCAATATACACATGCCTACTCTCTGCAATAGCTCCATGGTTACTATGATAAGTTACACCCATTTCGGGGAGTTGAATAGTATGGGATCCGTCTTCCGTTAGTTGTAATAACTTTTGCATCTGCGCAAATTTATAATCTACTCTAAGCCGAATTTCTAGCCGCGTTGATCACCCCAAACATGGTTCTTGTTACCAATTTTTCGTAGATCGGTTTCAGTGCTGGATCTACTTCTTCGTTATGCAATTTGTTCAATGCATATTGTTGAATGGTCAGCAAGGGCAATACGATTTTATCGCGCATTTGAATAGAAGCCTTACCTGTTTTATCATCTTCCATGAGCGTGTTGGCATCGGCTAATTCCAAAACCAATTGTGACGTAAGATCGTACTCGGCTTTGATGATTTCCCAAACCGGACCAAACTGCGGATCTTTCTTCACGTACTCTGTAAGTGGGAAGAAAGATTTGAGCATACTCATCATACTATTATCGATCAGTGTGCGGAAGAATAAAACATTACGGAACATGGCTTTGGTATCGTTCCATAAACCTCTTTCCTTCATTTGTTGCAAGGCAGTTCCAACACCAAAAAATCCGGGTACATTTTGTTTCAGTTGACTCCAACTACCTACAAAAGGAATGGCCCGAAGGTCTTCGAATCTTAATCCACCGCTATTGCCACGTTTTGCAGGGCGGCTGGCGATATTGCTTTTGCTATAATAATTCAGTGGACTATACTGCTGCATATATGCCAAGAAGAGTGGATGAGTTTTGAATCCTTGGTACGATGCATGACTGATCTTTCCTAGTTCTTCCATTAAGAAACGGTCGTGCTGTGAGATCTGAATACGTGAATCGGCAAATAGTTCATTGCTCAAACCCGCACTCAGCAACTGTTCTAAGTTGTATTGCGAAGATTGAATCGTACCGAAATTAGATGTGATAGTTTGTCCCTGTATCGTTAATTGAATTTCTTCGTTTTCGATATTGGTACCCATTGAAGAATAGAACTTATGTGTTTTTCCGCCTCCGCGTGAAGGTGGTCCGCCCCGCCCATCAAAGAACTTCGCTTTAATATGGTATTTGCGAGAAATCGCTGTGAGGTTTTCTTTTGCAGTATAAATACTCCAGTTAGCTTGTAAGTAACCACCATCTTTTGTCCCATCGCTAAAGCCAAGCATGATGGTTTGATGCTGATGGCGTAATTCTAAATGCTTTTTATATTCTGCAATATTATAGAGCTGATCCATTGTAGTCTCTGCCTGATCTAAGTCGTCGATAGTTTCGAACAAAGGAACGATATCAATTTGCATGCTTTCTCTTTTCCATCCGCAGAGTCTGAGTAGTGCATACACTTCCATAATGTTTACAACACCCTGACAGTTGCTGATCACATACCGATGACATCCTTCTTCCCCATTTTCTTTTTGAATAGTTTTGATAGCGTACATGCTTTCTAAAGTATCTCTAGAAATAGTATCTGCAATTTCAGTAGGATCAACAATGGTATCGATTATTGAAAGTGCTTCAATTTTTTCTGCACTGGTTAGAGCCGTATAATTTCCAGGTAAAATAGAAGGCTTTCCTTTTTCCTTCAACTCTTTATCGATTTGCAAGATCACTGATGTATGAATGCGGCTATCCTGGCGAATATCGAGTGATGCAAAATGGGTACCGAATATTTTTACTTTATGTATCAGACTATCGAGTCTATTCAAATACAAAGAATGATGGTGATTGATTAATAACTCACGAGCCGAATACAGTTCTTTGATCAGTTCTTCTTTTTTGATACGCTTGCTAGCTTCTGGTCTAAATACATTCTCATATAATTGCTGTTCAAGTTGTGCAATTATAGTATCGACCCCAGTGAAAGTTAATCTGCGTTTGAGTTTGCGAATATCACGATAATAACAAACCACGATGGCACTTCTTAAAGCATCGGCAACTTTTAAAGTAGTGGGTCCGTTTACAAACGGATTCCCATCCCGATCACCTCCAGGCCAGAACCCTAATTCAATGAAAGGATTTTCACCATCATAAGCACTATCGAAAACCTCACGATTAATAAAGTTGTAAATATTGCCAATAGAAGGGTAGAGAATATTTTCTAAGTACCACATTAGGTTAACAGCTTCATCGAGTGGAGTGGGCTGTTTTTTATTGAAGAAAGGAGTAATACCTAATTGTTGAATATAAGCATTGATGGTATGGAAATCGTTTTTGCCAATAGCTTCATTCATATCGTGAATGATGCCCAGCACGCTACCCGGATAAAATTGTGTAGGATGTGCGGTAAGTACCACACGGACTTTGAATTTTTTGAGTTTGCTTTTTAAGATCTGCGATTTGCCAGCAAAATTAGTTTCACTGATCAGGGATTTTAAACTACCGGCCCCCTCTACATTATTTACTGTTTCAAAAGCGGCATCTTCAATCGCATCGAATAATACGATCTGACGTTCTATATATTGTACAAATTTAAAAAGGCGAGCTACTTTATCTGCTTCATCTTTGGCATTGGTATGCTGCGAAAAAAAATGATCCACAATCTGCATGGGCGTTTTCGCGTCGGCATATCCTTCTAAACAAGCTTGAAGTAATATGGGCAGCAACGCCCCAACATTAGCAATTCCAGAAAAAGGCAGGGCGGAGAATAAACTATTATAAATGGTGTATTTATCAGTTACGTTCCGCTTAAAATTGATGATATATTCAGAAGAAGGCATAGTATAATTAAGCAACTAAGATAATTGATTTTGCTAAAAAGGGGAGATGAAATAATCGTGAAATCCAAATCTAGCTTGGTTTACAGGCTAATGACTGTTAGTTATATTGTATAAAAATAAACCACTCTTCATTTTAATTGTTACTAAATATTAAACTTCTCTATTTTTAGTATGTCTTATCCAAACAAATTAACGCATGTCCCCCAGCGATAAAGAACTCTTAGCTCAATTTTCGGATAGTTCAACCAAGGAAAAAGGGTATACATCGATCATACGTAAATATCAGGAAAAGTTATATTGGCATATCAGGAGAATGGTAATAGTACATGCCGATGCAGATGATATTCTTCAAAATGTGTTTATTAAAGTTTGGAAGGGATTGGAAAATTTTCGGGAAGATAGTCAGCTTTATACCTGGCTCTATCGTATTGCCACTAATGAAACCCTGAGTTTTCTGGAGAAACAGAAGAAGACAGCTACCCTGAGTTTAAGCGATTTGGAAACCAGTTTAGAGAATAAAATGAAGGCGGATACTTATTTCGACAGTAATCAATTGCAATGGCGGTTACAAATGGCGATACTGGAACTGCCTGAAAAACAGCGACTTGTATTCAATTTACGTTATTATGATGCCATGCCTTATGAGCAAATGAGTAAGATTTTAGACACCAGTGAGGGGGCTTTGAAAGCCAGTTATCATCATGCAGCGAAAAAAATAGAGGCCTTCTTAAAAAATTATTAAACCATTCGATCATAAATTAGTCAAATAAATGTTGGAACCCCAGAACACCATATTAGAGGAATTAAAAGAAATCGCGCCTAGCTTAATGCAAGTTGGAAACGATATGCCATTTAAGATGCAGGAGGGATATTTTGAAAACCTCTCTGAAAATATACTTCAAAAGGCGAAAACAACTCCAGTAGTTCCCATGAAAAAAATGCGGAATTGGATGAGTTATGCTGCGGCAGCGATGCTTACAGCTGTGATGGTGATTGGTTCTTTTATGTATTCAGATCAAAAGCAGGGAACTGATTTTGAAAAATATCGGCAGCTCGATATTGCTTCTGCTCTTGATCAGGCTACGGAGGCCGATTTATACGACTATCTTGATAATAATCCGGAAGTTAGCACAGAAGATCTGGTGGAGAATGAACCTACGGCTATACCCAATGCGCAAGAAAAAATTCAAGCCCTAAGTAATGAGAACTTACATCATTATTTAAATGAAAATAAATATCTCGAACCTACTAATGTGGGGATAAATGAAAACTAGCATCATGAAAAAAAATCTACTCATTGTATTATTAGCGCTGTTATCAATAACAAGCTACGCTCAGAAGCCACCAAAGGCAGATGGCCCTAATCAGGGGCAGCGGCCCCCAAAACCAGAGGATCGGCCGAATGTAATGGGACTAAAAATCGCTTTTATTACCCGTCATTTGATGCTTTCTACCGAGGAAGCGCAAAAATTCTGGCCAGTTTATTATGATTATTCAGATAAAGTTAGAACTTTGCGGACTGAATCGAAAGATGATGAGTTGGCTTTTGAAGAAAAGCTGTTAGCGGAGAGAAAGAAATTCAAAGTTGAAATGAAAAAAATTCTGGGAACAGACGAACGTGCAAATAAAGCATTGTCGGTTGATAGAGAATTCAACAATGTATTAAAAAAAGAATTACAAGAACGCAGAGCCCAGCGTGAAAAAAATAAAGAGACTAAAGAGAACAAATAAAAGGGGGGACACTTTTATTTTGTAAAGAGTGCTACCGGTGGTGGCACTCTTAATTTTTAGGATATCCTCCAAACAGGATGTTGGATATCATGATAGAAGAGGAAGGTCCATTTTTTTTCTTGTCCCTCCTGCCACCAGCGCTGACGTAGTTCCATACACATCTTTCCGTCGTAGTCGTATTTAGCAACGAACTTACTTTTCATCTGTTGTAATTGAGGGGCAACATCTCCACCAAAAAAAGTAATTTCATCTGCTTCATGGATCCAAAAAACTTGATGAAAAAGACAATGACCACCCGTTAATTGATAAAATATATAATCATCAATCCAACCTTCATCTTCTGAGAGCCAAACAACTTTACTAAACGCTTCTAATAATTCAAAATCGCTACTCGTATAAGAGCTTGTGCCATGTTCCATTGCGTAATCGAATTCGCGTTGTTGGATATAATAAGTGGCGTAGGGAAAGCTAATAAAACGTTCTTCAGTTTGATGTGGTTTAATGGTAATGCCACCCGCATGGTCTTTGTGTAAATGACTCATCAACACTTTAGTAACCTGCGAAGGATTGATACCCAGTTTCATTAAATTATTATGGAGTTCTGGTGTTCCATTCGCATCTAAATAACCAAGGCCTGTATCTAAGAGGATCACGTCTTTTTCTGTAATGATTACAAAGGGTTGGATCTCTACTAATAAGCTGCCAACGGGTCTGCTATTTAATTGTTCGGATTGTTGATCAAAGGGTACGAAAACCTTTGTTTTATCAATCGTATAACTACCTTCTGAAATTGGAATGATCCGCATTGTAACTTAATTTTTAGCGTAATACCATTTGACGGTCCGCATCCAATCGTAATAAAATAAATATCAAAACTGTAAAAGTAAGTAACGACGATCCGCCATAACTAATTAATGGAAGCGCGATACCAATGATAGGAAACAAACCAATGGTCATACAAACATTCACTGTTATATGAAAGAATAAAATACTCGCAACGCTATAGGCATAGACCCTGCTAAAAGTACTTCGCTGTCTTTCAGCAATATTTACAATTCTGATTAATAAGAATAAATAAATGAGTAAGAATGTAGCGCATCCAACAAATCCAAATGCCTCACCAAGCGAAGTGAAAATAAAATCGGTATGTTGTTCTGGAACATATTTGCCTCGGGTCTGTGTTCCTTTCAAGAATCCTCGTCCGCTAAAACCGCCAGAACCAATGGCAATCTTACTTTGCCTAACATTATAATCATCGGGTTTAAAAGAAGCTTTTGCTCCAGCTGCTATTTCAGATTTATTATGTTTGTTCTGACTACAATCGTAGTCCTTACCAACGGCACTATAAATACGCTGACTCTGATAACACTCAAATACATTGTTGAAAATATAGGGCACAGCAAATCTTTGTATGCCTACGCAAATAGCCCAGGTAGCAACAATAATTAAAAGCAACTTACTGCTTCTTTTAATCTGTCTGCGTAGAATATAAATCAGAAGGGCCGCAATAGCGGTAAGAATAATTGCTAACACATTCGGTTCAACAATTAAAGTAGCTACTACCAATGCACCAAATGAAATGCCAACAACCAAGATACCCGCAGGTAAACCCTCACGATACATAGCAATGAAAAAACTCAGGTACACCAGAGCTAATCCTGTTTCATGTTGAAATCGAGCAAGTACTGCTGGAAATAAAACAATGCCAACTGCAATTAATTGAGAACGGGTTTTGGTGAAATCCATATTCTGCATCGACAGGTATTTTGCCAATGCGAGTGCAGCAAATATTTTACAAAGCTCTGCAGGTTGTAAATTAAATCCGCCGCCAAGTGCGATCCAACTTTTTGAACCCTTGATATCTTTCCCAATCACAAAAGTTGCCAACATTAATAGAATCCCGAAAGCATAACCAAGGTTAGCAAATGCAGTAAACAATTTACTATCCGCCAATAAAATAAATGTGGCAATCAGGGTACATACGCCTGCAAAAATTAATTGTTTGCTATAATTTGTTTTGCCACCTAAAAATAGTTGCAACCAATTAGTACCTGTGCGATATTCTACCATGAATATGCAAAGGATCCCAATAGCAACAAGGATTGCATAAAGCGCAACGATAGTCCAATCCACCCCTCTTGAAACAGAATTATTTCTTGTATTCATTTTATGCCTTTAATTTTTTATTGTCGGGCAACAGCATTACTAATTGCTCTTTATTATTTTCATTGTTGATTGGCATCTTATCGTTATTCTCTTCTTCTGTGTTATTCTTTTTTTCTTCAGCTTCAAGTTCTGCTTTTGCGGCAGCAGCTTCCTGAGCTAATTTAGCCTGACGTTGATTGTCTTTTCTTACATACCAATCTTTAATAGCGCTAGGAATTAAATCAGCTTTTGAAATACGTTCAACTTCTTCTAATCGATCAGTAGCGATTGTATCGTTCAAATATTTTTCCATCATGAACGCGCCGATCGGACCGGCCCATGTAGATCCGTAACCTGCATTTTCAACTATTACGGCAACGGCAATGGTAGGATTATCTTTTGGTGCAAAGCAAACAAAGAGTGAGTGGTTTTTTCCATGTGGATTTTGTGCAGTACCCGTTTTGGCGCAATACTCCACTCCAGGAACTTTAATGCCTGCGGCTGTTCCATAAATAGTTACATCATGCATTCCTTCGTGTACTGCTCTGAATACGGTATCGGCAGTATGTGTTACCACATGCTTACTTCTATATTTTGCTAAATAAACAGTATCGTCTTTTTCTTCCTGTTCAATGCTATCAACAAAGTGTGGCGTATAATAATAGCCCTTGTTCGCAATGATGCACATCATATTGGCGAGTTGTATTGGAGTGGCAGTCATTTTATCCTGCCCAATCCCAAGAGTTAAAATAGTACAGCTATTCCATCTGTTTCTACCATATGCTTTGTTATACACAGCAGTATCTGGAACGCTTGCTTTGTTCTCGCTGGGTAGATCAACATCGAGTGCAGTACCCAGCCCAAATTTATTCATGTACTCTTTCCATTTCAAATAGCCTAGGGTAGAATTATGGTATTCCGGATTATCGATCGCCATTCGGAATACTTGTGAGAAATAGGAGTTGCAAGAGTTTGCAAGAGCCAATCTCAGTGATGCAGCATGTCCCGCATTCTTGTGTTCGCATTTAACAGTAACGCCACAACTAGTATAAGAACCATAACAAGGATAACCATAATTCGGTGTGATTATTCCTTCATCTAATGCAATCACGGCACCGAGTGGTTTAAAGGTAGAGCCCGGAGGGTACTGACCTTTAATGGCGCGATTAAACATGGGGCGTGCTGTATCGAGCAGCATTCTTCCCAGATTTTTTCTTCTCGCACTACCCGTTAAATCGTTTGGATTATAATTCGGAGAAGAAACCATCGCAATGATGCCGCCTGTTTTTGGATTGATGGCAACTGCACTTCCAATTTTATTGGCTAATAATTTCTCGGCCAATTGCTGAACTTCTACATCCACGCTGGTATATAAATTTCTACCTGCAACTGCACTGGTATCGTACATACCATTTTCATAGGGTCCCTGGATCCGGCTTTTATTATCTCTGATAAAACGTTTAATGCCACGTTCGCCCATTAATACTTTCTCGTAAGTTCTTTCTAGTCCATTCATTCCGGCATAGTCGCCCATTTCATAACCATCATCCTTATGTCTTCTCAAGAAGCCTGTATCTACTTCTGCAATATATCCGAGAACCTGTGCACCGGTATTATAAGGATAGGTTCGAACAGAACGATCAATCAAATTGAAGCCTGGAAATTTATACATGTTCTCGTAGAGCTTAGCGTATAATTCCTGCGTCAATAAGGCCTCAAAAATACTTGGCTTCACACTAGTATTCTTGAAAACAATTTCATGCATTCTTTTTTTGTACTCAGTTGTATCGATATTTAAAATTCTGCAAAGTGCTAGTGTGTCAGTTCCTTTAGATTCAACAGGGGTAACTACTAAATCGTAACTAATGGTATTTTCTAACATCGCTTTTCTTTTACGATCATAGATAATACCTCTATCGGGATAAACGATTTTTCTATAAATGGCATTGTTCTCAGCTGCCATCTTGTATTTTGAAGAAAATATTTGCAGGTTGATGAGTTGTATCAGGATCACTACAAATATCAAAAGGAAAATGATTTGTACTACCCGGCTTCTGCTTTGATTAAATACAGACATAGTAGGAGTTTTATGCGGCGTTGGTACGGAATTTGGCTTTGCGGAAGAAAAGCATTTCTGTAATGAAAATGAGTAATAAACTAATTGCAGTTGTTCCTGCTACTTTTCCAAGAAAGTAAACAAAGTTGCCGAACTGCAACCATTCGATCAATACCAATAAGAAATGGTGTAAGAAAGTTAGGATCACGATATACAAACTATAAGGAGCCCATCCCATGCTTTTAATACTAGGTTCGATGTAACTGTTCTCGGTAGTATCCTGTGGAATCAATAAGTTCAAAAGGAAGGGGCGTAGATAGGCGATCAGCACACAAGCTGCAGCATGCAATCCCCCCACGCCGGTAAAATAATCGAGAGTAGTGCCAAAAAGAAAAGCCACGATCAATAAAAAGAAACGATTGATATTGAAGGGAAGCCAAAGGATAAAAAGGAAATAGATATAGGGAATAATGAACTGATGCAATGGCGGCACTTCATTCAAGATAAACACCTGAAAGAGGATGAACAAAATAAATCGGATAATATTTTTGATATAGTCGCTCATTAATTTTTTTCTGGTATGGATTCAATAGCGGTTTGTTCAGCATAGCGTAAATTCTCTACTAAATAAACATATTGAATGGAGAAAAAATTGGTTGCTGTTTTTACTTTTAGTGTATAAAAATTACTCGAAGGATCCGCCACAACACTGTTTATGGTACCTACCAATAAGTGTGATGGAAAGTTGGCAGAATAGGTGCTGGTTAATATGCTATCGCCCTTTGCTACTTTAGCACTCTTCGGAATATTTTTTAATAAAAGATAGTTGGGGTCTACGCCATCCCATTCAATGCTTCCCGCAATATTATCTTTTTTTAGCATGGCACTCACGCGGCTATTACGGTGCAGTAAACTCATGACGCGTGCATTATTTTCACTCACAATAACTACCACGCCAACAATACCATCAGAGCTAATCACGGCCATACCTTTTTTAACTCCTTGCAAACTACCTCTTTCTAAAGTAAGGTAATTGGTTTGAAGGGTAACAGTATTACCGATTACTTTAGCAGGGAAAAGTGTGTACTTACGAATTTTTCCAAGGCTATCTCTAACAGTTGAATCGATCAAAGTTTTTTTAGAACTATCAACGGCCTGGAAATTAATAGGTAATAGATTTCTGAGACGGGCATTCTCGGCCACCAACTGTTCATTGGTTTCGCGTAAGCTAAAATAGTAGCGCCAATTATTGTATTGTTTATCGAATCTACCAGTGATTTCGTTGGATGCGGAACTGAAAAACACCTGATGTGTTTTGCTGCTATTGCTGAGTAAAACAATACATGCAATTTCCAACAGCAGGAAGCTGAGGAAAGTGAAATTGCGTTGTATAAATAAGAAAATGTTTTTCAAAGCAGAAATTCAATTACTTGATACGGGTTAGTAATGCAGGATAAACGAAAAAATCAGTCCTGAATTGCACTCGGCCCATTTTATCTCATAATGAATGGGAAACGCTGATAATTTTTCAATGCCAAACCAGTACCGCGAACAACACTCTTCAATGGGTCGTCGGCAATATGCACAGGTAATTTGATTTTGTTTGCGAGACGTTTATCCAATCCGCGCAGCAATGCACCGCCACCAGTCAAATAAAGACCACGGCGGTAAATATCACCAGCTAATTCAGGAGGAGTTGTTTCCAATGCTTTGAGGATTGCTTCTTCAATTTTAAAAATACTCTTATCCAGCGCTTCAGCGATTTCTTGGTAGCTCACCATGATCTGCTTAGGAATACCTGTAACCAAGTCACGTCCGTTTACAGGCATATCATCTGGTGGATTATCCAAATCCTTCATGGCAGCACCCACAGTAATTTTAATTTGTTCAGCTGTACGTTCACCAATTAATAAACTATGGTAACGACGAAGGGCTTCCATGATATCGGCAGTAAATTCATCCCCTGCAATACGAATACTTTGATCACAAACAATACCCGCTAAAGCAATTACAGTAATACCGGTAGTACCGCCACCGATATCGATGATCATATTACCAACGGGCTCTTCCACATCTATACCAATACCCAGGGCAGCAGCCATAGGTTCATGAATCATGTATACTTCTTTAGCACCTGCTTGTTCTGCACTATCTCTAACTGCACGTTTCTCCACTTCGGTAATGGAAGAGGGAATACAAATTACCATTCTCCAGCTAGGAGGGAATAAGGGCTTTTTGGGATAGATCATTTTGATCAACTCTCTGATCATTAACTCTGCTGCATTAAAATCGGCAATTACGCCATCTTTCAAGGGACGTACCGTGCGAATACTTTCGTGAGTTTTTTCATGCATCATTAATGCACGCTTACCCACGGCTAAAACTTCCTTCGGATTATTGCGGTTTAAGGCAACAATGGAGGGTTCATTTACCACAACTTCATCATTATGAATGATTAAGGTATTTGCAGTACCTAAGTCAATGGCAATCTCTTGTGTAAAAAAGTTAAACAATCCCATTATATATAATAAGTTCGAATGTGTGATTTAATGCTTGCAAAGATGTCTTTATTAATTGGAATTAACAAAGGCTTACCCTTGATTTTTCAAGGGTTTGTGGATATTAACAGCAGATTTAGTTAATAAACTGCATTTATTCAAATTCGAAGCCAATATCTTTTCTAAAATAGATGCCATCAAAACTAATATTTGATAATGCTTTTTTTGATTTTTCTACCGCATCTGATAAATTATTTCCAAAAGAGCTTACCGCCAAAACCCTGCCACCATTGGTTTCTACGCCATTCTCTGTTTTTCTTGTGCCCGCATGAAAAATCATAGTATCAGAATCGGTTGGTATATCAAGTCCGGAAATCAATTTGTTTTTTTCATAATCACCCGGATAGCCTCCGCTTACTGCCATTACAGTAGCACAGGATCTTTCATCGAAATTAATATTTGTATCAGCAAGTGTGCCATTATCCATTGCGGCAAAGAGACTCACCAAATCGGTTTGTAATCTGGGTAATACTACCTCAGTTTCTGGGTCGCCCAAACGGCAATTGTACTCTATCACCCAGGGCTCTCCATTCATATTCATCAATCCAAAGAAAATAAACCCATGATAATTCAGGTTTTCCTTAGCTAATCCTTTCACTGTTGGATCAATGATCCGATCCGTGACTTTTTGCATGAAAGCTTCGTCCATAAAGGGCACTGGGCTCACGCAACCCATACCCCCAGTGTTCAATCCTGTATCTCCTTCTCCAATTTTTTTATAGTCTTTTGCATGACCAATAATTTGATAATCTACTCCATCAGTTAGAATAAAAACACTCACTTCAATTCCGCTCAAAAAGGCTTCCACTACCACTTTGCTGCTGGCTTCGCCAAATTGTTTTCCTAGGATCATCTCTTCAAAACTCTTCAATGCTTCTTCGGTAGTTTGTGAAATAATAACCCCTTTGCCAGCTGCCAATCCATCGGCTTTCAATACAACCGGTAGAGAATGGGCGGCAATATATTTTTTACCATCTTCAAAGTTCGCTGAAGTAAACTCGGCATAAGCAGCCGTTGGTATCCCTTGGCGTTCCATGAATTTCTTGCTAAAAGCCTTGCTGCCTTCTAGTTGTGCCGCTGCTTTGGAGGGAGCAACAACGGTAATCTGCTGCAAGGTTGAATCGTTTTGAAAAAAGTCGTAAATGCCATTTACTAGTGGGTCTTCCGGCCCTACCACCAACATCCCGATCTTTTCTTGTAAACAGCCCTTCTTGATCGCTTCAAAATCGTTGGCGCCAAAAGGCAAATTCGTGCCAAATGCAGACGTGCCAGCATTTCCAGGGGCAATGAAAAGTTTATCGCAATGGTGACTCTGACTCATTTTCCATGCCAATGCATGTTCTCTGCCTCCCGATCCTAAAAGTAATATGTTCATGATCTGCTCTTAATTGATTGCGCGAAAGTAGAAATTTAGAAGGTCAATCCAAGCTTTCAGCGTCAGATATTGATTTAATCACTATTTTGGCAACTCATCCCAGATGGGAATCGAAACGAAAACTAAGCTGTATGAATCAGGAAATCGGACAGAAAGGGCATCCAAAGGGACTCTATGTGTTATTTGCCACAGAAATGTGGGAGCGCTTCAACTACTATGGCATGCGTGCCGTATTGGTTTTGTTCATGACAAAAGCATTGTTATTTGATAAGGTTTTTGCCAGCCATTTATACGGTAGTTATACCAGTTTGATTTATTTGACACCCTTGTTAGGAGGGTATATAGCGGACCGTTATTGGGGAAATAAACGGTCCATTTTGTTAGGCGGATTAGTGATGGCTGCCGGAGAATTTGTACTCTTTTTCTGCGGATCGGTGTATAGTAGCAATGCCGACCTTACCACTTTACTTTTCTTTACCGGATTGGGTTTGATGATTGCGGGTAATGGTTTTTTCAAGCCAAATATTTCATCGATGGTGGGTCAGCTGTATCCCGCACAAGACAAGCGGATCGATTCGGCATATACTATTTTTTATATGGGGATCAATACAGGTGGCGCGATTGGTCCGTTTATCTGCGGATTAGTAGGCGATACGGGTAATCCTGCAGATTTTAAATGGGCATTCTTAGCCGGCGGTATTGGAATGATTATTAGTGTGATCACGCTTTATTTTTTGAATGATAAATATGTGGTGAGCCCGGATAATAAACCACTCGGAAAAACCCCCGAAAATGCAGATAAAAAATTCTTGAAGCCATTGAATATGGTTCTTGGATTGACTGTGCTCTCTGTTATTACTATTGCCCTTTTGTATATCGATGCTAAAAAAGTGAATTATTTATTCTATTTCTTGATTGGATGTATCGTATTAATTGCAACCATTATTTATTCTGATAAGACATTGAGTAAGGCAGAAAAAATAAGGGTCTCCGTAATTTTCACTGTTTCATTTTTTGTGATCTTTTTTTGGAGTGCCTTTGAACAGGCAGGAGCTTCACTCACCTTTTTTGCTGAGGAACAAACGCAGCGTGACTTGGGATTTTTTGTAGTACCTGCAAGTTTTTTCCAATCCTTGAATAGTTTATTTGTAGTGAGTTTAGCACCGCTATTTGCATGGTTATGGATCAAATTGGGCAAATATGAACCAGCATCACCATTTAAAATGTCGCTAGGTTTATTCTTATTAGCACTCGGTTATTTATGGATTGCATTTGGCGTTAAAGGCGTGCAACCAGGAATCAAAGTGAGCATGATCTGGCTCACAGGCATGTATATGATGCATACCATGGGGGAACTTTGTTTATCGCCGATTGGATTATCGCTGGTTAATAAATTAGCACCCGTAAAATTCGGATCACTGCTAATGGCTGTATGGTTTACTGCGAATGCATTTGCGAATAAATTAGCGGGTGTATTGAGTGGGTTTTATCCAGATGGAAAAACTACTTATTTCCTTGGATATAGCATTTCTAATATGTACGATTTCTTTATGCTGTTTGTAGCCATGGCAGGAATAGCTTCCTTGATACTCTTTCTACTATCTACTAAGTTGAAAAAATTGATGGAACAATAGTGATAAAAAAGGCGATCTACTCAGGATCGCCTTTTTTATTTGCGTACATTTAGAAGTACTTAAACTAATCTTATGTCGGAACAAAAAAAAGCATTTCAACCTTTTATTGCACCTGAAAAAAATATTCCAGAATTAACTGTCAAATCAATTCTGGTAGGAAGTTTATTCGGTGTCATTTTTGGCGCTTCCACTGTTTATTTAGCATTGAAGGCGGGCATAACAGTTTCCGCTTCCATACCCATTGCCGTAATTGCCATTACGTTGGGGAGAAAGTTTTTAAAGACAACGATACTCGAAAACAATATTATTCAAACCACAGGATCTGCTGGTGAAAGTATTGCTGCGGGTGTTGCATTTACGTTACCTGGATTTTTATTTTTGTCCTCACCTAATAGTGCAGAATATTTTAATTATCTCACTATTTTAATTCTTGCCATTGTTGGTGGATTACTTGGTACTTTATTAATGATTCCTTTGAGGAAAGCACTAATCGTGAACGAACACGATAACCTTCCTTATCCGGAAGGTACCGCATGTGGAGATGTGTTGAAAGCAGGAGAGAAGGGCGGCGATTTTGCAAAAACTGCTTTCTGGGGTTTGGGCGTTGCCTTTCTGTATGCCCTGCTGCAGAAGGTTTTGCACGTAATCGCTGAAACACCTTATTATGCAACGCAACAGGCGAATAAATTTTTTCCTTCTGCAAAAGTGAGTGGTGAGATTACACCTGAATATATGGGTGTGGGCTATATTATTGGTCCGAAGATTGGTGGTGTATTAGTTGCGGGTGGAGTGTTAAGTTGGTTAGTATTTATTCCTTTGATGTCATCACTAGTGCCACCAGATGTGATTGCTACACAATTAGTAAAATTGGGCTACTTAGCAGATATTACAAAAGCAGGTGGTAAGGGATCATGGGATCCGATTACACATCAATTCGCTGATTATTCCGCTGCGGTTTATTATGCCTTTATCCGTCAAATCGGTGCAGGTACAGTTGCAGCTGGAGGAATCATCACACTAATCAAAACCATTCCTACTATTGTTAAATCTGTAAAAGAAAGTGTGGCTTCTTTGAAATCAGAATCTAGTGCAGGTGCACCTTCTATTTTACGTACAGAAAAAGACCTTAGTTTAAAATGGGTAGGTTGGGGAAGTTTAGGTTTGATTGCACTGATTACTGTATTACCGCAGGTTCCGGGCGATAGCATTTTGCAGAAATTATTGATCGGTGTTTTAGTGATTTTATTCGGAGCACTATTTGTAACAGTATCTTCTCGCATTGTGGGTTTAATTGGTTCTTCTAATAATCCCATTAGTGGTATGACCATTGCTACGGTGATGGGAACGAGTTTGATCTTTTTGAGTGTGGGTTGGACTGGCCAAAACTATGAGCCGCTTGTGTTGGTAGTTGGTGGTATGATCTGTATTGCTGCGGCAAATGCAGGAGCCACTTCTCAGGATTTAAAAAGTGGTTATATCGTGGGTGCTACACCACGCAATCAACAGATCGCATTATTTGTAGGTGCCATCGTTTCATCTGTTGTGATTGGCTTAACTGTTAAATTTTTGGACAAACCTACTGCAGAAATGTTGAGTCAGGGAATTCACCATGCCATTGGTACAGAAAAATATGCTGCGCCACAGGCAACTTTGATGGCCACTTTGATCAAAGGTATTTTGTCTCATAACCTAGATTGGCAATATGTTTTTGCAGGTGTATTCCTAGCAGTTACCATGGAATTATGTGGTATCAAATCGCTCAGTTTTGCAGTGGGAGCCTATCTTCCATTAGCAACTACTTTACCCATTTTTATAGGAGGAGCAATTAGAGGAATCGTGGAAATGAAACATAAAAAAGAAGGCGATACAAAATCAGCCGAAGAAGAAGAACTGGGTAAGGGTAACCTATTTGCAACTGGTTTGGTTGCAGGTGGCGCAGTTGCTGGTGTGGTGATTGCGATTTTGGCAGGAACAACTACAGGTGATAAATTTCTTAAGGGTATTACTATGGAGCAATCAATGGTAGAATCATTGTCAAAAGGGGGTTATTTTATCCTAGGTGCATGTTTTTTTGCAGCCATGGGAACCATCTTATATCGTGTAGCTAGAAAAAAATAATAGAGAGTACCTTTGATTTATCAATAATATAAGTAGTAGCATGCGGGGTCTATTTTTTTGTTTCATTTTATTATTACCCTTTTTCTCTTCATCTCAGAATTTAGTGAACGGAAAAATCCCCATCGACTCAACACGTTGGTATCAAAACAATAATACCAAAACTTCAATGGGTCAATTTTTCAATGGAATTCTGCATGAGAAAGTGGATTTTGGATATGGACTAATGTTGCCAAATTGGGAGGCATGGTATCAGGTACTTCCTGGAGAGATTATACAGCTCGATCAAATTAAAATGTACGATTGGGAGGGTGTGTTTACTGATAAGCCTGCTACGATTTATGTGGTGGACGATAAATGGCAACGCACACAAATTGGAAGATTCACTGGACCGCGATATGATGTATGGACGGGGCCCTATCCTGATAGTCCCAATCAATACAATCTGAATTCGCTGGTTACCAATATCAAATACATTGTGATCAATACCTATGGCAATATGCCTTCTGAGATTGAGTTTTACGGAAATTATCAAGCACCTACACCTATCCCTAATCCATTAATTGCAAGTAAAACAGCATTGAAAAATATGACGGGTGTAAATGGATTTGAATGGGATTTTTTAATTAGTGGCGGGTATGGCATTAATCAAAAGTCTTTGCAAATGGCAAAGTCATTTAATGGATTCAGACATTATCTGGATTGGCAGAAATTAGAAAAATCTGAAGGGGCATACACGTATAATCCTTGTTATTCAGGTTCCTGGAATTTAGATACGCTTTATGCCACATTAAAGCAATCGAATATAGAAGTGCTTGCCTGTATCAAAACAATTCCGGATTGGATTCAGTCAACTTATCCCCCCAGTATTCAGAATTCAGAAAATGTTCCTTTGAAATATGGACGAGATTATAGTTTGCCCGCATCTTATATTGAACAAGCAAAATTAGCATTTCAATATGCAGCAAGATATGGATCAAACAAAAATGTAAATCCTGCATTACTATCCGTATATCAGGTTCCAAGGTGGACGGGTGATCAGATCAATACCATTAAAATCGGATTGGATCTGGTAAAATATATCGAATGCAATAACGAACCTGATAAGTGGTGGAAGGGTAGAGAAGCGTATCAAATGGGACGAGAATATGCTGCAAATTTATCTGCATTTTACGACGGACATTTAAATTCCATGGGTGCAGGAGTTGGTGCAAAAAATGCAGATCCAAATATTAAAATTGTTATGGCTGGCACGGCATCAACCAATACAGATTATGTACGTGGGATGATTGATTGGTGCGCACAGTATCGAGGATTCCTTTCTGACGGATCAATTAATTATTGTTGGGATGTGGTGAACTATCACTATTATTCGAACGATGCAAAATATTCTCAATATGGCGGAACTGCTTCTGTGGGTGCTCCTCCAGAGTTAGCCAACTTTGAAAAAACGGCTCAGAGCTATGTGAAAATGTCTAGCACTTTTGCCAAGAATATGCCCATATGGGTTACTGAAACAGGATACGATATTAACCCCAATCAGAGTACACAATTTGTGCCTGCTATTGGAACTAAATCGATTCTAGAAACACAGGCAGATTGGATCCTTAGAACTTCGCTGGTTGCTTCAAGGGCTGGAATTGCGAAACTTTTCTTTTATGAATTGTACGACGACAATCCTTATGGAGGTCAGTATGGAAGCAGTGGGCTACTCAATGATAAAGACACTAGCAGAAGACCTTCCGCGAATTTTCTAAATCAACTAAATCAGAATTTTGGAAATTATGTATATCAAGAAACGATACAACATAATCCAGAAGTGGATCGCTATTTATATAATAAGCAATCCATGTATGTGATCTGGAATCCCACGCAAACAGGTGCAACATCGAGCTATACTTTGAATCTTGGCAAAATGGATTCTGCTACGATCTATACACCAAGCGCATTTGCCGATACCATGAAGTTTGTCTTAATCAAAAATACAATGTCTTCTTTAACCATAACGGCAACAGAAACACCGCAATTTATATTACCCTATTTACAGGGGATTGACTTGTTAGAATTTGCTGTAAAAACAGTGGATGGCCATAAAGTTGGATTAAGTTGGAAAATAAGTGATGATTCACCTGTGCAACAATTTTCGATTGAAAGAATGAATGAGGTTACAAAAACATTTAGTGCTATAGGAACCGTATTGCCGAATGCCTTACCTAGTTTATTGCCCATTTATAGTTTTACTGATTCTATTGCCAATAATGGATTTAATCATTATCGTTTAAAAACTACCATGGGAACTTTATCGTATTTCTATAGTAATATCGATAAGGCATTTGTTGGTTCCTTGATCGCCTATCCCAATCCGTTTACCTCATCTATTACTTTACAGGGATTAACAGAAGGGAAGCCCAGCATACTTAAAATATTCTCTTCTGATGGATCCATGGTAAAAGTTGCAACCGTTAATGCCAATTCCTATCAATGGTTTTTAGGAAGCCTGGCTAGTGGTATTTATTCCTTGGTAGCAGACGATGGTACCACGCAGCAGCGGATTCGCATCAATAAAATGCCAAATCATTAAAGTAACTGTTAAAGAAAGCTTTGTATTTTTCTAGTGGATTAAACTTGTGTGAATCATTTGTATCCAATTACAAAGCACGTCTATGAATTTCAAAAGAATGGCAAGAACTTTTACAGTAGGAGCAGGTCTTACTGTTTTGTTTGCTTTCACCCAGGGCAAACAATTGGAAGAAAATTTCCGAATCAAATTGCCCTATAAAAAAGCTGGCCTAACCGAAAGGCAGGCTGCTGCTCATTTGTTAAGTCGTTTTAGTTTTGGAGCAAGGCCAGGTGAAGTAGAAGTTGTATTGCAAATGGGTTTAGAGAACTGGTTAGAAGATCAGTTAAAAGCCAACCTGCCCGATTCAGAAGTAGACCGTAGGTTACAAGGCATGGACGCTTTACAACTTAGTAACGAAACTATCGCCAATACTTATTTAACGCCCGCACAGGTGGTAAGAATTGCGATCAAGAATAAGCTTATTCAAAAAGATTCTGTTTTTTCAACAGATAAAAAAGAGTACCGGGATCAACTCAAAATGTTGATGGAAAAACAAGGTCTCAAACCCTTTGTTGAATTACAAACCCAACTCATCAATCAAAAAATTATTCGTGCGGCTTATAGTAGTAATCAGTTGCAGGAAGTGATGACCGATTTCTGGTTCAATCACTTTAATGTATCGCTTACAAAACCACAGTGTCAGCAATTCATTCTTACTTACGAGCGCGATGCGATTCGCCCAAATGTATTTGGCGATTTTAAAACCATGCTGGTGGCTACTGCAAAACACCCGGCAATGTTAGCGTATTTAGATAATTCATCGAGTATAAGTATGAACAACGAATTAGCCAAACGCCCAGCTAGGATACAAGCGCAGAAAAGATTGGAGCAAAACATTAATGCTACCATGGCCGACACAAATAATGCGGCTGCTAAAGGATTTATTCAACAAGCACTCAATGCTAAAAAAGTACAGGGGCTCAACGAAAACTATGCACGCGAAGTAAT
>SESF01007159.1_pt1 | contig 29674 bp, 23 predicted proteins | sample 3171521 | NCBI WGS metagenome assembly SESF01 (sample SAMN10866945, study PRJNA518727) | freshwater metagenome | biome: subpolar coniferous forest; feature: holomictic lake; material: water; isolation source: holomictic Lake 227, 6 m and 8 m depth | place: Canada: near Kenora, Ontario | collected...
ACAAGGCACGGGTAGCGGAAGCTGCTCGTGGAATATTTCAAAAACATCATACGTTTTATGTACCATCTTCGGATATGCATAAAGCTTATCGTGTCGATATTGCGGGTTCCAATTGGACCTACAATGGCCTGCTTTGCCTAATAGCAAGATAATGATCAAATATCTTAAAAGTTGATCTGACATTCGGAAAGACGAAAATGAACGGAACAAAATAGAGAATGTTAAATACAAAAAGCACCCGAACAGGGTGCTTTTTGTATTCCGTCTCCGTGTTGTCAAAACTAGCTTTTTTTGTTATGTTTGTATGCACGCGCTTGTAGCTCAGTTGGTAGAGCACATCACTGATACTGATGGGGTCCCAGGTTCGAATCCTGGCAGGCGCACATTATAATAAAAATTAATTTGAATATATGCATATAGGTAAAAAAACAAAGATTGTCTGTACGATTGGCCCAGTGACCGAAAGTCAGCCCGAACTAGAAAAGTTATTGAGAGCAGGCATGAATGTAATGAGAATCAACTTCTCACACGGTGATTTTAAAGAACATCAGGCAAAGGTAGATAATCTTAAGAAGGCAATTGCAAAAACAAATATACCAGCAGCTACTCTGCAAGATCTTGGAGGACCGAAGATTCGTACCGGAGAGTTTGGTACTCCTAATGGACGAGTAACAATTGAAAAGGGACAGACTTTTATTTTGACCACTGAAGATATTATCGGTGATGTTAAGCGTGTACATATAAACTATGCCAAGCTTCCTAAAGAGGTTCAGGTTGGTCACAGGATTATGCTTGATGATGGTAAAAAGGAATTGAAGGTTGAAAAGATATCTGGCAATGAAATAATTACTAAGGTTATTGCTGGTGGAGAATTAAAAGGTCGTCGTGGCGCCAATTTCCCCGACACAGATCTTTCTATAAGTTCTTTAACTCCTAAAGATAAGACAGATCTAGTTTTTGGTATTAAAAATGATGTTGACTATGTTGCTCTTTCTTTTGTTCGCCGTCCAAGTGATATTCAGGAACTTCGAGAAATCCTTAATAAGGCTAAATCCAAAGCTGGCATTGTAGCAAAAATAGAAACTCCTCAAGCTGTTCAAAATATTGATGAAATTATTGAGTTGTCAGATGCTATTATGGTGGCTCGAGGTGATTTGGCTGTTGAGATTCCAGCAGAAAACGTTCCTCTTATCCAGAAGATGATTATTAAAAAGTGTAATGAGGTTGGAAAGCCAGTGATTACGGCTACTCAGATGATGGAATCTATGATCAAATCTCCTGTTCCTACTCGCGCCGAAGTTTCTGATGTTGCGAATGCTATTCTTGATGGTACAGATGCAATCATGCTTTCTGAGGAAACCACTTTAGGAGATTTTCCAATAAAGGCGGTGGAGGTTATGACCAGAGTATCTCTTCGGGTAGAGAATGATTTAATGGCAAAGCAGTTGCTAAGTAGTAAGTGTGAGGCATTAAAAAAGACCGTCAGCGTCGCTATTACATCTGCTGCGGTTGATATCGCTGATATTGTAGGAGCTAAGTGCATTGTTTCCCTAACTGAGACTGGTAAGAGCTCCAAAAAGATTTCTAGACATAAGGGAGATAAGGCCATACTCGTGGTTACTCCCAATAAACACACTTTCCAAAAATCTCTTCTATTTTATGGATGTTACCCCGTCTTGATTAAGAGATTTGATAGATTGAGTGATGCTCTTAAAGTAATTCGACAATATGTCTTGAAGAACAAAATTGCCTCAAAAGGTGAGAAAGTTGTTGTTGTTTCCGGTGTGCCTTTTGGTAAGGTAGTTGAGACTAACTCTGTTATTGTGGAAGTTGTCTAAGCCGTTTAGCGTCTTAAATTTCTTCATAATTTCTTCATATTTTCTTGAGCGAAATTTCATATGAAAGTGATATAATTCACTGTATGAAAACTATAAATCCATATGTTTTAAAAGATAACGATCTGCTACTAGATGTTGATTTATCTAAATTCAGCCAATCTTCTAAAAAAGGGGATATTAGAAAGTATGTACTTAAAATAAGAGATTTACCTAGCGAGGACAAGCCAAGAGAAAGATTGGTCAAAGAAGGTCCAGCTATTTTATCTACGGCCGAGCTTTTGGCTATAATTTTTAACACAGGGAGCGTGAAAGAGGGTGTATTGGAGATGGCCAGCCGAGTCTTAAAAGACTATGGGGAGAAAGCATTAATTAGCCAAACCGATGCTGGAAAGATCGCAAAGGATCTTGATATACCAGAATTAAAAGCTTCTCAGATAGTGGCTTGTGCCGAACTTGGTAGGAGATTTTTTGATAAAGACGGTATTAATAGAGCTACTGTTCGAACAGCAGAAGATGTTTTTGAGTATCTGAGAGATATGCAGAATTTGCCGAAAGAACATCTGCGTGGAATTTATTTGAATAGTCACCATAAGGTGATTCACGATGAAGTAATTTCAATAGGTACTGTTAATTCTAATCTTATCCACCCTAGGGAGGTTTTTAAACCAGCGATAGAGTATGGTGCAGCGGCCGTGATATTAGCTCACAATCATCCTTCGGGTATCTTGGAGCCAAGCGAAGCCGATGTCGAGATCACTAAGCAGTTGGTGGCCGTAGGGAAAATCATCGGTATAAATCTTCTCGACCACGTTATTATAGGTAAAGATCAATTTATTAGCATAGATATAGATTATTTAAATTAAACAAATGAAGACATTAGTTCGCGAATATAAAAATATTCCAATCAATAGTTATTTTTTCAGAGAGGGGGAGGTAGGTAGTCCTGGCGCTGATCAAGGGGTTCTCCTAGAGACATATTTTAATGACATATACCATTTATTTTTAAATAAACTAGTAAAGATTACCTATGATAGCTCTATCTCAGATGAAGATGTGTCAAAACTCAGACAGCTTTTCGAAGAAATCATAAAAGTAAAATCGCTTATTCAAGAGGGTAAATAATTTATAAGTATGCCTTCAGCGAAAGAGTATTATCAGAGAAAATTAGAATCTTTTTCAGATAAAGATAAGAGGGTTTTTGACCGAGCAGAGATTCCTGATTTAAAGCAAATCAAGCACATTCATCTCGTTGGGATTTGTGGTACGGCTATGGGATCCTTGGCTGGACTCTTGAGAGAATCTGGGTATAGAGTGAGTGGATCAGACGAGGGGTGTTATCCTCCGATGAGCACCATGATTGCTCGATTGGGGATTGAGTTTAAAGAGGGATACAAAGAATCCCACTTGTCTGGGGCTGATTTAATAATCATCGGAAATACTTGTCGCGTAGATAATCCTGAGGCAGCTTTTGCCCGAGATAATCGTTTGCCGGCGCTGTCTCTTCCTGAGGCCATTAAAATTTTTTTCATTGATGGTCGGCGATCAATAGTGGTGGCCGGTACCCATGGCAAGACAACTACCACCGGTCTTTTGGCGCATGTTTTTTCTTTTGCTTCTTTTAGTCCTAGCTATCTTGTGGGTGGTGTTATGCAAAATTATGAAGAAAGTTTCCATCTAGGAAAAGGCAAACATTTTATTATTGAGGGAGATGAATACGATACGGCCTACTTTGATAAGTCCCCAAAGTTTCTTCATTATTCTCCAGCTAGTGCAATTATTACTTCTCTAGAGTTTGATCACGCTGATATATATCATGATATGACTGACTATATTCAGGCATTTTCTTTTTTTGTTGAAAGTATTCCTTCAGATGGTTCCTTGTTCTTGTGCGGTGATGATATTAGGCTTAGAGAATTAGGATCTTCAGCAAAATCTCCGGTGATATATTATGGTTTAGAAGGAGTAAATGATGTTACTGCTAGGGATGTGAGGGTTTCATCGGAAGGCCAGGAATTTAGATTACATATAAAAGGTGAAGACATAGGGGCTTTTTTTGTCACCCTTCATGGCAATCATAATTTACTAAACACCCTTGCTGTTTGTGGTATGGCTATTGCTGAGGGTATATCACCAGAGTCTCTCAGAGAAGGATTAAAGACTTTTAAGGGAATGAAACGACGTCAGGAGATTGTCGGAGAAGTAAAAGGGGTTACTGTTATCGATGATTTTGCTCATCACCCGACGGCAGTCAGAGAGACAATCAAAGCTATCAAAGATAAGTTTGCTGGTAGGAGGCTTGTTGTGTTTTTTGAGCCACGTTCTAATACCAGTCGTCGGAAAATTTTCGAAGAAGAGTACAGTAAGGCTTTTGATGGGGCAGATGAAGTTTACCTTTCTGTCCCTCCGTTTCGACACAACGATAGGCGTGAAGATTTTATCGACACCTCAAAGATGGTGGAGGTTATTTCTGCGCGTGGTCCAAAAGCTTTTGTTTTTGACGATGCAGAGAGTCTTCTTGAGTCAGCTCTATTAAATATTAAAAAAGGTGATATAGTGCTCATAATGTCTAATGGGTCTTTTGGTGGTATCCATCAGAAACTACTTAAATCTTTATGAAGACTTTTTACGTTATAGCTACTCCAATAGGTAATCTCGAGGATATTACTCTGAGAGCGCTACGTCTCTTCAAGGAGGTTGATTTGGTGCTGTGTGAAGATACTCGAGTGACAGGCAAACTTCTGGCAAAATACGAAATAAAAACTTCCACTATGAGCTATCATGCTCATAGTAAAATTCAAAAGATAGATAAAATTATCGAAATGATCGAGGATGACAAGACACTTGCTTTGGTATCTGACGCTGGTACACCGACGATATCTGATCCTGGTAGTTTGCTGGTTTCTAAATTACGCGAGCATTTTGGTGAATCATTAAAGATTGTTGCTGTGCCGGGTCCGAGCGCTCTGGTATCGGCCCTGTCAATTTCCGGTCTATCTTCTGACGAGTTTACTTTTCTTGGATTTTTGCCACACAAGAAGGGGAGGGAAACTTTATTTAAAGAGATCGCTGAATCAAAAAGAGTCGTTGTTTTCTATGAATCTCCACATCGAATTCTAAAGGCTCTCGAAAAGATGATTTCTATTTTCCCAGATCGTCGGATTGTTATTGCTAGAGAAATAACTAAAATTTTTGAGGAAGTAATTTCCGGCACACCCAAAGACGTACAAGATTATTTTTTATCTAATCCATCGAAGGTTAAAGGAGAATTCGTTGTCATGGTGGGTGCCTAATGGTATAATTTTGCTATGAATAAATACACAGGGCTAATTATCGCCTCTGCTCTTGTCGTTTTAATCCAATTTACCGGTTTCCCATCGTCTTGGCGAGACTTAGCCACGATTTTGGCAGGGATGGTCTGTTTAATTATCGCAGTTAACTTGTATAGAGAACATCTCGGAGGATTCCATATTTTTCCTAAAAACCCATCTTCACACAGTAGTACTTTTGTCGAAAACAAAGAGACCTTTTAAAACATGCACGATGAAAATTTAGTGACATATTTTGCCGAAACTGATTCGCGTAATAAGCGAGTGCCTTTTGGTATTAAACGAAAAGATCGTTCTCGTCATATGTATGTTATTGGAAAAACAGGTATGGGAAAGTCTACCTTGCTTGAAAACATGGCGGTGCAAGATATTAAAAATGGCGAAGGTATTGCATTCGTTGATCCTCACGGTAAATCAGCTGATCTGTTGCTAGAGTATGTCCCAGAGAGTCGTATTAAAGATGTTCTTTACTTTGCGCCCTTCGACATGGACTACCCAATTTCTTTCAATGTGATGGAAGATGTTGGTCCTGATAAACGTCACTTGGTAGCCAACGGTTTGATGAGTGCCTTCAAAAAGATTTGGGTTGACGCTTGGTCTGCTCGAATGGAATATATTTTAAATAATATTTTGTTGGCGCTACTTGAATATCCGGACTCCACTCTTATTGGCGTTAACAGAATGCTAGCCGACAAAGATTACCGCAAAAAAGTTGTCGATAATATCACTGACCCATCAGTAAAATCTTTCTGGATTGATGAGTTTGCTAAGTATGGCGATCGCTACATGCAGGAAGCTGGTGCGGCTATTCAAAACAAGATTGGTCAGTTCGTTTCTAATCCCTTGGTTCGAAATATTATAGGTCAACCAAAATCAACCTTCGATATTCGTACATTGATGGACGAGAGGAAGATCATGATCATTAACTTGTCTAAAGGGCGAGTAGGGGAATCAAACGCCAATCTTCTTGGAAGTATGCTCATCACAAAGATTTATTTGGCCGCTATGTCTCGAGCTGACTTACAAGATGAAGAAATGAAAACTCGTCCTCATTTTTATCTTTACGTGGACGAGTTTCAAAACTTCGCTAACGAATCTTTTGCTGACATCCTTTCAGAGGCTCGAAAATATAAGCTTGATTTGACTGTAGCTCACCAGTATATAGAGCAAATGTCTGAAGAGGTAAGACCTGCTGTTTTCGGAAACGTCGGTACAATGATTACTTTTCGAGTGGGTGCTTATGATGCTGAATTTTTAGAGAAAGAATTTTCCCCGACCTTTTTGGCAGAAGACTTGGTGAATCTCGGTCTATACCAGTTTTACATAAAATTGATGATTGATGGCGTGAGTTCTCCTCCATTTTCGGCCACAACACTTCCTCCAATTAAAAAGGATGCTGTGACGTTTATGAATGAAATCATTGAATCTTCTAGAAAGACTTACGCGCAGACCAGGACTCATGTAGAAGAGGAAATTAAGAATTGGCATATGCCGATAAAACCAGACGCACCGGTTTCTGGAGGGCAATCTTCTTTTCAGCGTGAAGGGGCGTCTGAGCGCCGTTTCCCGCCTCGGGAAAATCGCGACACACCACGTCCTCTTGAGCGTGCTCCCGCACCTACTGTTTCACCTGCCCCTGTTCGTGCTACAGAACGTCCTGCTGCGCGCCGATTTGAACAACGATCGCCAGAACCAAAATCTTCGCAATCATCACCTCAACCAGCGCAAAGTAACAACACTCACTATCAACGATCAGCGGTGACTTCTACTACCACGCCAGAGCCATCAAAACAGCAAGCTGTAGAAAGACAAAATAAAGAGACTGAACTCCGCAAAGCCATGTCTCTTGATTATTTAAAACCAAAGCCAGAACCAGTGATGACAAAGAAAACTCCTTCTCCTCAGAATATAGCTGATTTGAGAAGTGCTCTTCTTGGGGTTCTGAAAGATAACCAGCCCAAGAAAGAAAATCCTGCTCCTGTTCAACAGTCAGCTCCCGTATCTGTCGAGCAACCTGCCACTGTTAAGTCTGTTGAAAATCCAGCTAAACCAAAAGAGGTGCCGGAGGAGGTTTTGAGAAAATTACTACACGTTGATCCTGAACAGACGAATGACACCAAATAATAGAGAAAATTTCGCCGGTAAAAAAATAACAATCATGGGCCTTGGGCTTTTGGGTAGGGGGATTGGTGATGCTATTTTTTTTGCTGAAGCCGGAGCGGAAGTTTTGGTAACTGATCTAAAAACTGAAAAAGATCTTGAATCAAGCATTAAACAATTAGAAGGGTATAAAAATGTTTCTTTTATTTTGGGCGAACATCGCCTAAAAGATTTTGAAGATAGGGATTTGATATTGAAGGCTGCTGGTGTGCCTTTAGATTCTCCCTTTATCGAACATGCCAGGAAGAAGGGTATTCCTATTGAGATGGATGCTTCTCTTTTTTCGCGACTTGCTCCAAAAGAGGTAATGATAATTGGTGTGACTGGTACACGAGGCAAGACAACAACAACTTCTCTTATATACCAACTGATTCAAAAATATTTTATGGGAGGTCCTCGTAATGTATTTCTTGGAGGAAATATAAGGGGGATGGCGACACTACCTCTTATTAATAAAGTGAAAGAGGGAGATGTCGTAGTGATGGAACTCGATTCCTGGCAATTGCAAGGTTTTGGCGAGTCAAAAATAAGTCCTCATATTTCGGTCTTTACCAACTTTATGAACGATCATCTTAATTATTATAAAGGTGATCTAGATAAATATCTTGATGATAAGGCGAAGATTTTTTTGAATCAAAAAAAGGACGATCACCTTGTGGTCTTACCAACAACTTTAAAATTTTTAACTGAACATTATCCAGATAATATTTCAGGTCAAGTGAAGATTGCATCTATTGACGATATCTCTGATTTCAATTTAATAATCCCCGGAGGCCATAACAAAGAGAATGTTACCCTTGCTGTGTCTGTGGCTAAAATTCTCGGTATACCTCTAGATGTTATAAAAGAAGTTGTAGAAAGTTTTAAGGGGGTTGATGGGCGCTTACAATTTGTCACCGTTCATCAAGGAGTAAAAATATTTAATGACACCACGGCAACAACCCCAGAGGCCACTTTGGCAGGGCTTCGAGCGCTTGATCAAGGTAAAAAAAATATAGTTTTGATAATGGGAGGAGCTGATAAGGTTCTCGATATGGCAGAATTGGAAAAGGCTCTACCAAATTTTTGTCAGCATGTGGTGCTTCTGGATGGTACGGGTACAGCCAAATTAAAGTTAGTCGAGCAAGAAAATTTTAAATTACACAGAGTCAAGACCTTGAAGGAAGCATTCGAAAAAGCTTTGGAGCTTGTAAGGAGTGGCGATACTTTGCTATTTAGTCCAGCTTTTGCCTCTTTCGGCTTATTTAAGAATGAATATGATAGGGGAGATCAATTTCTGAAATTAGTCGAAAACCTTGTAATGGATTATCCGAGCGTAACTTTTTAAGATTCCTCGCCAGTAGTTTGGGTATTTCCCGTATTGTTTTTTGATGATCCTTAATACAGTTTTGCGCATGTCTAATTTTCTCTGAGAGCTAATAGACGCTCTTCTCTCCCGGTGGTTTGCCACACTATCGATGTTCGCCATTAATCCAATAAGACCCATTCGAAGCCATAGGTCGTAATCTTCTGCTAGGTGCATATTTTTAAATCCTCCAACTTTCAAGAAAGTTTCTTTTCGAAACATCACGGCTGATGTAACAAAACAATTCCTGGTTAGAAAGGTGTCTCGAATTTCTCGGTCTGATTTTGGAAGGTTGTATTTATATTTTAATGCTCCAGCTTCATTGACAATCTTTGTCATAGCTCCGCCAATCAAAACGTGCTGGGGATTTTCTTCTAGAAAATTAACTTGTTTCTGTATTTTATTTTTGTCTTCCCAAAAATCATCATCATCTATTAGGGCAATGTATGAGCCCTTTGCTTCTTTGACCCCATAGTTTCTAGCAAGGCCAACCCCCTTATTTTTTTGTCGGAGTACTCTGACTCGCTGATCATCATGACGATATTTTTGAGCAATTAAAAAAGTGTGATCTTCTGATCCGTCGTCTACGACAATAAGTTCAAGGTTTCTATAGTTCTGATTTAGGACACTATCAATAGCCTGATGAAGGTATTTTTGGCCATTGTAAGTGGCGAGGACAACACTTACGAGGGGCTGATTTTTTGAGTCTAAATTTTGATCCATGATTGTGGTATTTCTTTGTAATAATCGTTACCTGTTTTTGCTAGCCATCTTTTGGGTGCAATAACTATCTTGTCAGAATTTTGGTTGAGCCATGCAGCCCACCAGCTAAAAGAGCTGTTGGCTATTATATTATGTTTGCAAAGACTCATCAGGAATAATTCTTCATAGTTTTTTATCTCTTCGCACGAGATAAAATGTACTGGAAATTGGGAAGGGGATTCAAATGTTAGATTTTCTTTAGCCCAATTAATGTCATCTGAGAAAACAAAAAGTTGAAATGGGCCGATTTTTTCGATCAAAAAAGCTATTGCTTTACGATAGTATTCTATTGAAAGGGTTCCATGATATGCCGCGGTAGCGCTATCTTGGGCATAGTCTCCCCGACGAATGTGTAGAGAGACGGGGAGAATGGTCCTCTCTATTTCATCCTTCGCCGCTTGGCCCGAGGGGCCAAGCGGCTCTTTCAAGGTGATCTCTTTTAAGACAACTTCCTTGATCGTCTTAAAGTACTCCTCATTTTTAAAGTAACCTTCTAGATAAAAATCTTTTGGGGCTTTTAATATCGATGGGCTATATCCGATATAAAATTGTTTGAATATTTTTTGTTTGGTGAGTCCCCAGTATTTGGAAAAGATTCCGTGTGGGTATTTAAGTCTTTTTATTTCTTCATCTGTGGCAATTTCCGCTTCGATGTTCAAATGACCCAGTTCGTATTTTCTAGGAGTCTCTGTCTTTGGTTGTTCTTCGTAGCCACTTATATCTAATTTAAGTGGTACATTTCTATCAAGAGCCAATCTTTTTCCTGCTACATATTGGAATAGTTGGTTGCCGAGGCCTCCTTTTAGTTTGACGATTATCATGATAGTAGGTTGTTATCAATTAAGTCTAGCAGTTTCTCGCTTTTAATCCTATCAATTTTTCTTATAAAAATATTAGGTTTGTTTTTTATGTTATCAAAATCTTTTTCAGTGAGTGTGGCAGGGTAGGGACCTTTGGGTTTTGACCAGTCTGCATAAGAAGTGAATTTGTTATCCAAACCTTTTGATATAGAGGCCGGTCCATTTAGTAGGACTATTGGGAAAAATAATTCGTCTACTATGAATGTATATTTGAAAAAATTTAAATAATCAGGGTTCTTTTTTAGAAAATCAAAAATATATTCAACCGATTCTCGTGTCAGCCCACACCAAAAATCCCCACCATAGGCTTTTTGATTGAGAGGGAGCTTTCTTCTGGGTAAGAAAAAATTGATTATATTGTCGATTCTTCTGATTATTCCATTGCGAGATATGAAAAGGTGGTATCTTCTAAAGCGGTGCATTCCTCCGCCTTTCCATCCAGAATATGGGAGTTCAAAATGATTGAGCAGGCTTTTACCTTGCTCAGCCAGTGCGAAAATTTCTGATGGTCTTTTGATTGGGTAGTCCTGACCACTAAGAAGTAAAAAGAATCCGATGTCAGGATTTTTTGAAGCCTCTTTGAAGCCAGACAGAGCAGCCTGTGTGGTAGAGATTGAACCCCATTTTACTAGCACTCGGTCTTTTACCAAATGAACGTTTGGGTAATTTTCTAAGAACAAAAAATCAGAGATGTCTGTTTTTTTGTCGACGTGTATAAAAAATTCAGCCCTATCGTCTTTTAGTTTTTTAATGACCCTCTCTGTAAGAAGGGAATCTTTGTAGGTCAAAATTATGTAGGCAATTTTCTTCATTTGTAATCTTGATTATTTCTTAACAAACCAGAAACATCCACAAGCATAATTTTCTTTTTGTACTAGAGCTGGGCTAGCATTAGTGATAATGCCGCCATCCTTTTCTTTTTCTGGTATGAGGGAGAATTCCTTTAACTCAAATCCTTTGAAATAAGAAACTATTTGTTCGTACGAATAAATTCTGTGAGCATTAAACTCTATCTTTGGCTTGCCGACTGGTGTAACAAATAATAGATTGCCACCAGTTGCTGTAACCCTTTTTAGCTCTTCAATGGCCTTAATGTCTCCATTAGGGTCAATAGGGTCGCCGTATCTTCCGAGGCCAACGTGCTCAATAGTGTGCATACAAGAGATCGATTTAACGCTTCCTGTTTCAAATGGGAGATTGTGTAGGTTTCCTTCTTTACTTTGTAGGTCACTTAATTTTAGGTTGGCTGGCCGATAATCATAAAAATCTACTGGTACAAAGGCCGAGACTATCCCACAGAAATAAAGACTCGATGATATGTCGATATGCTTAGTCGGGTTTATTTCGTGAACTTTGCGAGCAGCCCAAGCCGTGTGGTAAATATAGTGTCGATCGAAACCCGTCTGGATAGTTTTGTCTCGAACTTGTGGGTAAAAATCTTTTGGTGAAATAGCGAAGCGTTTTTCTTCGTCAATCTTTTTGTAAGCAAAGTAGTCTTTTAAGATGAAGGGGGAGAATGCTACGCGAATTATTTTTTTGATGGTTTTTTTAAGCATGTTTTTTGAAGATAAGGGAAAGACGCAAAAGAAGGTCCGAAAAGAACATTTTTGAGAAATAACTACCGCCATATTTTCTACTTATTTGAAGTAGTTCTTTGTTCATGGCGACAGAGTTTTTTGAGTTCGATTTCTGATCTGGTCTGATGGTGAAATTAGCCAGAGCTCTATCAATATAACTGCTTTTGCCATTGTTTAGCAATTTGATAAAAAGGTCGTATTCCATCCAGTAGTTTAGTGAGCTATCAAGATATCCAACTTTTTTAATAGTTTCTAGTCTGTAGAATGATGCCGGTTGATATATGAAATTGCCTTTCCGAATCATTTTTCGAGAAGTTATTTCCTTGGGAGGCACGTTAATTTCTATATTTTTTTCAGATACTGTTTTGCAGTTGCCATAAACCAATACTACTTCCTTACTATTTTTAAATTCTGCGGATATATTCTCAAAAATATTTGGTTCATAGTAGTCATCTGCGTTTAGCCAAGTCGCTATTTCTCCAGTGGCAATTTTAAAGCCTTTATTTATTGCATCGGCTTGGCCGTTATCTTTTTCAGATATCCATTTTATTTTTTCACCATATGATTTCAATATATCGACAGTACCGTCATTTGATCCGCCATCTATCACAATAAGCTCTTTGTCTTGGTACGGCTGATCAAGTACGCTATCAATAGCTTTCTTAATGTACTGTCCACAGTTATAAGTGGGGATGATTATTGAGATTTTCATTTAAGTATTTTTTCTATTACAGGTAGAACTTTTTCTGGTGTGATTTCATTTATATTTACTGTTGAGCCAAAATAAAATCTATCAAAATTTTCTTTAAAAGAATGATCGTCCACCGTGTCTGGGTAGACGTACTCAATTTTATCAAATATGTCGTTAGGACAGGAGGTGAATCGTCCGAAGGTGTTGCCATTTGAAATACATATGGCGGGGGTCTTTGTGGCAATGGCTACATGAACAGGGGAGCTGTCATTGGATATTAGGATTTTTGCCTTACTTATTATATTTACTAACTCTGTAAGAGAAGTTTTACCAGTCATGTTTATAGTTTCAGTATCTAATTCTTCTTTCTCACCGCCAACTAATACTATTTTGTAGTCATATCTTTGATTGATAATTTTAGCTATTTGAGAAAAGTTTTTTAATCCCCAACGTCTTTTTGGGTCACTTGCCCCAGTAAATATCACTGCGAATTTTTCAGGGAGTTTTAAATCTAATTGAGGTATATTTACAAAATTAGGACTTTTTATTTCTATTTTTTTGTTGAGTAATTTCTCAAAAAATTCTTTATTTATATTGAATTCAAATTGATATTTATCTGATAAGGTGAAAAACTTCTCACCCCATTGATATTTTTCGGTGGCACCGCTCGCCTTCATTAATACATCTGTCTGCAATGTTTTGGAGTACATTGGATTGATAGCTATATCAAAACCAGCCTTTTTAATTTTTCTGATTATTTTGTAAATATAAAAAGGATTTTTTCTAAATTTAATTGGGCTTACCCATATGACGTCATCGACAAAATCTTTATCGAAATTTTCAAAAAGATTTCTCCATAATTCATTTCCACATAGAGTTATCTTGTAATCTCTATACTTTTCACTTTTTCTGACTTCTTCTAGAAAATTTCTGAATAATATGTAGTCTCCGATGGCGTCGAGTTTTATTATTAAAAGCTTGTTTTGTGTCGATCTATTTTTTCTAAGTGGTATTCTAAGAATAACTCCATACAAAATTGATTTTGTGATATTTTTGTAGTTCCTTAGAGATCTAATCTTTCTTGCTAGGGGTATTAAAGGTGCATATAAATAATAATCGAAAACCTTTCTCTTGATGTGTAGGTTTTTAAATTGAATTTTGTCTAGGCTGTAGTCTGGGATTGGTTTTATGTTTTCTGAGTTAGATAATTCTAAATCTCTGGTATCCATTAACAAGTTTAATCCTTTTGGATTATCTGTATTTATATGAGTTCCACTTTGTCCGATATTTTTTATTAAATTATACTTAGGTGTGCAGGATAAACCCTCATTAAATAAACAGGTGTAGGCCCATTGAATATCCCAAGTGCTGACCATATTATTTTGTACTTGGTCGAACATTATTTCATAGAATTTTGCTGTGATGGGGGATTTGAATATCCCACCAAGTCTTTTTTGTTCCTTGTATTTTGGCCAGCCGGACATGTTTATGTCATACATTTTCCAAGCTCTTTTCCAAGTAGCCCAACCCCATATTGAAAAATATTGAGAGAAAAAATAATCTTTATTTATTTCGAGAAGATTAAGATAATTTGTGCCGGTTACCATCATCACTTTTTTGTCGTCTTTATACTTATCTAACATTTGCTCACAAAATGTAAAAAAGCTTTTGTTTGGAAGGCAATCATCTTCTAAGATAATTCCTTGGTCTACATTATCAAAGAACCAATTAATAGCTCCGCTTACAGCTGACTTGCATCCAAGATTTTCTTTTCTAAATAATGTTTTAACTTCACATGGCCAGTCTATGTCAGCGACAATTTTTCTTGTCTCTTCACAAAGCTCCTTTTCTCCTTCTTTCTCATCCCTTGGACCATCTGCGGCAATAAAAAGCTTTTGAGGCTTTGCCTCTTTTATTCGATCAAATACCTTTCGGGTAGTTTCTGGTCTGTTGAATATAATAAAAAGTATCGGTTGTTTAAATTTGGGGTCCATATTTATATTTTTTAATATTTTTTATCACATTATATATATTTATGTGGATAATCGAGAAAGAAAAGACAACAACATTTTTGAAAGAAAGGGGAGATCTCAGTAAGTATTTTCTGGCTCGGGAGTAATCCTTGGCGTTATAAAAACCAAGGGCAAATATTTTTTGTAATGTTTTGTCTTTGTAGAATAGATCGCCGTATTTTTTGTAGATGTATTCATATTCTTTCCAATAGTTCAGTGTGTTGAAATTTGGATTTATAAAAACAAGTGGGTGGGAAGAATATTTTGTGAGGTATTTTGGGGAAAAATCAAAACCGTATCCGGCGTGTGACAACTTGAGCCACATATCATGATCGTCTGATGACTTTAGGTTTTCATCAAAAAGTCCTACTTTTTCAAAACACTCTTTCTTAACGATTACGGAACTTGGACCCTGTATTGAAATGACATTTTTAAAAAAAATATCGAAGCAATTTCCTTTTTGATAATCAAACTTGGTCTCTTCCTCACTCCCGTCACTCTTCTTATAGATGACTCTACATCCTACAAACCCCAAATTATCTACAGTGCTTTTTTTAAATAAGTCGAGTTGTTCCTCAAGTTTTGTTGGCAGCCATTCGTCATCAGAATCTAAAAAGGCAATATAATTTCCCAATGCATTTTTGACCCCTGTATTTTTTGGGGCTGAACATCCTCCTGAATTTTCTTTATGCTTAATAAATTTGATCCGTGTGTCATTTGTTTGGAATTTTCTTATAACTTCTTCCGTATTGTCTGTTGATCCATCGTCTACGATAATCAGCTCCCAATCTTTGTAAGTCTGATTGAGGACGCTGTTTATGGCTGTCGGTATTAAGTTGGATCGATTCCAAGTCGGTATTATCACTGATAGTGTTATTCTTTTCATTTTTCTAATTATTATATTTTTTGTTTATAGCTAGAAAATTTTGATATTTGAATATCTCATTTTCTGTCTTGTAGATTGGTAGAGGTATTATCTTTCCAGAACTCATTCTATAGATGTCATAATTCTTAAGACTAGAGTAGTAGTCTTTTAAGAAGACTCTGGAAATGACATTCATTTCGTTGAATTCAAATTGAATAATTTTTATTTTATTTGATTCTATTAGGTCTTTTGCTCCTTTCAATACTTCTAGCTCGCTGCCCTCGGTATCTATCTTCAAAAAATCTATGGTTTCTATTTTATTTTTTATACAAAAATTGTCTAAGGTATCCATGGCAACCTCTTCTTGTATATACTCATCAGAATTATGGATATCTTTTATGACATCCTTATATAATGATGCGTGCTGATTCCAAGTATCCATTTTATAGTCATAAATTGTCATTGTTCCTATTTTAGAAGATAGCCCGATATTCAAGAAGGTTATATTTTCCTTCCTTGCTTCGGGTAGTATTTTTTTGTAGGTATTGGCGCTTGCTTCAAAAGAGTATATTTTTGCATTAGGGTATTCTCTTTTAAGAGCAATAGAATATTCTCCGACATTTGATCCTACATCAAAAAAGACTGGTTTTTCAGAAATAAATTTCTTTACAATAATTTCTCTTACGAATTTTTCTCCGGTTTTAGTGTCGTTGCCCCAGTTCAGAATACTTTTTTGAGCATATCCAGCATAAGTTAGATTAGTTTTTGTTATTTTTGCCAATATTAAAAAAACTGAAGTAATTATTTTTTTTATGGCACCTTTTATAAAAGCGTTTTTTTTCATTTTATTTGTAAGTAAAAATTGATTTTAAAACCAAAAGTCCATGAGGTCTCGTCTCTTTAAAAAAGAAAATTCCAAAGGTTGCCGCTGTGTAGGATATTACTGTTGCTATTGCTCCGCCTTCGATTCCAATTTTTGGTATCAAAATCAAATTTAGTAGTATATTTAAAACTGCTCCCAGTGCTGTATTTAAAAATCCTATTCGAGTTAGGTTGTTAGCTATTATATATTGACCAATAGCTATCCCTAGAGAGACTCCTATTCCAGCCCAAACATAAATTTGAAGTGTTAATATTGATTCTAAATACTTGTTGCCGAATAGAATCTCCACTATTGGGCGAGAGAAGATTGTCATAAAAGAAGCTATCCCGAAAGAAAGCCAAAACATAGTGAAGTAAAGCTTCTTTAGGCGACTCTCGAAAAGTTCCTTACTTGTTTTCATGGCGTTTACGATAGCGGGGAAGACGGAGGCACAAATTATGCTCGGAATAAAGTACCAGACTTCAGAAAGTTTTACTGCAACGGCGTAGATTCCGGCCTGTTCGTTTCCTAGCATATTTTTTATCATCACTTGATCTATGTCCATGTAGATACTAATAGCTATTGCGGATAGCATCAGTGGCCAAGAATCCCGAAGGAGTGACAGAGCAATGTTTTTATTGAAACGCCATTTTCTTATATGGTTACCGAATTTTCTAAATGAAAATAAAAGAAGGGCAGCGTATACGGATGTCTCTATTATAAAGATGACAGTGAGCCAGAATATTCCTTTGTTTTGTGTTAGACATATTATTTTTAATAATGTTGAGACTAGGTTCGAAATTATTTGCGCGAAGACGACTTTTTTTGATAAAACCTGTGACTGGAAATAGGTTTCTAATATATTAAATGATTGGGGAATAAAGTTTAGAGAAAACAACCAAATTAGTCCCAAAGTGAAAATATCTTTTGTTATAAAGATTGAAACAAGGAAAACGCTGGCTATAGCTATCAGGCTGCCGGTAAGTTTTATGTAGAATGCTGTTCCAATGATCTCATCTTTCTTGCTGTGATCTTTGATTATTTCTCGACTAACAATACTTTCTACCCCAAATGATGCCAAAAAGGCGAAAAGGCCGACGAAGCTGACGACGTAGTTTAGTAGGCCATAATTGGATGGCCCTAGGTAGCGGGCGATGTAGGCTCCAACAAAGAAGGAGATTCCGAGCATAAAAACTCGGCCAAAGAATAGCCAGCCAGTATTTTTAAAGTATTTTTGAAATCCTGGGGTGGCTACCCATTCCTTGAGTTTATCCATACCCTGATATGCTACCTGATTTTAGGCCTTTATGCTATTATTCTTGCCATATGAATTTAAACAAAACACTATTATTCGGCGCTATTGGGTTTATTTTTTTAACACTATTAACTCCTCTTATTGTCTCTACCTCCACTTTCTTCCCATATATAGTGGGAAAGAATATTTTGTTTAGAGTTTGTGTGGAGGTATCTTTTGGCCTATGGCTACTTTTGGCTATCAGGGATCCAAAATTTAGACCAAATTGGCGTTCACCGATTATCATAGCTGTTGCAGCTCTTGCTGGTATCATGTTGGTTTCTGATATTCACGGTGTATATCCTTATAAAAGTATTTGGAGCAATTTTGAGAGAATGGATGGCTGGGTCACACTTATCCATTTGACCGCATTTTTTGTTGTTGCTTCCTGTGTATTAAACTCAAAGAAAATTTGGAACTGGTTTTTGCATGGTTTCTTAGCTATTAGCGTGGTGCTTGGATTTATAGGCCTATCACAATTGGCTGGTGGTACTGAAAGAATTGATGGAAGTCTAGGAAACTCTACATATCTGGGAGCCTTCATGTTGCTTTCCATTTTTATCTGTTTTTATTTCTTACTAAAGCGTGTGGCCGAGAAGGTGGCTGGTCTTTGGTCAATGATTGGTTATGGAGTTCTTGCTGTTTTCCAGACTGTTATTCTCTACTACACAGGTACTAGAGGATCTTTGCTCGGTCTTCTTGGTGGAATATTCCTAATCGCGATTATTTTAGCTTTCTTCGAGAAGGAAAATAAAATTTTAAAGAGGGGAGGTTATGCTCTTATCGCTATCGTGGTTATCTTTGTCTTAACTGGAGCTGCTATTAAAAATACTAATTTTGCTAAGACTCATCCTCTTGTGGCTAGATTCAGCGCCTTGGCAAGTCTTGATTTTAAATCTATTGCAGAGAATGAAGGTCAGACTAGATTTACTCTCTGGCACTTAGCTTATGAGGGTTACAGAGAAAGACCTGTGCTTGGATGGGGCCAGGAGAATTTTAATTATGTCTTTAATAAGTACTACGATCCTACTCTCTATAGTCAGGAACAATGGTTTGATCGTACGCACGATATCTTTTTTGATTGGCTAGTCACAGGTGGTACTCTTGGTTTCTTAGCTTATTTCTCTATCTTTGCTGCGACATTGTATGTCGTCTGGAAGAAGCGAGATAATAATTTCAGTCTTGCAGAGAGAGCAGTGATTACAGGTTTGTTGTTTGGTTATGTTATCCACAACATGTTTGTGTTCGATAATATTACAAGCTACCTTCTATTCTTTAGTATCATCGGTTATGTTAATTTCAAAAATGTCCCAGCTGAGAAAATATCTGATAGACAGTTGTCCCCAAATGCTGAAGTTTTGAGCACTTATCTTTTTGCTCCTGTCATTGCTATTTTGGTCTTGGGTTTGATCTACGTTGTGAATATAAGAGTATACGAAGCAAGTACTGACTTAATACAAGCTCTCAGTCCTCAGTCTGCTATTGGTTTGAATCTTGATTACTTCCAAAAAGCTTTGGCTCTAAATACTGTAGGGGTTCCAGAAACTCGTGAGCAGTTTCTAGAGATTTCTTCTCAAGTGGCCGCTTCTTCTCAAGTTTCTTATGAAGACAAAGTGAAATTTGTTCAAGCCGCTAGTGATGCTATGCAAAAACAGTTGGAAGATACACCAATGGATTCAAGATACCTATTGTTTTATGGAAGTTTCTTAGACAATATTGGTCAGTATAAGCCAGCTATTCCTTTTCTAGAAAAAGCCCGTGATTATTCTCCTAATAAGCAGACCATTCTTTTCTCTCTTGGTTCTGGTTATTTAATGACTGGTCAATATGATGAAGCTTTTAATACATTCCAAAAAGCTTATCAGTTAGACACAAGTTTCGGACAAGCTAAAGAACTCTACGCCGCTTCCGCTGTGTATTCAAAGAAGTTGGACGTTGTTACAGAGTTGTACGGTAACGCAACACCTCTCGTTGATAGTATTGCTAAAGCTTATGCTAACACCAGCGACTATGCTTCCGCTCTGAAAATTGTTAGAGCTGAAATTGCAGCTGATCCCAATAATGCCGCCGCTCATTTGTTGATAGCTAGTATTTACGTGAAGAAAGGGGATAGTGTTGATGCCGTCTCAGAATTGAAGAAGGCAGAAACTCTTGATCCTAAATATACAGCTTCAGCCGACCAACTAATCAAACAGTTACAAGCAGGAAAATAAAATAATTATGAAGATGGTGATCTTGACCCTCTTCTGCAGTTCTGTAGAATTATTAGTCTAGATGGCCAGCCAGGCTCGCCCCGCTTAAGAAAGGTGGGGCAAATATAGGAAACTAGCCAAGATTTACTTGGCTAGTTTTCTTTTTTATCTCTGTTAGTTGAATAGGCTTTATACAGCATATCTTTCTTATAAGTCTTTTGCTGTCGATGTTTCTTATCTGTGATAAATTAGCGAAAGAATTTCTTCCTGCGATTTTCCCCAAAAAGATTTTGTAAAAGTTTATTTTATTTGAGGTGCTTAGTGGTATGGCGAGAAAAGAATATTTATTATATTTCTTGATAACCAATACGGGTCTTGCATAATTTTCTCCCTTACCATCTGCTTCAAAGCCAATGTTTTGTCCAAGATAAATCCACCATATATCACCCTCTTTAAAGAATACTTCTTTATGTTTTACATCAAGTTCTTTCTTTATTCTGTTCCACATATCAAAGTCTTTTTGCATATACGGATGATAGCGAAATAGCTATGAATTTTAGTTAAAAATAAGATAAAATCGTGAGGATGCTTAAAAGCTTGACTTATTTTTGAAATATGCTAGTATAGCCTCATGTGAGTACTGCTTATTTATGAGCGGAACTCTTGTAAAGTAAACAACTGGCAAAACCCCGCGCAAGCGGGGTTTTGCTTTTTTATTTTTTCTACTTTGCTTTTTCTTTTACATAAGTATAATAAGAGCAGTTGTTCCAAGTGATGACCAGCGGCTGCACTCACATAAGTTGTTTACTTTGGAGCTTCGCACCCGCTGGTCATCTCTCGGCGCAAAAAGAACATCGCTCGGCCTTAATACGAGCGATTTTCTTTTTGTAAATTTTTTTCAATCATCACAAAATTTTTTTTGAAAATATTCATGCAACAGGTCTGACAATTTCACTTGTGTTCAGTACAATAAATTTGTGCCTTGCACAGGCGGGTAGCCGAGCAGAGCAAATTTTCAGTAGAAAATTATGCGTGCAAGAATTTTTTTATATTACATAATTGAAAAATATTTTTTATTACGAAAAATAATTTTTAAAAAGTTATCCACACATTTTTTTTAAAAAGAATTGTAAACATGTTCGCAATGTACGATAATAAACTCAAGTTCCGAAATTATTTTCTGGTCAAAAATATTTTTCGGCGAACTTTTATAAATAATACTTTTTCGCAAGACAAATTTTTCTTTCAGAAATTTATTATACTTTTAGACCAAGAATAATTTGTTACGCGACACCAATACTATGGCTGCAAAGAAAAAGGCAAAGAAGGCAACAAAGAAAGTTGCAAAGAAGAAAGTTGCAAAGAAGAAGAGATAGTCTATCTTTTCCCACTTAAGAAAACCCCCGCTCTCTGCGGGGTTTTTCTTTGGCTAAGAAAGAGAGCACAGAAAGAACCCCCCCCAGCACAGCCTCGTCAAAGAGACTAAGACTCGGGCAAGCGCCCCGGAGCGGTCTCTTTGACGAGGCTGTGCTGGGGGTTCTTTCTGTGTTAGAATATGGTCCTTATGTCTATAGTAAGCGCTATATTTGGCGATCGCCATTCAAAAACCATTAAAAAGATTCAGCCTATTGTTGCGAGCATCAACGCTCTTGAGCCCGCTATTTCCGCCTTATCTGATAGCGACCTAAAAGCTAAAACAGTCTTTTTTAAGGAATCTTTAAAGGCCGGTAAGACTCTCGATGAAATTTTACCTGAAGCTTTTGCTGTTGTTCGCGAAGCTTCTAAACGCACACTTGGTCAACGACACTTTGATGTTCAATTAATAGGAGGAATTGTATTACATCAAGGAAAAATTTCTGAAATGAAAACAGGAGAGGGTAAAACACTCGTTGCGACTTTGCCTACATACCTTAATGCTTTGACCGGAAGGGGTGTGCATGTAGTAACGGTCAATGATTATCTTTCTCGTAGAGACGCTGTATGGATGGGTCAGATATTTTCTTTCTTGGGTCTTTCTATAAGTGTGATAAACCACGAATCTTCTTTTATGTATGATCCAGCTCATCGTGAGCTTGATGAGAAGCGAGATGAGATTGCTTCTTTTAAAGTTGTTTATGAATTTTTGAGACCTTGTACTCGTCCTGAGGCTTATAACGCCGATATTACCTATGGTACCAACAATGAATTTGGTTTTGATTATTTAAGAGACAATATTGAGCTTGATCCCAGAAATATTCGTCAGAGAGAATTTAATTATGCAGTAGTTGATGAAATCGACTCCATCTTGATTGATGAGGCTAGAACTCCGCTTATTATTTCTATGCCCACAACAGAGTCAGAAAGTTTGTATGGCACTTTTGCTACTATCGCTAAGAAAATGATTCGAGATGAAGACTATGAAGTGGATGAGAAGATGAAGGCTATTACTTTGACCGATTCAGGAATCACCAAAGCCGAGAAGATTCTTGGTGTTGATAATATTTATACCGAAAAAGGTATTAAGTATGTACATCACCTTGAGACAGCCGTCCGTGCGCAGGCTTTGTTTGAATTAAATAAGGATTATGTAATAAAAGAAAATGAAATTATCATTGTTGATGAATTCACTGGGCGTTTACAGCCTGGCCGACGTTGGTCAGAGGGGCTTCATCAGGCTATTGAAGCTAAGGAAGGTGTAAAGGTGCAAAAAGAATCTCGTACTTACGCTTCCATTACTTTCCAAAATTATTTCCGTCTGTATAGGAAGTTGTCTGGTATGACCGGTACAGCTGAGACTTCAAGTGAGGAGTTTTATAAGGTGTATGGTTTGGACACTGTTATCATCCCTACAAATAAACCAGTAACACGTATTGATTCTAATGATTTAATTTTCCAAACAGAGAAAGGGAAGTTCGCCGCTATTGCTAATAAGGTCAAAGAATTAAACCAGAAAGGTCAGCCAGTTCTTATCGGTACTGTCTCGATTGAAAAGAACGAACTACTTTCAAGATATCTCACTAAAGAAGGAGTGAAGCATACTCTTCTTAATGCAAAACCTGAATATGCCGAAAAGGAAGGCGAGATTGTTGCGCAAGCTGGTAAGCGCGGAGCAGTGACAATTTCTACAAACATGGCTGGACGAGGTGTCGATATTAAGCTCGGCGGTGCTTTGGCTACAAAAGAAGAGCAAGATGAGGTAAAAAATCTTGGTGGTCTTTTTGTGCTTGGTACGGAGCGTCACGAAGCACGTCGAATTGATAACCAGCTTCGAGGACGATCTGGCCGACAGGGTGATCCTGGCGGCACGCAGTTTTTTGTTTCGATGGAGGATAGCTTGATGCGTATTTTTGCCAGCGATACCATCAAGAAAATGATGGGACGTTTTGGTATCCCAGAAGATCAACCAATTGAAAACTATCTAATCACAAGAGCGTTAGAGAATGCTCAGTCTAAAATAGAAGGTTTTCATTTTGATGCTCGAAAACACACCCTTGAATATGATGATGTTATGAACTTTCAGCGCAAGGTGGTTTATGAGAGGCGCCGAAAAATCCTCCTAGGAAATTTGGAGGATATTAAGAACGCTAGTGAAGAAATATTTAAAAATGCTACTCCAGAGGAATTGGAAATGATTGAAAAGAAGAAGTCTGAGATAGGGGAAGAGCGTTTTTATCAAGGATTAAAGATTGTTCTCTTACAAACCAACGATCTTTTTTGGGTAGATCACCTAGAAATGATGGATTATATGCGTGGATCAGTAAATCTTCGCGCCTATGGTCAAAGAGATCCTCTTGTGGAGTACAAACGTGAAGGACTCCGACTATTCAAAGAGATGCAGGCTAATATTGCGGCCGAAGTGTTACGTCTTTTGCCACTTATGTCAGTCTCTGTTCAGTCACAAGTGATGCAGAATTCTAAGCCTATTGAAATTTTACCGAACAATACTTCTGATGTTGGTCGCAATGACCTATGTCCTTGTGGTTCTGGAAAAAAATATAAACGTTGTCACGGTGCGAATCAATAATTGAAACTAATTTTTTGTCGTTGCGTATAATATAGATAGTGAGATATAATAACAACGTGAAATCTTCTCCAATAGGGGTAATATCCCATGGGGGGTTAGTCGGCGTTCTATCAAAAACGTCATCGCGATTACGCTCGCGTCTTTTTTTTGAATGGAGTGAGGAAGGTGTAGCTTTTGCTAAAGAAAAAAGACCAGTCATTTTTTACGGGAAAGACGATAAGCCAGAAAATATTAACAATTGCTCTGGGTTTAGATTTTTTGCTGAAAACAAAACTGCTTATGCTACTTATTTTCGCAAGGAGAAAGGTCTAAATATTTTAGTTGTCTCATCTTCTAGTAATCTTTTTGAATGGAAGGTTGTTTCCGAAATGGAAATAGCAGATAGTAGCGCTGCTTTTGTATCTGACCCTAACTTATCAAAGAAAAATTTACTTTTTACTCTCGGTTTATTTGCACATCTTTATCAAGGGGAGACTGCGCGTAGCTGGCAAGGGCCGGACGGTATAGCTCTCTCTTCTCGTGCGGGGTTTTTTGACAGCGGGATTCTGTCTATCTTAGGAGTCAATGTTACAAAGAATGGTATTTTGATGATTTATGATGCGACCATTCAAAAAGGAAATATTATTCACGTTCAAGCTGGAGGAGTTCTTTTTGATGTAAACGATCCACGCAAGATGATTTGGAGAAGTGAGATGCCTCTTTGGAGAGCAGAGGTAGAGGCTGTGAAAGGAGAGTCTGTAAACCCTCTTGGAGTTATTTTTAGAAAGGAAGAAACAATTATTTATTGGGTTTCTAATTCAGGAGAAATGATAGTCGCCGAATCTCCAGCTTTTTTCTCCGCCGTTGCACCAGAAAAAAAACCTGTTCGTAAATTATTGACTAAGCATATAGAAAATCCCATCCTTTCTCCTGACTCTGAAAATGAATGGGAATCTGAAGCAGTGTTTAACCCTGCCGCTGTAGCAATAAACGATAGAGTCCATATTTTATATCGCGCTATGGGCAAGAATGGGCTATCTGTTTTGGGATATGCTTCTTCTAAAAATGGTATAAATTTTGATGAAAAAATTTCTGATCCAGTATATATCGCAAAAAATATCCGCAATATTCCGAAGTCAAAACAAAGCTATCAGCCAGCAGTCTATCCTTCTGGTGGTGGTTGGGGAGGGTGTGAAGATCCACGAATGGTTTTAATTGATGGGAAAGTTTATGTTACTTTCTCTGCTTTTGATGGTTGGGATTTCATTCGCATGGCCGTTATCTCGATTTCAGAAAAAGACTTCTTAGAGAAAAATTTTACAGCTTGGAGTTCTCCTACTTTTATATCAACACCTGGGCAGATTCATAAGAATTGGGTGATATTTCCAGAAAAAGTAAAAGGTCAGTTCGCTATTCTGCATAGCATTACACCTAAAATAGAAATAGAGTACAGGGATGATTTGGAGGCAATCGGCGAGGATGAAGATTATATAAAAAGTTGGTCTGGTGCTCGAGATACACGCGATGGAAGAGTTGGTTTTTGGGACAATCGTGTGCGTGGTGCTGGGCCACCACCTATAAAAACAAAAGAAGGATGGCTTCTTTTTTATCATGCTATTGATATGCGTGAGCCTACTAAATACAAGTTGGGGGCAATGATTTTAGATTTGGATGATCCTACCAAAATATTGTATCGCACAAAGAGTCCTCTCTTGGTGCCTGATGAGGCTTATGAAAATCATGGTAAACCAGGAATTGTTTATGCTTGTGGCGCCTTGGTTAAAGATGACGTGCTCTACGTGTATTACGGGGGAGCAGATAAGGTGGTGTGTGTAGCGACGGCTCAGTTTGAAGAATTTCTTTCTGATATAATGAAGGACGTTAACATGCCACTTCGTTTTGAAAAAGTTAATCTCTCTTAATTTTAAAATAATTTTTCCATAAAAAAATGTTTGTCGTACGCCGATCTACCAAAAATCCGATACTAGCTCCTCATCACGAGAGGTCATTTGAGGCTAGTGCGGCTTTCAATCCTTCTCCTGTGCAAGTCGGTGACACCACTTTTCTTTTTTATCGGGCACAGAGCGCGCCAGAGCAGATTGGTGAATCGACCTTCTCTCTTTCTACTATCGGTAAGGCCTATGGCCCGAAGAATGGGCCGTTTTCTCATCAACAACCATTTATTATTCCAGAGGAAATCTGGGAGCGTTATGGTTGTGAAGATCCGCGCATCACCAAGCTAGGAAGAAACTATTATATTTTTTACACAGCTCTTTCAAGTTATCCTTTTACCGCAGATTCAATAAAAGTGGCTGTGGCAGTTACTCCTGATTTAAAGAAAATCACTGCTAAGCATCTAGTGACTCCTTTTAATGCTAAGGCGATGTCTCTTTTCCCAGAGAAAATAAATGGAAAAATCACAGCAATTTTGACTGTGAATACTGATCGTCCGCCAGCACAAGTAGCTTTAGTACAATTTGATCGGGAAGAGGATATGTGGTCACCAGAATTTTGGAACGAATGGTATAAGGAGTTGCCAAAACATATTATAGATATTCCACGTTATGGCGATGATCAAGTGGAGGTAGGCGCTTCGCCAATTAAGACATCGAAGGGTTGGCTTATTATCTATTCTCACATCCAGAAATACAGCAAACCAGGAAAGATTTTTGGTATTGAGGCGGTCTTACTTGATTTGAATAATCCACAAAAAGTTTTATCTAAGACAGTTGGGCCGATTATTTCGCCAGAAGAATCATACGAATACTATGGGTTGGTACCTAACATAGTCTTTCCGTCAGGTGCCCTTCTTGTAAAAGATGAATTGCAGATTTTTTATGGTGGGGCTGATACTGTTTCGGCGTATGCTAGCGTAAATTTAAATGATTTAATTTCTGGAATGGCGCCTATCAGGGATGGGATCCATGGTTTTAGGCCAGAGGTAAGTGGTCTAATTCGAGCTAGTCAAAATCCTATTTTAATACCAGAGCCGAAAAATGAATGGGAAGCAAAAGCTGTTTTTAATCCCGCTTCCATAGAGCTTGGTGGTAAGATACATATTCTTTATAGGGCAATGTCTGCAGATAATACTTCTGTGATTGGCTATGCTTCTAGCAAGGACGGGGTCACTATTGATGAAAGGGATCCAATTCCTGTTTATGTTCCTAGAGCGGAGTTTGAAATGAAAAAAATTCCTGGGGGAAATTCTGGGTGTGAAGATCCTCGTCTTACTGTGATCGGCGATAGAGTTTATATTTGTTATACCGCTTACAATGGGGTTCGTCCTCCTTCAGTCGCGCTATCTTCTATTACTAAGAAAGATTTTTTGGCAAAGCGATGGAATTGGACTTTTCCGATATTGATTACTCATGACGGTGTGGACGACAAAGATGGTTGTATTTTGCCAGAAAAAATTAATGGTAAATATGCGATTGTTCATCGAGTGAATAATACAGTTTGTATCGACTATAGTGAGTCTTTAGAATTTCCAAATAAAAATGCCTATAAAAATATTCAGGTCTTAGCGACACGCTCTGGAATGTGGGACAGTGAGAAGGTTGGTATTTCTTGCACACCAATTAGAATACCAGAGGGTTGGCTGATGATTTATCACGGTGTTTCAATTAATAGCACTTACCGAGTTGGTGTTGCTTTGCTTGATGGTAATGACCCGACACAGGTGCTCGCTCGTACTACCGATTACATTTTGGAGCCACAAGAAGAATATGAAAAAAGTGGCCAGGTAGCCCATGTGGTTTTCCCATGTGGTGCGGTGATTCGTGACGGCGAACTTCTCGTGTATTATGGTGGTGGTGATTCAGTAATTGCTGTAGCTAAAATAAAAATGAAAGATTTGCTTAAGGTGTTGTTGGGACGTTAAGATGTCGGTATGATTATCGGAATTACAGGAACAATAGGCGCAGGAAAAGGAACTGTAGTTGAGTATCTAAAATCACGTCATAATTTTTCTCACTATTCTGTGAGGGATGTTCTGGTTGAAGAACTAAATAAAAGAGGAATGGATTTATCCAGAGATAGTATGGTTGCTATCGCTAATGAACTTCGCGAGAAAAACGGTGCTGGGCATTTTATGGAAGTCCTATTAAAAAGAGCTATAGAAGGGGAAGGTGACGCTGTTATAGAATCAGTCAGAACTACTGGTGAAATAGAAACACTTCGAGCTAAGGCACCAGACTTTTATTTGCTGGCTGTGGACGCTGATCCTAGGGTTCGCTATGAAAGAATTGTAAAGCGAAATAGTTCGACCGATAAAATAAGTTACGAAAAATTTTTAGCTGATGAAGCTAAAGAAAGTCACCATACTGAAAAGTGGCTTATAAATCTACCTGTCTGTATTTCCCAGGCTGATTTCAAGTTGACTGACAATGATACCTTTGATGATTTGCACAATCAGATAGATAAAATCTTGATGAAATTGTCTTTTGGACATTAGAGATTTTTTGGTCTAAAATAGAGCCTCATTAATATTAATTTTGAAGAAAAATGTCACAGACAATCAAAACCATTATTGGAAGAGAGATCTTAGATTCACGAGGTAATCCAACTGTTGAGGTGGATGTTATCTTAAAGACTGGTCAATTAGGCCGAGCAGCGGTACCATCAGGCGCTTCTACTGGTAGCCATGAAGCAATTGAACTTCGCGATGACGATCCTAAGCGTTATGGAGGTAAGGGTGTTTTAAAAGCTGTGGCAAATGTTAATACTATCTTACGAAAGAATCTGTCGGGAAAAACCTTTGATCAAAAAACATTAGATAAAAAGATGATTGAGCTTGATGGTACAGAAAACAAAGGAAAACTTGGTGCTAATGCTATTCTCGGAGTTTCACTTGCTTTCGCTCACGCTTCCGCTCTTGCTGAGAAAAAACCTTTGTATAAATATTTTGCAGGTATTGCTAAAACAGGGAATTCAATTTCACTTCCTGTGCCAATGATGAATATTCTAAATGGAGGAAAGCATGCAGAAAATTCTACCGACTTTCAGGAATTCATGATCATGCCTGTTGGAGCAAAAAGTTTTAAGGAGGCTCTTCGATATGGCGCAGAAATTTTTCACACTCTTAAAAAAATATTACACAGCCGAGGACTTAATACTGGAGTAGGGGATGAAGGTGGATACGCTCCATCACTTCCTTCCAACGAAGCCGCAATCCAAATTATTCTTGAAGCCGTCACAAAGGCTGGGTACAAACCTGGTAAAGATGTCGCCATCGCACTTGACCCTGCTGCTTCCGAATTTTACAAAGATGGTAAATATTATTTAGCTTCGGAAAAGAAATCTTTGACCTCTGCAGAGATGGTTGAGTTTTATTCTGGCTGGGTCTCAAAATATCCGATCGTCTCAATTGAAGATGGTCTGGCTGAAGATGATTGGACGGGATGGGAGGCTCTGACAAAAAAGAATGGTAAGAAATTGCAAATTGTCGGTGACGATCTTTTCGTAACAAACATTGCGCGTCTTAAAATGGGTATCGAAAAGAAAGCGGGTAACTCGATTTTGATTAAACTCAATCAGATTGGTACTGTCTCTGAAACAATTGAGGCAATCAAGATGGCAAATAAGGCTGGAATGACGGCGGTTGTCTCTCATCGTTCTGGCGAGACAGAAGATGTAACAATTTCTCACTTTGTAGTGGGCCTTGGTTGCGGACAGATTAAGACAGGCTCACTTTGCCGAAGTGAACGCGTAGCAAAATATAACGAACTACTTCGTATAGAAGAATTTTTAGGAAAGAAAGCAAATATAGCGAAACCTTTCTAGGTGTGTGGACAAACTCCTATTTATAAAACGTGTTGAGTCGTGATAGAATGTACGACATATGAGCAACACCCTCGATCTTCGCCCCAAGCAAGAACCTAATATTGTCGTAGTCGAAAAAGTCGTACTA
>SESF01028248.1_pt1 | contig 29658 bp, 23 predicted proteins | sample 3171521 | NCBI WGS metagenome assembly SESF01 (sample SAMN10866945, study PRJNA518727) | freshwater metagenome | biome: subpolar coniferous forest; feature: holomictic lake; material: water; isolation source: holomictic Lake 227, 6 m and 8 m depth | place: Canada: near Kenora, Ontario | collected...
AACCACGTTCCCGACGCGAATCCATTGAGACGCTCTTGGTGTGTTTGATGTGATGTTCACCGTTGATGTTATTGTCGGCGTATACGTCCCCGACGCGATGTACTGGTTTGTGGTGCCGGTGACTGCTCCGTTGTTGTGGAGGGCGGTGCCGTAGATTCTGCCGTCAGCCGCTATCACCAACCTATCTACATTGTTGGTTTGTATCGACAACTGCTGGTTGTTGTAATTTCCGAGCACGATTCCAGACGCCCCCGCCGGGGCTACAAAGAACTTGGCAGTTCCGTCTCCAACTTGTAGCTTGCCAACATTATCAGTCGTCGTCCCAATCAGGACGTTGCCACCGGAGGGGTTAATAAGAAGCGAGTAGGTTGTAGCAAGGTTTGATACATTTGTGCTTTGAATCCACATTCCAGAAGCACTGTTTGATCCAAAGTCTAGGTTGGCATTATCAGATCCTTTCAGTCTTAGAATTGTTCCAGATGACGGGTTGGCTCCAGATGATGCTGGAAGATTGATCCCTGGTCCTACTAATTGAGACTTTACACCAGTATCTGTAGTTGTCCCGACTAAAAAACTTCCCCCATAGGGTTGAAGAACAAGTGATCCGGCGTTTGTCAAACCAAGTTGCCCCGTTTGCAATGACGCATACCGTACAGAATCGCTTGCCCCTCCGACCATCCCAAAAACTAGGTTGAATGGGTTGCCTGCCAAGGCTTCGTTGGATCTGATAATCATGGATAAGTTTTGCGTTGTGCTAGTTTTTGCAAGAGGATACGCAATCTGTAGGACGTTTCCCCCATCACTGGATGATCCTAGAAGAAGGTTGCCACCCGCATTCGCATACGGCACGTAGTTGGTGCCGGACTGGGCGAGAGGGTAGTTTGTTCCCCCGAGTCCGAGGTACTGGGCGACGAGGCCGGTGTTGATGACGGAGTTGTTGAGGGGGATGTTGCCAGAGGCGTTGCCTGCGGATGCGCCACCGGTGTTGGCGCCGCCGTTCCAGAACTGGGCGTTGAGGTTGGGTGAAACCGTGGTTGACGAGATGACGAACGGGGCGGTCCCCGTAAGGGCTGTCAGGGTCATCTGGTAGACGTTCGAGTTGCCGATGGATGTGGTTGGGATATACGCGAACTTCGATCCACCCATGCCGTCAGAGACCCACCCCATGATGGTGTTCACTCGGGCAGAGGGGGCCACGGGAGGGAGTGTTCCCCTTGTGGGGTGAGTGTTGACCCCGGTGAAGGCATCGTATCCACCGTCCGACGGGTGAAGCTGGATGGCACGGTTGGCAGACTCGAGGGCTTCTTGGGCAAGCCTGGTGGTGATGTCAAGTTGGGCGGCGATGGAGGTGGGAGAGATGGCCACTGTCCCGATACCGCTGTAGAGTTGGGAGGGGCTCTTGCGATACCAGAGGGTCACCGAGAAGCGGGTGTTGACGGTCAGAAGCCCCACCCAGAGCGACAGTCCCGTGATGTACGTCGGGTAGATGTAGAGAAACCCATTGATGTAGGCGTAGTCAGTCGTGGGGGTGAGTTGGACGAAGCTTCCTGCGGTGGCATCCCATATCTCGATGTAGAGCTCTTGGGGTCCAGAGAAGAGCCATGCCGTCCCCGAGGAGTCCGTGGGTTGGGCAGTCTTGAAGTAGTAGGTGTTCCCGTTGGGGGAATCAGTGTTCCCTGCAAGGGGGGCTGATAAGGACTTGTTGACCAGTGTGTCGCTGAACCCTGCCATGTCGGCCCCCTGATACAAGGATACTCAGGGGGCCACTTTGGACACTGTGCGCTATGGCTTGTTCGTTGGGTCGTGCCAGCCCACAAGTTCCCAACCATTTCCAGTCTTGACCGCGTTGTAGATCCGCTTCATGGCAAGGGTCGGAGCCCCGGTTGAAAGTCCACCGACATCGAGGGCACCGAGGGCAGCTTTGGGGAGCGCGGCTTCGCGCTTGGCTTCGTCTGAGTCGGTCAGAACGATGCTCAATTCCTTTCCTGTCTCCCCGATGTTCTTCGCCACTTGGTTGAACAGAGTCCCGCCGGCATCGTATCCCTGGACAACGGATTGGAGTGCCGACCCGATAATCGGGAACTGGTTCACAAGCCCCATCAGTTCCCAGTGGGCAAGCTCCTTCTCGTCCTTGGGGGCCCTTCCCTGTCCAAGGGAGTAGTAGATGTAGCTCGAAAGTCCGATAGCCGCGAGAGCTCCGACGGTCGTCAGATAGTGGCCGTTCTTAACCATTGCGCTGGGGGTGTAGATCAGGTCGTTGAACACCTTGATGGACGGTCCAGAGAACAGCGTCATCGCCTTGACGAGGGAATTGTTGTCCCGCATCACTCCCGCAGTGTCCTTCACGTGGGTAGACTGCTGGGTCTTTCCAACGATGAAGTCGGCGTATTCGACTGCTGCTGTGTGGGTCCACTTCTTGTCGAGGAGAGCGGTGTGGTAGGCGGCGTCCCAGCCGGCGCAGGCGATGAGTTGGTCCATCAACTGCATCGGCTTCATCCCGGGCGTGGCGATGGTCTGGACAGCCTTGGAGACAGGATCCTTGTTCCACAGCCTCATCAGTTCGAGCTCGTCGTAGCCCACCCTGGTCTTCATCTGGATGGAGAGTTCACCGACGTCCTTCATGAGCTTCCAAGGAACCAGCAGTTTGGCGGCTGCGGTCGTGAGGTGGATGGGATTGGTGTAGGCGAGGAAGAACGGAGCCGAAGCGGTTTGCTTGAGAACCGTCGCAACGTTGTAGGCCATGTACGCGAGGGCGGCGTTTCCAGAAAGCTTGGACGCGATCTTGTCGAGCTTGGAAAAAGTCTTGTCGTGGTACTTGTTCGACAGGGCCTTCACGTACTTGTCGATCTCTTGCCAAGCCTGCTTCCCGTGAACCTGAGTGATGGCGTCCTTCACTTCCTCATGCTGGTAGATCGCATTCAGATCCTTGATCAGAGGGGTGTAGGCAATGTACTGCTCTTGTCTCTGAACTTGATCCAGCCAACTCGTCCAGGCCCCTAATTTGATGGGCTTCTGGTACTGCTCGGGAACGTCAACACGGGCCTTCGTGAAGCCCTTTTCAACCGAGGCCTTCTTCACTGCGGAAGCCATTCCAGCTTCCCACTGGAGTTGCTCGTCCATGCTCTCGAGATTCAATTCAGCACGGGACATTGGGGAGTAGCTGGATTCCTCAACGGGGTCGAAGTTGTCGTACTCTCGAATCGTGTCGAACAGGCGAGGCTTGTTCTCTTCGTATTCCATCAACAACTTGTCGCCCATCTTCCGAACCCACTCCAGATCCTTGGAGGTGTTGGCGAAGTCGAAGGCTACTTGGTCGATCTTGTTCCCGTATCGGAGCGCGGCGTCCTTGCGCTCGTTCTTCGCGCCAATGTAGATGTCCATCAGTTCGTCCAACGAATAGGGCTTCTGGATCCCGGGGATGGCCACCGTCTTGGAGAGATCGTTGACGTTGATCTTCTCATCTTTGATCCACTTCAACATCGCGGTCTTGCGCCTGTCGGACTGCGTCAGGTGAGCGTTTTCAGCGGTGTTGGCATCGTTCCACAGGAGCTTGTGGTTGATGCCCTTGAAGTCGGCCATCCCATCAAAGTTGTCAGCAAGGTTGGAGAGAGTCAGGAGGTATGAGACACCACCCTTGTTGAACTTCTTCGCGGCTTCGTTGTTGAGGTTCCTGGTGTTCTCGGCACGCTTGATTTCCCACTGGAGGATCTTCTGGGCCAACTCGGCACGCTTGCCCCCATCGGTTTCCTTGGAGAGTTTCTCCTTCATCTGGGCGCCCTTGTTGTAGACCGCGTCGATGACTTCCCGGCGAAGGTCGAAGCGCCGACTCTCGGTCTCGCGGTGCTTGGCGTCCAGCTTTGCTCGGCCCATGTCTTCTAAGGCTTTGCGCTCGGTGTAGAGGTTGTGGAGATCTGCGTACTCCCAGTCGTTGAGGTTGCGGGCAAACACTTCTCGCTTGAGCTTGTCGGTCATCTTCGCTTCGGGGTGGTCTCGGAACCACTGGGCGCGGTTGTCGATCCTGGAAGCACTGGCTTCGGTCCTGAAGTTGGGATCGACCAGACCCCGCATCCCTTCGATCTGACGGGCGAAGTCAACGTGGATGGACTTCGAGACAGGCTTGGCAAGGTACTCGCCCATCATCCGCATCTGGTCCCGCTGGGCCTTGTAGACTCTTCTCTCGGCTTCCTTGGCCTTGACCGCGTCCTTGATCTGCTTCGTCAGATCCGAGATCAGGGAGACGGCACGATCCTTTGTCGCGGTACTGTCGGAGGGGTCTTCCTTTCTCAGGTCTCGCAACTTGCTGGTGAGTCGGGTGAGCTCGCTCCCGCCAACCTTGCTCTCGGCGGCAACCCGGTCCAGATCGTCCTCGATGGAAGATGCTTCGTCGGTCTTCTTCGACCACTTGTCGGAGAGGTTCTCAAGCATGGTCATGGCCCTGTTGAGTTCCGTAGCCTCTGCCTTGGCGTCAAGGGCTTTACGTTGCCAGTGCGCCCGGGAAGCTGTGCCCAACCGGATAGCGGCCTTGTCCTCGAGACTCATCTCGGTAGGGAGCTCGATGCGCTTCACTTCGGGAGGGAGTTCCTCGGCATCCGCGCCGGCCTTAGTCACGGAGTCCTCGAGGGCCAGGGTCTCCATCTCGGTCTGGTCGCCATGGATCTGCTGCTCGATCTTCCGGTAGGTGGAAGGGTCGCCGGCCATCGCCTTCTGTGCACGGGCCACATCAGCCTCGGTCAGTTCCGGCTTGGCCATCAGTTTCAGGATCGACGCCGGGAGACCCTTGTCCGCAAGGTAGCCCTTCTCGTTCATTCCCGCGAGCAGAGTCTTGACCTTGTCGGGAGTCAGCGAGGCCTTGAACTTCGCGTCGGATTCCTCGGGGGTCTTGGCGTGCGAGATCTCGTAGACCTGGGTCAGCTTGGCGCGTTCCTCGTCGGTCAGCTTCAGGCTCTCACGGGCCGCGGCCTCTTGTTCAGGAGTCGCCTCAAACGGGTCGAGGCTTGCCCACAGCCGATCTTCCATGACGCTGGCCACGTAGGCCTCGGGAGAGTCGAACTGTCGGGCGTGGTCGATCTGTTCGCGCATGTCCTGGCGATTCTTGATCTCAGCCTGCGCCCAGTCTTCGCCGGAGTACTTATCGAGGTATCCACCGGGGACGACCTTGCCAGATTCAACCGCGGCCTTGATCGATTCCCGCTCGGCCTGGTCCTTGGTGGAGACAGGGTTGGCCTTCACCGCCTCGAGGTTGGCCCGGTCGGCGGCGTTCGCTTTCTTGTGGGTCTCGATCACCGAGTCGATCTGGGCCTTGAGGGCAACCTTCTCCTCGGGTGTGTGGCGCTTGGCAAGCTTCTCGAGGAGTGCGGGAGCGGCTCGCTCGTAGGCTTCTAGCGTGCGTTCGTTGTCATTGATCTTCTTCTCGGACTCAGCGATGGCAGAGTCTCGAGCAGGCGTGTACTCAGCGTCAGCGGAACTGACGTAGTGGGCTGTCGATTTGGGGTCCATGGAATCCAAAGCGGAACCACCTCGGTAGCCTATCGCCCTCGACCAAGTAGAACCCTTCGCATGTTGGATGGCATCCATGATCAATCCGCTGGCGTGATGTCCCGTCGCCAAGTCGTAGTCGTTTCCGTCAACAATTGGGAAGGCCCAGATGGTTCCAGTGTTCTTGTGGACGTCGATCAGGTGCTGGGCAAGCGCATCCCGGGGTCCTTCCCACACCCCCCTGGGGATGTAGTGCATGGCCGAAAGCTTCCCTTGTCCAGACGCCATGAAGGTGGGAATCGAACTTTCGTCCCTGTCAACGTACAGCGCCAGATCCTGCATCGATTCGGGACTCGACTGAGTCCCCACCCAGTCAGGCAATGTTCCAGAGGCAAACGTTGGGTCACGCTCGGTCACTTCGTCGAGTTGGTGGATGCCGAACGGAACCCTCCCTCTCGTTGCGGTGGAAACCCCCTGGCTGCTCGCAAACTCGCCGTGGTCTAGGATGATGTGGCCGGCGTACCTCTCGCCAAGAGCCTGCCAGACCTTGTGCGTGACGGCTTCATCTGCGGAGGATGGGGAGACCTCTCCGCTGGGATGGTTGTGGACCATGACGACCTGGGTGTCGTTGCCCTCGGACATCTTTCTGACCATCTCCAAGTGCTCGAACATCGACTCGCCGGCAGGGGCGATGGGTGTGCGAGTTGGGTGTTCCGCAGAAACTGCGATGTGGTCCTTGATGTTTCCCTTCTTGTCGATGAAGACGAACCGGAACGTCTCAAATTGACGATCCCGGTAGATCTTCATGACGTTGTACAGGCCTTCAGCGGCCTTGGGCTTCAGTGCTCCGTCTTGGGAATGGAAGCGGGGGATCTTGGCCCCGATGATGTCAACGGTTTTGGCTTTTTCGAGGTTCTGATAGGCCCAGTAGTCTTTGAGGGTTCCAGTTCCCTCGGAGGGTAGGTCTCCGGCTCGTCGATCAGAACCCACTCCAGGTCCATCTTGCTCTGGACCCCGGGAATTGAGTTCGTCGTATCGTTCATCTAGTTGCCGCCGGGATTCCTCGAGGATGTCGAGGGATTTGACTCGGGCTGGGTCGAGGCCGGGGACCGTGCCGGGGTCTCCCCATCCGTAGCGTTCAGAGAAGTCTTGGTAGACTCGCTGAACTTTTGGACCGAGAACGTCTGTAGCCCACCGGAGTAGATCGGATCGTCCTTGGTCGCTGATCCTAGATGCGTATTCTTGCCCATCGGGGTGCTCCTTCCAGTTGTTCTCGACGAGATTGCCGTCCGAGTGGAAGTCCTTGGTTGTCGTCGCGAGATCGTCGGGCGTGGTTTTGTGCCACTCTTCGACGGCCTTCAAGAAGAGTTTGACAGTCTCCTTGCGATCTGTCAATGCCGCCCAAGACATCTCCTCGTCGTGCTTCGCCTGAAGGCTGTCTCCCGTCATCCCCTCGGCCTTGAGGCGTTGCATCGTCTTGATGCTTTCGGCGGCCCCGAAGTTGATCAGTCTGACACCGTTGGGGGTGGAGACGACTCCCATGGACCTCTGCCACTCAGGGTAGTCCTTCATGACAGAATTGACAGCCTGCCAAAGACTCCGCGTCTCTTCCGAAGTAAGGGGCCGACCGATCTGGATCTCCAGAGCGTTGTTGTCGCCCTTGTTCTCTTTCCAGAATGGCCGGTGATACCCGACCCCCTCCTGGCGCAGGAGCAGGCCCATGACCGCACTGTAGGCGTCAAGGAGCTTCTTCTGAGAAGGGTCGATGTACGCGGTCTCGCCCTTGATGTCTTTCCCGGGGGCCATGATGGCGCCAGACTGCGTACCCGCGGCGATGTCACCCTCCCAAACACCGGGGAGAAGCGTGTCGTCTCCACGAAGAATCCCCAGCTTCTGGGCAAGCATGTCGTGCCCACCGGAGTCCAGCAGGGCTTCCCCTACCGCTTTCTGGAACTCGAGTTGCTCATGGTAGGGTGCGTCATGGATCCCCGGGAGAACTCCCGTGGTCCTTCCGGGTCTGGCTTCCCATGAGATCTGGCCCATATGCCTTTCCAAGCCGTCGGCAAAGTCGAACTTGGCCGCGCCGGTATCCTTTTCAGTCACCTGATGGGCGAAGGCCTGGTCGAGCCAGTTGTTTCGGTGCGACTGGGCATCGAGGATCACCCTGACCTTTGTGGCACGCCCCTCCTTGAAGCCCTTGTCGTAGCGAAGCCATCCCTTGGCCTCGCTCTTGGCCTCGGTTGCACTCTTGACGCCGGCGTTCTCCATCCTGGCTTTCATCGCCACCCAGATCGCCGCCTGAACCTGTTGAGGCTCCCACCCGAGATCCTTGGCAATCTTGTTGGACTCGTTCTCGACAAAGCGGTACTGGGCTGCGGTCGGGGAATCGTTGTTGTACCCGAAAGCACGCATCATCCACATGTCAACTGTGACACCCTGCTTGTCCGCGGCTCCCATTTTGGGGTCGATGACTCTCAGGAGGTTTCGGAAGAAGTTGTTCGTCTTCTCCCCGCCCCACGCCTCGCCCTTTGAAAGAACCTTGGTGGCGAAGTCGTTCTGGACCTTGGTCTTGGTTGAGATCTCGCCGGAACCGTAGTGCTGGGCCCACGCTCTCGCTCCGAAGGTTGAGTTGGAGTCCACCTTCGCCTGGGGTGAGTAGATGGCCAGGACCGCGGCAAGCTTCTTGGCAGCTTCCTTGTCCCCTCCCGTGAGTTTCAGAAGTGATTCCCCGGAGTGTTCATACCAGAACTTCCCGCGCTCGCCTTCGAGTGTCAGGGAGAGGAGTTTCTTGCGGAACTGCCCGATCTTTCCCGGGGTGTTCGCGACATCAGGGGCTCCGATGTACTGCCCCTTCCGGTCACCGGACTCGTAGCGGGGGTTGTCTTCAATCTTCCCTCCCCGGGAGTATGAGTTGTCCGACCCCTCGAGGATCGCCTTGACCCGGTGGGCCATGCTTGGCGGGAAGTCGATCTTCCCATCTCCCACGGTGCCTTGAATCTCGGGAGGAAGAAGCGACCTGATCTCCTCGGGATCCCCGTGAAGCGTGAGAGATCCAGCCTTGTCGGTTTTGAACTTGTACCCACCGTAGGGCTTGGCTTCGACTTCCTGTTCTGCATCGGCGTAGTCAACGCCATCTTCGTGGAGGGTGTCGCTGGGGTCGATGACACGCTCAAGCTCCTTGTCAAAGGGAACCCCCTTGTTGATCGAGTCCTCGCTGATTCTAGAGATAGCGGCATCGATCTCGTCATGGGGAAGTTGCTTCGCGAGGATCTCGCGCACCTGATCCATGTTCATGGGCTTCTGGTATTGCCCCAGAAGAACGCCCCCTTCCTTTGGAATCGTGTCGGCCTTCTGACGGTAGAACTCGGCCAGGGCATCGTTCCCGCTGGACTCTGCCCTCGCAACCTTGGAACCGTACTCGTCCCAGGTGGGGAGTTGCTTGCGGACTCGGTCCACCATCTCGGGAGCGGTGTCGCCCCAGTTGATGGTCTTGCCGGGGTTCTGGTCGATCAGCCTCTTGGCGATAGTCTCAGCCACGCCTTGGCCGGCGTACTGCGGACCCTCGGTGAGTCCGTGGATCTTGACCGTGTCCCCCTCGACGCCCGTGGTGGCCCTTCCAGCCTCGCTTCCTTTCGCGGTGTTGAGGATCAGCGTGTTGCCGTTGGAGTTGAAGGAATGCTCGCCTACCGGGTTCCTGGCGATGGTATCGGCTTGAGAGTCAGTCTTCCCCGTGACGACAACGTGAGAAGCGTCTTTGACGTACCACGTCCCGTCGTGCTCGACAGCCTGCGCCCCGTCTTCAAAGGCCTTGGGAACCTCGGACTGGTAGTCAACATGGGCAACCTTGTCGGCTTGGATCTTGGCTTCGACAATCCCCAGGGAAGGCAGGGCGTCCTCGAGTCCGTACCGTGCCACCAGTTCGTTGCGGTCGGAAACAGGCTCCCCGTCGTGGATTCCCTTGGCAAGCGTCAGGATATCGTTGGGGTTCGTCCCGGGGTTCTCGGATGCCCAGGTCTTCAACTGAGCCTCGAAGGGAGCAGCGGCCTCGGGGCCGGCCTTTACGACCGCGTCAGCCGCGTCAGCTACAACCCCAGGGTACTTGGAGCGCAGGGTCTCGGAGAACTTCTCTGCATCCAGGGGGCCTTCGGATTGGAGGTGGGCGTCGGCTTGAGCCCTCTCTGGATCTTCGTGGAAGCCGTTGAACTCTAGGGTCGAGAGGGGCGTAGAAGCGTGGTAGACCGTAATCTCGTTGCCGGCGTCGCTCTTGACGAAGTCTCCCTTCGCCTCGGGTTGGGGAACTGCGGTCTGGATGGCGTGCTCGGTTTGAACGCTGTGGGCAAGGTAGTTTACCGCGGCGGGAATCTCTGCCTTGGGCTTGGACACAATCTCCTTCACCCTTCTCACTGCCGTCGCTCCGGCTATACCCAGCCCCCCCAGGATCCCATTGGCCAGCGCGTTGGTTCCGGCCTGGTCGAGGGCGTCGGAGACGATCTTCTCGGGATCCTTCACGGGGATCAAGGAGGTGCTGTTGGCTTCGTTCACCGCTGACAGCACGACCGAACTCAGGTACTTCTTGGTGGTGTCGATGGTCTTGATGTAGGCCTCGATCTTGCTGTCATTGGCAGACTTCCGTGAGGCGTTCTCAGACTCGGCCACCATGTTTTCGCCTACGTCCTGGGTGACGCCCATGGCTCCCATTCCGAGGGTTCCCGCGGCAGAGCTTTCAGCGGCAAGCCCTCCCACCGCGGCTGTACGCGCGAGAAGGTTGGACTCAATCGCCCCTGTAGCAACCCCAGCGATCTTCTCAGGGATGACCGCTTTACTGATGGCACCGGCACCCGAAGTCATGAGGACTCGTTCAATGGACGGCATAGCGGCGATGACAGCCCTGTCGATCACGGGCTTGAAAAGGGCTCCCGTACCCGCTGTGACCAACCCGGCGAAGAGGGCTGAGACCCCTCCAATGATGTCTGACGCCGGCGCCGCCTTCTCGTAGGGAACTCCCTTGTCGCGCATGGAAGCGAAGGAGGTGTTCGTGATCATGGTGGACATGGAATGAAGCCCTGCCATAGTGGCTCCAACCGGCCCTCCGACAACGCCCCCAGCGGCGATCTCGGGCAGAGTGCCGACGATGCCGACACCCCCGCCCACGATAGCGTTGGTCAACGGATACCACGCCTCGTTTGCGAAAGCTTCAGACTTCTTCTGGGCCACGGGAGCCGAGTCGATGGCGGTCTGGGTCAGGGGATTCATCTTGAACTCAGGTTTTCCCTGAGCTTTCAATTTGGCATTCAGGCCCGCGTTCTGCTTGTCAAAATCTTCCTTCTGGCGTCTTGCGTTGTCAGCCATCAGCGTTGCGACGGAGCTCTGGAACATCGAGGAGATGCCGTCGAACAGGTTCTTCGGATCGGGCGGCGCATCATTGCCAGTCAGGGCTTTGTGGATCTGCGGGAGCATGTCCACAGTCTGCTCACGCGTGAGGGTGGGAAACGCCTTCTGAGCCAGGTCCACGGCATCATTGGCGTTGGCTAGATTCGTTCCAAACTGAGGGTCTTTCAGATGGGTAAACATCTTCGACCTGAGAGCCATTCCCCCGGTGTCGTATACGTACTGTCCTTGGTCTGCGGTTCCGGTGGCGGTAGGGTCGATGGTGTCTGACATTATCGGTTTCCCCCCGAGGTTGCCGGCGCCTGGAAGTTCAGATTTCCCTTAGGATCTTTGTACGGTTCCCACCAGTTGCCACGGGAGTCCTTGAACTGAGGAAGTCCGTACTTGTCAGCGATGTTGAACCTCATGTCGACAGGCTCCCCATGGCTTGACTTGAACGCGTCTTGGATCCCGCCGATGAGGTAATTGTTCCCATAGGCGTCATTGGTTGACTGCCTGCTGGTGGGGTCGATGGAGATCAGATTCTTGTTTGACGGGGTCAATCCAAGCCCCTTGTGGAGCGAGTCCACCAGATCGGCCATGTCCTGCTGGGTCGGGATATGGGTAATGGTGCTCGTCTTCCCGAGGAACCCGTTGGTGTGAGCAACCAACTGCTTGATGGTCTCATTCTTGTCCTCGTCAGCCATTCTCTTGAAGAGTTCCGTGACCTTGGGGATGTCGGGATGCCCAAACTTGTCGAGGTAGGGTGATACCCCAGCGGTCATCCCACCGGCAACCGTCTCGACTCCCTTGATCAAGGTTGCGGCGAACTCAGGATCCGTGGCCTTGTACCCCGCGGCCTTCATGGCATCTGAGACGGTGTTGGCGATGATCCCCCCGGGAGAGTTCTTGTTGGCTCCAGACATGAAGACCCCGTTCCCGGTCGTGAAAGAGGCCTTGAGGTCTTGCTTGGAAACAAGTGTTCCGTCGGAGGTCAGGGCCGCGGCGTAAGAGGTGTCGGCAAGGTACTTGTCAATCTGAGGCTCGGCATCGGCCCAGGTCTGTCCGCTGAATCCCAAGGCACTCACTTTGTCGGAAAGGATCTTTCCCCGATAGATCGCGGTAGCCTTCTGTTGTTTGAGAAGCAAGGCTTGCTCCCTGAGTTCCTTCTCGCCACCGGCTCTCTGCATCTGGGCGCTCTGATCAAGGATCGACGTCCTCGCCGCGATCAGACGGGTCTTGGTCGCAATGGGGGTGTCTGGGTCGTTGATCATTTTGTCGAGTGCGGGCGTGGTGGCGGGGGTATAGGGGTTGGCATGGTAGGCAAGCTGGTCCGTGGAAGCTGCCTGCTCGCCCAGGAGCCCGTACTTCTCTCCCACCAGTCGCCTAACGGTTCCCGAGACCTGTGCCTGAGCGGTTCTGATCCCCACATCCAAGGCTGTCAGGTTGGTTGGCCCCCCGGGGCCGGCGGGAATGCCGAGGTTCGATAGTTCAGCAGGAAGACTAAGCCGTAGCGCAGTAGTAGCCGCCAGTTGCTGATTGACTGCCTCGAGGTTGTCTCCAGGGTCTTCACCGATAACCTTGTCGAGCCTGGTTTGAGCGTAGGCAGCCGCTACCTTGTTCAGAGTGATCTGATGGTCGTATGCCGCACCCACCCCATTGGTTCGTCCGTCCTGATCTTTATAGGCCCCCATGTAGACTGGGCCGAAAGATGTCACAGGACCAATGTTTGGGATCGTGGTAGTGATCGGGCTCACAACATCGTTGTAGGCCTTTTGGGCCGAGGCTATTTGTACCGGATCTCCGGTGGACGCGGCGGCGATGAGGCCGTTCTGAACCCCTCCAACGATATTCTTGTTTTCCTGGATTCCGCCAAGAAGCTGGGTCTGCCTGATCTGCGGAACCTTCTGTTCGTACTGGTACTTCGCGGCCCCTGACCACTTCGGGTAGTACGAAGGATCCTTGAATTGTTCGGCCATTGTGGCGATCTGTTTGTCTCGGTCAACTCGGTAGTCCTCTGCCCAGTCACCGCCGTAGTTTGCCGTCTGCTTCTGTTTGTCCAGGAAGTCGTTGTTCCACTTCTCCATGATGTTGTCGGCGGCGTACCCGTCTCGGATGTTCTGTTGGTTCTGGGCGTTTGCCATGATGCTCGCGAAGCCCTGAACGGCATTGGAAGCGGTGGAAAGGAGATCGGTTGTGACGGTGTTGTTGTAGCTGCCGACGCTTGGCATGGTTGACTCCTAGTTGATGTACTTGGACATGGAGATCCTGGCTTTTGGGGGCTCGGCAGCGGGAACCACGACGGGCACAACGGGAACCGGAGCAGGGTCATACTTCGCAACAGATACCTTCGCCGCGGGAGTTACGACCGGGGCAACGGTAGAAACCGCCGCGGGCGTCGTGGTGACGGTAGCGTTCGATCCTACTAGCGGGGTTCCTATGCTCCCTGCAACTAGCGTTGGGGTGTAGTTGATGGGGGTTGTTGTGGTTGTCGGGGTTGTGGTGGCGTTCGATCCTACTAGCGGGGTTCCTATGCTCCCTGCAACTAGCGTTGGGGTGTAGTCAATGGGGGTTGTCGGGGTTGTGGTGGCCTTCGGGTCAACCTTTACCAGCGAAGTTCCCGCCCCTACGGCCTTGCTTGGCATCAAGTCCTCGCCCTTTGCCACCGCTGTCATGTTCTGAAGGTGTAGGGTCTCGTAGTCATACTGGGCTTGTCCCGCAGTGGCTTGCTGAGTGAGTTTGTCAGAGTCGAGGGCAAGGTTTGCAGACTGGTTGTTCACCCCGAGAACCTGTTGCGCGAGGGAGTTCTTGTCACCCGTCAAGGTGGCGTTGTTGGTGGAGTTATTCGCTCCAAGAATAGACGCGTCTTGGGTGACGTTGTCGAGGTTGTTCTTGTTTGTCGTGGCGGCGGTCTTCAATCCAGCGACAATGTTGGAATACTTGTTGGTCAGAAGCGTTGATTGGTCCGCGTAGTCCGATGTCGCAAGGGTGTGCGCGATGTTGGCCTTGGTCAGGGCGTCGGTATTTTGAGCTACGAATGTGTCGTGGCTAGATTTGTCCAGGACCCCCTGGGTAGCCAAGTCTGACTTCGTCGTCGTGTTCGAGTTGAGGGCTTGGGTTGCCTGAGTTGCCAGGTCGGAGGAGTTCACGTCGTAGGTTGTCTTCGCCTGGGATCCCTGAGTCTTGTTGTCCGAGGTAGCGGTGTCATAGGCGTTCATGGCCTGAACCAACTGGGTTTTCAACTCGGAGACATTTGCATCGTAAGATGCTTTCGACTGGTTTCCTTGGGCAGAGTTCTCAGCGGTGGCGGCGTTGTAGGCGTTCAGAGCCTGCGTCAGTTGCGTCTTGACGTCGGAAGCGTTGACATCTTTTGCGTTCAACGCCTGGGTGGCCTGGGTGGCCAGATCGGAAGAGTTCACATCGTAGGTGGATTTCGCCTGCTTCCCCTGGGTTGTGTTGTCAGAAGTCGCCGTCGAGTATGCGTTCATTGCCTGAACGAGTTGGGTCTTGAGGTCCGAAACGTTCGCATCGTATTGCGCCTTGGACTGAGTCCCTTGCGAGGAGTTCTCGGCGGTCGCGGCGTTGTACGCGTTCAGGGACTGGGTAAGCTGGGCCTTCAGGTCTGCCGCGGAGACATCGTGGGAGTCCTTGGCCTGGATCCCTTGGGTGGACAGGTTCGAGGAGTTCACATCGTAAGAGTTCTTGGCCTGGGTTCCCTGGGACGACAGGTCGGACTTCGTGGTTCTGTAGGCGTTCCCCGCCTGGTTCCACTGCTGGGCCAGGTCGGACTGCTGGGCGTTGGCTTGGTTCATCGAGCCGGCAAGGGCAAGCTGGAGGTGGGCGTTTCGGTCCATGTGGGTGAACCCAAGCTGGCTGTTGCCGTCATCCTCGGCAGACTGGCCGGCGTTTGCGGCCTGGGGGCCAAGGACGCCGCTCTGGGACATGTTCGCTCCAAGCCTTCCCTGCTGCTGGCTGAGAGCCTTCTGGTCCTGGAAGGTGGCCTGGTCGTTGGCGTTGCTGTCGAGGAAGCTCGCCTGAGCGGCCTGTTGACGTTGGAGATTGATAGACCCTTGCTTGGTTCCGAGGTTGGCTTGAGCCGACGAGAAACCGGACTCGTTGGACGCCCCACGCGCATCCAGAGAGGCCTTCATCGCGTCGAAGTCCGATGCGTTCGCCGCGGTCCTCACCCCCAGATTGGCAACGGTGGCGGCGTAGGAAGAGTCGCTCGCCGCGGCCCTGGCAGCCAGGTTCTCTTGAGTTGAATCGTAGTTGGACTGAGTCGCCGTTTGTCTGGCCGTAAGAGCCGAAGTGGTCGCGTCGTAGTTGGCTTGGTTGGAAGCGTTCTTGACGGCCAGATTGTCCTTTGTGGCAGAGAAGTTCGAGTCCGTAGCGTCGGCTTTGACCTTGAGGTTCGCCAGCGCGGCGTCATAGGCAGCGGCGTTCGCGGCGGTCCTAACCCCGAGGTTGGCGACCTGGGCGTCGTAGTTTGAGTCTGACGCGGCGCTTTTCGCCGCAAGGTTGTCCTTCGTGGCCGCCAGGTTGGATGTCGTGGCGTCTTGCCTAGCGGCCAGAGCGGCGGTTGTAGCGTCGTAGTTGGCTTGGTTCGAGGTTCCCTTGACCGCAAGGTTGTCTTTTGTGGAGGTGAAGTTGGAATCGATGGCGTCAGACTTCGCCTTGAGGTTGGCCACCGCATCGTCGTATGCCTTGGCGTTGGCAGCAGTCCTGACTCCAAGGTTCGCCTGGATCGCGGCTAGGTTCGAGTCGGCGACAGTTCCCTTGGTGGCAAGGTTGGTTGCTCTCGCATCGTTTGCCAGACCCTCTGCCGTCTTGGAAGCGTCCAGCTCGGTCTTGGTGCTGTCGTAGGACCCATCCGAAGCAGTTTTGCTGGCGTCCAGTCTGGACTGTTCAGCCAACTGCGAGGAAGCCGCGTTGTCCTGCTCGGTCTTGATCTGAGTTCCCACAGCGTTGAGGGTGCTCGTTTCGTTGGCTAGTTTCGCGCTCTGTGCGGTGTAGACGGTGGCAAGGTCGGCGATCTTCGTGTCGATCAGAGTGGATTGGTTGTTGAGGAACGTCACCTGGCTCTTGAGATACGCCAGGTCGTTGGTGATCTTTCCTTGATCGTCAACGCCGCTCGCCTTTGCCGCCTTGAAGGTTGCGTCCAACTCGGTCTGCTTCTCGCCGTTGTCGATGATCTCGGCGTGGTTGGTCCTATCGATTGTCGCCTGGTCGCTTGAGGCCTTCGCGAGCCCGAAGATTCCCGAAGCGACAGTGGAGAAGATCGACCACCCAAGACCCGCGGCTCCCAGCATTGTCACAGGATCCATCAGACCACCTCCTCGAGATCGACACCGATAGAGACGAGCTGAAAAGGCTCAGACGGAAGCCACTGGACCTCGATGGCCTTCCCCTCAGACTTGACGTCGAAGCGATCTGTGAGGTCGTACTCGATGACCCCAGTGAGCCCCAGGTAATTGGGAACAGATGGGTCGTTGGGGTCGCCAAACTGCTCTGCGGTGTAGGGGAGCTCGACGTAAGGGTTGGGCTTCCCTTGACTCCTGGGCTTGGCCACTCTCATGCGCCCTCCCCGGGTCTCGATCACCTCGAGGTAGGCCTTCGTGATTCGAGCCCTCACTCCGTCGCCGGCGCCGAAGCGGGTGGTCCTGATGGACGCGGTGGGCCCCTGGGTTCCAATGGCAAGCTGGGTCTCGTAGTAGGTCGTGACGCCGGCCTCGACGGACGCCCAGATGAACAGGGGTTCCTGGACCACGACCCCTGGATCCGATGCGTTGGCGACAGTGTCGATGCCCTTGAGGAAGAAGCGGTTTCCAGAGGAGTCGGACCAGTTCACAAGGGTAAGGGTCGTGATTGTCCCCGTGTCCACGTTGATGCAGACGACCGTTCTGTCGGTCTTTACGAACAGGGTCCCGAAGCGCCGGCTGGATCCCATGCTCTGGGGGGTCCCAAAGCCCATCTGGACGAGGTTGTAGTGGTCTGGGGTCTGAGTCTGGCTCTGGGAGAAGGCCATCTTGGTGACCCCGAGTTCGTCGAGGTAGTAGCAGTTCCCTCCAAGCATGGTAGAGATCCCCACCATGTCGTCGCAGTGGAGCGGGCACCCGCCCGAGGAGATCTTCTTGACGCTGACCGCGGAATACTGCCCCAGGGTGTTGATGCTGAACGTCCCGGGTGCGATCTGCTCGTTTGAAACCAGATACTCGCTTCCCTGAGTCCCGACGATGATCCCTTGGGGGGTAGTCTCGTACCACTCGGGGGGTCCGTCAGGGAAGGTGAGGAAGTACGCGTCGGTCCCAGTGGTCGAAGCAGTGGGGATCGTCGTGGTGTTGCCGGCTCCCGTGGCAGCGGCTCCGAATCCGATGATGGTGGCCGTCTGGGTAGCGCCCGAGTCGTAGTAGATCGCCTTCCCGTACCGTCTGGCTTGGGACTGGATTGTCCTGTTGGTGACGAACTTGAAGCACTTGGCGTAGGGACTCGCGACGGTGGTCACAGGGAAGCTCGCCACCGACTGAACGATGTAGTCGAAGCCCTTGTCTCCCGTAGAGGCGGGGACCAAGTCAGGGTCGACGTAGCCCCCGTTGGACGCCGCGGTGCCCTGGATCACAAAGGCCCCGGAGAACCCCGTGGGAATCGCGGACTTGACTCCCGAGGTGCTCACATTCGGACAGGCGATGGTCCCGTTGTAGGTCGTGGTTCCGTCGCTCGAGATCGAGGAGGTGTTGAGACTGAAGCTTGGGGAGTAGTCTCGGATCCCAGCCCCTTGCCCGAGGAACATCTCGATCCGGCCCACGACCGTCATGGTCTTTCCGTTGTACCCAAGGAGCCCCTGGGAGAACGAATACAGGATGGGGATGATGGCGTTGGTGACCGTCAGGACATCGCTCGAACCGTCTGCAAGAGCGTTTGTCGTGACGTTGGACACCACGGTTGCGCCGGTCCCGATCACGGTCGTGGTGTACCACGTTCCAGAGGTCGAGGCCTGAACCATTCCCGAGGGGTTCTTGTGCTCGAGGGTCCACGACACCGTCTTGACGCAGGCCATTCCCCACTTCTGGACCGTGCCATCCGTGAAGGTATAGCCCATCACGTAGGTCACGGGGACCGTTGCCTTGAGGTTTACGGAGGTAGAGAGCACCGTTCCCCACTGGGCCGTAGCGGCGACGAAGGACCGTCCTGACGGCGCATACGGAAGCCCGAACCCCCCGTCGCCAAAAGAACCTGTCAGAGTGACCCCGTTGATCGTGTACGTGGCGTACCTCTGGCCGGCGTCCAGGGTGTAGGGGAGAACCATGTTCCCGTACATGCCGGAGGGTGTTTCAGTGGTAGGCCCCACAGATGGCGCGGCGTAGGGAACGGCAAAGATTGACAGCACCCCTGCCGAAGATGTGGCTGTGAAGGCCTTGTTCTTGTCGGCGTTGATGGCCGCGGCGAGGAGCGTAGCGATTGCGGTGGGGTTGGATCCGTTGGGGACGCTGACTGCGAACGCCCTCTGGAGGTTCGTCGTGGTCACAGAGTAGGACTGGTTGATCTGGATCGTGAGGCTGAACGTAATCGACGCTGACCCTGTGATAGTCACCTGGGCGGGGATCTTGGATGCATAGTTTGAGCTCGCCATCGCCGCAAGGAGAACATCGTCGCCTATCGCGGGGACTGCGGAGGTGAAGATGTCGTCGGTCAAAGCCGTCTGCTCGTAGGTCAGAGGGCTGACGACCTTCGTGTTGCGGAGGTAGAAGTTCTGGTCCTGCGGGGGCATCTGCTGCGCCCGGTATCGGAACGGTACGGGAGTCGAGTACCCTGGGATGGGGATGAGCCTGTCGCCCACGTAGAGCACGTTCTCGGCCTTCTCGAGGCCCATGGGATAGCGGGGGTCTTCCGGCCTGGACTGGATTGCCGCCCCCAGGACGCCTGTCCTGAGAGGGTTGACGAGTCGTCGCTTTGCCATTACGAGGGGTCTCCCCACTGCCTTCGGGTGATCTGGTAGGTTCTGTCCCGCTTCTCAAACCGTCCAGCCTTTCCGACGGCATCGTTGTAGAGGGCCTGGACCATCCCGACCCTGCCGGCGTCCACCGACAAGCCTGGTCCGACAAGGAGCGCGAGGGCATACCCGATGGCCTGGTTGAGCTTCGTGGGCAAGCCGGCGAAGTTGTCGGGGTAGCGCACATATTGGAGGATCATCGAGGTGACGTTGGAGTACAGGGTTCCCCCCTCGAGATACCACTGGGTGGAGTTGGCTAGGTAGGTGGGGGATTGGTTCGAGAAGATGTAGGTGTTGCTCGAAGAGGTGATGGCGTTGCTCTGAGGCGTCAGCGTGAGACAGTTCATCAGGTACACGCAGTCGCTCGGGAGTTCATAGGAGTAGATCCACGCATCGATGCCCGGGCCCGAGGGAAGCAGGGAAGTGCGGTGGACCGTGGCCTGCCACCTTCCCTCGAGGAGGGTGGAACGAACGGCATCGTCGATCCAGTTGGAGCACAGAATGGCCGCGTCTCCAGGGTCGGAGATGGAGTTGATCTGGCCGGCGCCCAGTGCAGCCAGGGCAAAGTTCGCGATGTCCGTCTTGGTCTGCAAGGGGCCCTCCTTTGAATGAGTCCCGGGGTGTCGGTCCCCCGGGACGTTTGACTAGGTCAGGTTCGCCTGTCCGTAGGGGATCCAGCGTGCGAAGTCGTGGGTGAGGAACGCGTCCACGGCGCCGGCGGTCGTGAGGTTCGCGGTGCCGACCGTGTAGCGGACGCCCAAGAACTGCTTCAGCGTGCCGGCGGGGATGGCGGTGACCAACAGGATCGTGCCGATGGCCGCGGTGGCGCCGCCGGCGAACGAGGTGTTGGTGTAGATCGGGGTCGAGAGCGCGTCCACGGGGGCGGTCGTCAAGGCAACCGCAGAGTCGGTCGTCAGCTTGAACTGGAGCGTGCTGGTCGCGGCCAGGGTGATCGCGGTGCGGACCCGCAGGACGAAGTACATGTCTTCGCCCAGCCCGAGGTCGCGCAGCTGGATGCCGGCAGTGCCGCCGTTGGGCCACTGGGCAGCGACGTTCGTACCGCCCGAGATGGACGCGGTCGATCCGATGTCCAGGACGTTGCCAAGCACGGTGTTCGCGGCGACGGTCACAGTGAGAGCAGCGCCATCGACGAAGGTGGTTTTAAGGTCGTAAATCATGATTCTCTCCTTTGCCTAGCTGATCTTGCCGGCGGTGATCGTGGCAGAAACCTGAGCGGCTTCGTTGGTGATGTTCAGAACGTCGGTGCGCTTCACGGGGATGCCGTCGAAGAGCATGACCCTCTCGCCGGCAACCGTCTCCCAGTTCAACTGGTAGGCGATCTGGTTCAAGATGCCCAAGCGGAGGGATTCCCGAACCTGGCGGGGAACGTACCAGACCATGTTGCCCCTCTGGAGATTGGGGATGCGCTCGGCGGCGATGATCATCGACTTGACGAGGGCGGCGGTAGGGGCCGAGTACGTCGATACGGTCGAGCCCTGCAGCCCGCCGGCGGCGCTGGTGACGTCGATGTTGCCGACGCGGGCAGCGTAGCGCCAGTCGCGAACCGAGAGACCAACGTCCCAGCGGAAGTGCGTCCGGTAGGCTTCCATCCGGCCCGACCCCATCGTGGTCATGTCCGCGTTCTCAACGGTAACCTGACCCTTGAAGTCAGACTGGAGACCAGCCTTCGAGCCCTTGGGGAAGATGCCGCAGACCGTCTGGGCGCCCCAGGCGACGAGCCAAGCGGAGACGTAGTTGGACGCCGTGCCCGACCCGCCCGACTGACCGAGGAAGTCAACCACGTTGAAGGCCGACTGAGCGGTGGCGATGGTCTTGGTGGAGTAGCGCGGACCAAGGCCCGTGAAGGCGCCCGGGAGCACGGTTTCATCACCGAAGAAGAACGCCCTCGAGACTTCCTGAGCCATGGCTTCCAGGAACGGCATGGACTCGGAGAGCAGGAACTCGTCGAGGTTGCTGTTCAAGTCGGCAAGGGCCTTGTCGATCTCGGAGTAGGCTTCCAGCATGCCGCAGGCGTCCGTGACCTGTGCCACGGTGCTCTTGCTAGGCTGGACGCCGGCGTACAATCGGCGCCACGTGGGGAGCGGGAGACCCGTCCGAACCGTGGTGCGGTGGCCGGTAGGAAGGTTGCCTTCGACCGCCGAAAAGTCCTCGATGATCCCGTTGAACATGTTCAAGATCTCCATGATCTTGGCAATCTTTCCATCGGGATCCAGACGGTTCGCCCAGTCAAGGAACGAAACGTTCAGGTTGTTCATAATGGCCATGATGTCCTCCTATTTAGGACTTTGAAAAAATCACTGAAGCTGCCGACCTTCCCTGGGCGCCGCTTGACGGCTGTCCCCCTCGGAAAGGAGCGTCCTTCATGTACTTGTTGAGACTCGCGAGACGGTCGAGAAACACCGCGTTGTTGGCCAGAGGCGAGTTGAAGAACTCCTTGGCAATCCCTTCGCCCATGAACGTCTTCACCGACGCCTGGAGGTCGAGGGTCTTGGCTTGGTATTCCCGTCCCCACATCTGCTCGAGTTGCTTCTTCCCCTCTGCGATCTGTGCGTCCTTCTGAGCCTTCTGAGCAGCCATGAGCTCGGTGGCCTTCGACGCGTTGGCCTCGAAGATCATGTCGCTCTGCGCCTTGCTCAAGCCGGCCTTGTGGAACGTCTCTTGGGTGAACTTGTCGATCTCTGGCATGCTCGGGAGATCCTTGAACTTGTCGCGTGCGAACGCGTAGTCCTCGGGCTTCTCGGGCCGTCCCAGTTGCTTGTAGAACGTCTCCCAGGCCTCTTGAGGCGCGTCTTTCGCCGGAATAGCTGTCTGGCCATTCTTGCTGTCCAACTCGTCCCTGGCCTTGATGTACGCGTCGGCAAGGTTGTCCAGCTTTCCACCGGCCTTTGCCAACTTAGCGAGAGCATCAGGGCTGTCGAGGAACGCCTTCGACAACTGACTTTTGTACGCGAGCTCAGAACTCTGAGACTGGGCAGACTCGCCCGAAGCCGCCGAAGCGGGGTTGACGTTGGCTCCTCCCTGAGAAGTCGCCACGAACATGGGATCAGACATGAGATTTCCTTCCGAACACGCGCCCGATCTTGTCCCAAACGGAGGGACGATAGAGCTTGATGCCCGTCAGACCTTGGATGTAGCCAACGGGGAAACTCCCCTCGGGGGCAAAGTCCCCAGCCATCTGCAAGGTTTGGATCGCGAACTGTTGGAGAACCCGCTGGTCGGGTTCGTTGGTCACCGAGAAGTGGTAGGCGCGGCGCAGGATGTCGGCCAGTACGATCTGCCCCTCATGAGTGCGAAGGACCAGAGACCACGCGGTTCTGATGGTCACCACGCACCCCCTGTTCCAGGCTGACCTTGGACGGGAGCTCCACCCATGTTCCCGGGAACGGTCGGCTGCCGGCTCATGGCGCGGGTAGCCTGGGCAGTCTGGGCCTTGGCCTGCTGTTCAGCCAGCGCCGCCTGCTGGGCCTGCTGCTGGACTTGTTGCGCCTGAGCATTGGCCTGGGCCCTCGCCTTGCGGTTGTTGTCCTTGACGTCTTCGGACTGAAGAACGACCTGGACTCCGTTGGCTTCGGCCATCAACGAGATGATCTCGTCGTGATCCAAGTTGTCATCGAGGTCGGGCGCCGCTTCGGGCATGGTCTGCTTGAGCATCCCGAAGGACTGGATGAAACTCTGGATGCCCGTCATGGTCTGGCTTCGCTTCTGGAGGGTCGCCAGGGGGCCCACGTAGTTGATGTCCATCCTGCCGGCCCTTCCCAAGGTCCCAGGGTGCCCCGACTGGAGCACCGCGGCGGGGGGTTTAGGGAGCAACCCAAACTTGTCCAGATGATGGACGACAAGGCGCATGAGGGGGTCGAGCACCTCGCTGGAGAACCTGTTGGACAAGGGGGCCAAGACGACAGCCTGCTCCGCGGCCCTTCCCATGTACTCGGGGATGGTCACCTGATGCGAGACTTGGTTCTGCATGAGGAAGAACGGCACGAAGAAGTGGTCTTCCACCTGCTTGCGGATGCGGTCCTCTCGGTCTGCGCCCACAGGCCTCTGAACGAGTTGCTGGACAGGGTGAGACTTCCCGATGGCCGACATGGGCATGTAGTTGATCGCCCCAGGGTCGCGGTTGTAGGGGTCTTCCCTGCCTTCTCTGGGAGACAGCTCCTCGGGAACCTCGTAGGCGGGGTCGATGAGCTTCTGGTCTGCCATCAGCATGTCCTGGGCAACCCTCTGCATGATCGTCTGGTCGCGGATGACGTCGAAGCCCGGTCCCTCTCCCCACGGGGATACAAGGGATCGGCGAACGCGCCACACAACGAAGGGGAAGAGCTCGTAGCCGGATTCCTCGAGCAGGGTCATGTCGCTCTCAAGCCAGAACGTGGACTCCCACTCGAAGTTCTTGTTCCCAAGCTTGTCGTCGGCGTCGAAGTCGTTCCGGGGCCGGACGCAGTGGATGACCTTGAACTTCTCGAAGGGGGCTTCTTTCATCTGCTCGACCTTGTAGGCCGGCAGCTCGTCTTCCCACTCCTTGAGGATGTCGCGTCCAGCCATCTCGATCTGCCTGAACATCGTGTCCACTTCGCCCTTGGAGTTCTCTTCGATCCAGTAGGTGCCGGTGGGGATCACTGAGAAGCGGACGTTCATGTCCTTCTCGACAGGCTCGACGTAGCACGCCGCGGTGCAGGCCCAACCACCTTCGTGCGTGAACTCGTTGGTGAACTCGTAGAAGTTGGATTGATCGAGGGCAGAGTAGATCGTGTCTTCGATGCCCTTCTGCCACTTCTGGACGCCGGCCTGCGTGTTGCGTTCAGGATCCCGATACCGAAGGGTGAACCACGCCTGGTCCCTGGGACTCATGTTGCCCACTAGGCCGGCGGCGAAGGTGCGAAGCGCAGACATGCCCGACCCGTCGTAGAGGGCGTTGTTGACGATCAGATGGCGGTTGACGAAGTAGATGTCCCGATGGAGCGAGAAGATCAGGTCGATCACCCGCTGCCAGATCATCTCGTAGTTCGTGCGGGACTTCTTGAGCTCGCCCAACAGCTTGCGGACCTCTTGCTGGAGCTCGAGAGTATGTTCGTCGGTTGCAACGTTGCTCAAGGTTCCCATGAGTCCATGGTACTTCCCGGGGCCCCCGCGGCACTGTGCGCTAGATTCTCACGCCCGATGCAGGGTCGTATCTGCCCTCTTGCCTGGGGATCACCATGGTCGTGGGTTTGGCTGTCGGGTAGTACGCTCCGAGGTCTGGATCCATGATCCGGCTCGATGCGTCGAGCATGTCGTCGTGCATCGTGTCGGGAATATGAGGAAACGACCGCATCTCCAGCAGCAGTTGCTGGGTGAGGTCGAGCGTGACCCCGTCGAGTTGACGGTAGATCGACTCTTGAGGGATCAGGTAGCGCATCTCGGACACCAGAGGGACCAGCCAGCGGATCCTGTCCTCCTTCGCCTTGGTTGCCTTGAGCGGGATGATAGGGAGTCTGTACCCTGTCTCTGCGCCCTTCTGGGTGAAGTAGTCGATCTCCAGCCCACCCGATGAATCCTCGTATCCAATGGCCTTGAAGCGGTACTGTTCGTGCAGTTCGACCATGCGGTTGTACTTCTCGAGCAGGTTGAACTTGTCGCGTGTCCACTTGCCCTGGTAGATGAACCTGTCACGCCCCAAGCCTATCGGGCTCATCACAGTCCAGTCGCCTTGGATCTTCTTCTTCGACCCCGATGGATCGACCAGCAGATACCAGTTCTTGCCCTGATAGTTGTCAGCGTGCCATGTGCACTTCTTCATTTTTTCCATGTCGAACTCGGTCGTGCCGGCTTCTTCGATGGTCTTACCCTCCCAAGTATGCTTCGCCGCTGCCGGATCCCGCCTGTAGTCGTCGTCCTTGAGAGCTCTCAGGAACTCGGGGAAGTCGGGGTTGTCCCACCAGTTGCACTCGATCACCAGGGCTCCTTCGGGTGGAGCCTTGAGGAACCTCACGTAGGTTGGGTCGCCCTCCGAGTACGGGTTGAACACCACGAAGATCTGGGGGTCTGATGCGTTCCGTCCAACGGTAGGGAGAACGATGCGCCACGATTCCTCGGAGATATTCTCCGCTTCCTCGCACCACAGGTCGCTGACGTTCTCCACCGACTTGATTTTGTTGGGGTCTGTTTTGATGCCGGCGTAGATGAACCGGGTGCCGTTCGCTCCACGGATCTCGTTGGCCATGACGGTGTAGAAATAGCCAAGCCCCAGCCTTTCGATCTCGTCGGCCAGCAGCTTGTGGACCGAGTCTACGATGGAGTTCTGGATCTCGCGCACACACAGGATCGTCCTCTTGTGCTTGCGCCCCTTGATCAGAAGCTTCCTTGCCACCACCCATGACTTCCCAGATCCTCGCCCCCCGTGGAGGATCACCCATGTCGCCGCGGTGCTCAGTACTACCGCCAGCTTCCTTCCAACCCTGAGCCTAGTGAGTCGCATCGGGTTCCACGATCTCGATCAGGATCCTGTGGTCTTCCTCGGTCACATCCTTGGGGAGATCCATCTTGATGTCGCCAAGCCTAGCGCCTTTCACATACTCCAGCGCAACCTTGACCTGGAACTTCTCGTCGTCGCTCAGGACCGCTCCGTCTGCTAGTGCTGAGTACACCCTGTTGTGCGCCCTCAGGAGGGCCCTTGTGGTAGCCCTGGCGGTAACCATCAGCATGTCGGCTAGGGATCGCTGTTCGCGCTTGGCGACGGCAATGGGGGCGATCTTGGGCCACGGCTTGGCTTGGAGCATGATGTCGGCGCGTCGGGCGTCATTGTCCTTGTTGCGCGTGATGAACATCTTCACCGTGGTCTCTTTGATCCCAAGGGCATCGCCTATCTTGGCAAAAGAAACCCCGGCGCTTCTCATTCTGAGTGCGTCGGGGTGCCATGGTTTGTCTTCAGGGGGTCGTGCCATAACCCCATTCTGTGCTGGATTGTGTGCCGGTCGCTGTGCGCTAAGTCTTCTTCGGTCTCCCGCCCTTCTTGCCGTTCGCCTTCGCGGCGTTGGCCTTGGCCTCGGTCCTTGCCGATCCACCCTTTCGTCCGAGAGTTGCTGCGGCTTGACTCACCCCAGCCTCAACCCAGCCCCCGTCCTTTGCCTTCACGACCTCGACGACTTCGCCAAGATCCACAGCGTTCACACTCTCGCCTTCTTCGTTCTCGTGCCACCATCCATCATAGCCATCGACCGATCCGGTAGCCGCGTTCATGTAGAGACTCTTCATGACTTCCTCACGATGCTGTTGGCAGAGATCCCGCCAGCGGCAATCCACTTCGCGTTGAAAGCGTCGATGACCTTGTTTGCATCTTCGGCGCTGACCTTGTCGTTCCAAAGATAGTCCCGCATGACCTGGAGTTTCCCTTCCTTGATCGAATCGCTCATCGTGGAATTGTTGGTCTGAACGCTTTTCGGTGCCATCATGATCCCTTCCTCCTCAACCTTGAATCAAGTATAAACCCAAGCGGTTGGCTTGTCAAGGGGAATCTTTGACTATCGCTTTCTCTCCGTCAGCATGTCCTTCCCAAACAGCCTCAGACACACTGACCAGTCCATCACTCTCAGGCCTTGGTATCCGTTGCGCCGGCTGAAGAGGCACTTGTCCAGCCTCTTGATGGATAGCCAGAAGAGTCTTGTCTTCTTAGGTCGCAGGGTCAGGGATGGGTTGCTGTAGTGCTGCTCGGCCTTCAGGGCCTGCACCTCCGCTCTGAAGGCTACCATCAAGGTATCCATGCGCTTCTTCAGTGCCTTGGCTTGGTCCTGGGTCACGACTGGGCCCTGGAAAGCTTGGACATCAGTCTCGCCTGACTCCTGGAGTGGAGATACCTGGCGATCACTAGAAGCTGGTTTCGGTTGAACTCCTCCAGCGCGAACCCACCCACCCGGGGCTGGATGTCCTCGGGGGTGGAGAACTCCATCTCTTCGACGGCTCTCCACTTCGCTAGGTTTTCCATGTGCTCGTCGTTGGCCAGCTTCATCAGAGTCTCAGCGCCCCCGATGTGAGCCATTACAGGAACTCTCCGCTGATCAGTTCCAGCCCTTCGGAGGTAGGGAGAGTGTGGACCGGCTGACCGTAGAGGGTCTGCTCCACGCTTCTGGCTTTCCTCTCCCGCTTCTCCGCCTTCGACTCCAGGGGATCTGCCGCGTAGATGACCGGGTATCCGTTCGCGTTCTCCTCGGGGTTGTCCTGGGCCGCTGCCGGCAGTTGGTCCCTCAGTGCCCCGCCGCGGGCTTTCCTTGGCACTTCGTCGGTGTCGGGGAGAACTCCCTTCCCCTTCTCGTCGGTGACACCCCCGCCCACGGCATCAGCGTATCCTCGGGCCACATCGTAGCTTCGGAATGGACTCGCTGAGTCGATGGCCGAAACCACGCTGACACCGTCGCCTTTCATCGATGCGTACCCAGAATGCATCCTCACATAGAAACTCATCTCATTCTCCTCACGGTCTCCACTGCGCTCCAATCAAACACCTGCTTGACCATCTTGCCGCGGTCGGGTCGGTACAAAACACAGGTGTAAATATTGGAACTGTGGAAGAAGCACCAGTCTTCCCCGGCTTTCGCGTTGCGGGTCACCCTCATGGGCTCACCCCTATGCAAGTCCTCTTTGATCAACTCTAACCCCTTCGAGGCGGGTGGCGGTTCCATCGCGAGTAGGCCTGGACTCCTCTATGCTGGTCCTGACCCACCTTCCGTGGCTTGCCATCGCCGCCCTCAAGGACAAGTAAACCTCACTCCTTCTGGACCCCCCTGTGCGCCCACCCCTCGATACTCTGACGAAACCAGGGACGGTTGCGCCGGCGCCGGGATCCTTCCGCATGCTCCTTGGAGGGGCGCTCAATTCAATTTCGAGAGGCTTGTACCTCCCGATAACCAGCCACGACCGCGAGTCAAACAACTCTGGGTCGTGGACTAGGTCGGTCATTCCCCCTCCATGCTATGGGCCGAAACGAGGACCAGTTCCCACTCATAGGCTACGTACTCGACCGCTTGGTTCTCATGCCAGTAGACGACGGCGTACAGCGGTTCTCTGCTGCCAATAGTGATGCGAATGACGCGCCCCTCGTTCGGCCCGACCCTAACCGTGTCGCCAATGCTGTACTTGGTAAGTATCATCATTCATTCCCCTCCCCAGCCAGCCGATAGACGGCGACGGCGTCCGATCCCTTCTCGTCCCGGCGGAAGATCCGCGACCATCCAGTGGGCAATCGGCGCGAGTACCCTATCCGCACCAGCCTCGACGGTGTGGCGGCGAGCGCGTCACGGGCGATCCCCATGACCTTCGTGTATTCGTCGGCTTGAGTGATGATGTCCTCCAGCGCCTCCCGCAGTCCCGCCACCCGTGCCTCGGCGTAGGCTTCGATGCGATGTTCGAGGTCGGCCATCTCATCCCAGGCGATGTCATAGTTTCGGTCAATCTCTGTCAGCCACTCTTGCACGACGGTTTTAGCGGTCATCACTTACCCCCGATCCGCTCGGTGAGGAAAAAGTGGATGGCTTGAGCATAGGTTGTCTCATCGGAACTATTGAAGTTGTCTTGGATAATCTGCTGAATCTCCTCCACGCTCGGCACCTCGACAGCACGGTAATCGTATCCCGCCATTATTGCGTTAGCGAACCATCCAAGCATCAGCCCCTCGTCAATCTGGGGAAAGAGTTTTTTGAACTCTTCAGCCCAAATCTGAGCAGAGAACTCCCCAATTAATCTGGAAGAATCCACAACATCTTCCACGGGTTTCAACTGTTCCAGGACACTATCGCCAATCACCCACCCATCCGTCGGGGTGTCGGTCACCGGAGCGACAAGGCGCTGGAGGTCGTCGTAACTCACCCAGTCTCCGCGCTTGGACGGTTCCCAGTCGCAGTAGAGAGCCTGTGTTCCCTCGGATGAGGTGGCGATCTTTGGGTTTACATCCCACCGCTCCACCTTGCTCAGGTCCAGCGTCTCGGGGAGGGTGTGAAGAGTAACAACAAACTCCCGGATGTGTTTGCGGTAGGCGATGTCTTTTGACTTCTGTCCGTCATCAAGATCAACCAGGGTCATGGCGTACTCGATGGCTTCTTGGATCTGGTTTTCAGTGATCACGAAAGTTTTCATTCTTCCTCCTTGGGCAGTTCCACGCCTTCTGGCGCCGGACCCTCTGACAACCACACCCACGCATCTTTGGACACGTACCGATACCAGCCTTGCTCGGTCAGCGCGGCAGCGGGTTGACGGCCTGCCGACAGTCCCAAGTCCTTCGCGCCGGCAGTCATCGACACATAGTGCCTGACCTGTCCCTCGAACAAAAACGTCACTGGACGCCCTTGTCGGGACGGCGGCGTCGGAATCCTTTCGCTATAGGCCACCAGGGCGGTCTTTGGCGCAGGGTTGAGCTTGTCCTGACACTTGGATGCCACTTGACCGTAGGACGCACGGAAGGGCTTCCTAGAGGGGTGTATGATCAAGACGAAATCAGGGACGTCAACTAGATACCACCTGGGTCGGTCCTCGGGAGGAGTCTTGCAGAACTGGATCACGGTGTCACCTGGCTTCCAAGAGTCGGCGGTCATGTTGGTCCGGTTCGCCTGCCTCACGCGATCCTCCCGGCCAGAGCGTGGAGTCCGGCGCCGGCGACCGAAAGGATCAGGGCGGTCACGATGATCAGGGCAAGCGCGGCGATCACCAGGACGCCGATGGCGGTTTGCGATTCAAGGTATTTCAAGATCTTCCTCCCATGATTTTGTCGAGGATCTTTCCCATCCTCGGGTTGTGAATGGACTCGGTGATGCCGAGTGTCGGGTGCCGGCCCTGGGGGTTCATGT
>SESF01025896.1_pt1 | contig 29569 bp, 23 predicted proteins | sample 3171521 | NCBI WGS metagenome assembly SESF01 (sample SAMN10866945, study PRJNA518727) | freshwater metagenome | biome: subpolar coniferous forest; feature: holomictic lake; material: water; isolation source: holomictic Lake 227, 6 m and 8 m depth | place: Canada: near Kenora, Ontario | collected...
TTTGCATGATTGAATTCAATGACTATTAATCATGGGAATCATGTAATCATGTCCGAAATTTCATATTGAACAGTGCAGAAGGCGGAAAGTTTTTTTTGACAGGATTACAGGATTTGCATGATTAACAGGACACAACTATGAACGACAGACAAGAAGTCAAGTGGAACGGTAAAAATGACATTCTAACGGAACAGGTCATTGGCTGCGCTATAGAAGTTCACCGAAGACTCGGACCCGGTTATTTAGAATCCGTCTATGAAAAGGCTCTTATGATCGAACTGGAGTTGAAAGGTCTCTCCGTCCGGAATCAAGTGCCCATTCCCGTTTCCTACCGAGGGCAAGTGATTGGCGATTTTATGGCGGACCTTGTTGTCGAGGGGAATCTGATTTTGGAACTCAAGGCCTGTCACCTGTTGCATGCAAGACATGAGGCGCAGCTCGTGAACTATCTCGTTGCAACAGGGTTCGATACAGGATTGCTCCTCAATTTTGGAGCAGACAGCCTACAAATCAAGCGTAAATATCGTATTTATCAATCCTCTACTCAATCATGTGAATCATGTAATCCTGTCTAAATAACTTTTCTGTTTATCCTATAAGGAATTTTTCCATGATCGCACTCAAAGATTATCAACATCGTGTCTTGGATTCGTTGCGCGAATTCTTCCAACTCTCTTCCAAGTCTGGCAGACCGGCAGACGCTTTCCGCCACGTATGTGCCATGAATGGCAATGATGGTGGATATTACGTGCCGATCCACGCGGCAGGCCTTGCCCAAGACATGCCGTATATCTGTCTGCGCGTACCGACTGGAGGCGGCAAGACCCTGCTGGCCTGCTATACTGCGGGACTCGCCATGAGTGAACTGCTTCACGCCGACCGCGCCGTAATCCTCTGGCTGGTGCCCAGCAACACGATTCTTGACCAGACCGCTGATGCCTTGCGCGACCCGCGCCATCCGTATCGCCGAGCCTTGGAGCTGGTCTGCGGCACGATTGAGGTGGTCACCATCGAAGAGGCACTAAATCTACCGCGCGCTTCCGTTGACGGACAGACCGTTGTGATTGTCTCAACCATTCAGGCCTTCCGCGTTGAAGATTCCACAGGCCGCAAAGTCTACAGTCAGAACGGTACGTTTCAGGAACATCTGCTAAATCTGCCTACCGACCGTCTGGACGATTTGCTGAAGGGACCCGACAACAAGCCTGTGCCCTCGCTGGTCAACATGCTTCGCTTGCGCCGTCCGATCGTGATCGTGGACGAGGCCCACAATGCACGCACGGACCTCTCCTTCGCCGCCTTGGGTGATGTGATGCCCTCCTGCATCGTGGAGTTCACCGCTACGCCCGCGCGTTCCAAACACCCGTCGAACATCCTGCACCACGTGTCAGCCGCTGAGCTTAAGGCTGCCGACATGGTGAAGCTGCCCCTTCGCGTGGTCACGCGCCATCCGAGCCAGAAAGATCAATTGCTGGCGGATGCCGTGTCGCTGCGGGCCGACCTCGAAAAACTCGCCCTCACGGAAGGCCAGTCCACAGGCGAATATCTGCGCCCCATAATGCTGATTCAGGCTGAACGTGTGGATGCCTGCGAACCGCTGCGCGACAAACTGGTCAATGACTTCGGTATCGACCGGGGAGAGATCAAAATTTCAGTCGGCTCACACGACGACCTGAAGGACGCGGGCGACATTGCTTCTCCGAACTGCAAAGTCCGTTTCATCATCACCGTACAGAAACTGCGGGAGGGCTGGGACTGCCCCTTCGCGTATGTGCTGTGCAGCCTGAAGGAGACCCGCTCCGCTACGGCCATCGAACAGATCGTCGGACGTATCCTGCGCCTGCCGAATGCACGTCCCAAGAGTCATCCTGACCTTAACTGCGCGTATGCGCTTTCGGTATCCGATTCGCTGCCGGACGTATTGAACGAATTGCGCGAGGCGCTGGAGAGCAACGGGTTTACCAGAGCCGAGGCTGAGCGTATCATTCTGCCAGCACCCCAAGGCATGCTGCCGCTGGGCGCACAGCCTCAAACGCTTCACCTCCAGCCCTGCGAGATTGACGCCGAAGTCGCTCAGGCGCAAGAAGCCGCCCTGTGCGGCAAGGTCCGTATCAGCGCCGAGACAGGAGCCATCACGGTCCTTGTGCCGCTCGATACAGACGAGACCGAGAAGGTCGCCAGTTGCGCCAAAACTCCCGAGGCTCGGGCGCGAGTCGTCGCCCTCGTCGAGCAAGTGAAAGAGGCAGACAAGACATTCGGCGGGAGTGGACAGCCTAGAGCTCTGACACCCTATCAGATGAGGATGGATTTCAGTGTGCCTCTGCTTTGTATAAAAGAAGGAAATCTTCTGCAGGAATTCGAAAGCACCCACCTACTCGAACATCCTTGGCGGCTGGGATCCAAAGACGCCACCCTGTCCGCCAGCTACGATCCGACCAAACGGCCCACACTCTCATCCGGCAATCTGGATGTCGGGACAAAGGGCGAAATCAAAACAGATGTATACCGCGAGAGCGACATACCTTGCGATTTCATTGTGCGGCTTCATCAGCAGACGCTTGCCCTTGGCAATATCAGCGGCACCGACTGGACGGTGGAACATCTGATCGCCTGGATTGACCGGCAGATTGACCATGCAGATATTCCGCTGGCAGAGTCCGCCGTGTTCCTGCGCAAAGCCATCAACGGGCTCATGTCCCGTCACGGTCTCACCGATGTGGGACCGCTGGTCTTCGACCGTTTCCGTCTACGGGAGAACATCGAAGAGCGCATAGCGGAGCATCGTAAGAATGAACGCATGGCCGCCTATCAGCACTACCTTGCCCTTGACTCAGTCCTTACCGTCAACGACAGTCACGCGATCAACTTCAAGGATATCACTTACGAGCCGAGCTGGTTGTTTGACGGTTCCTTCGAGTTCCGAAAACACTACTTCGGTCCAAAGCCCGGCGAGCTTCACGAAGCAACAGTGGGCGGTCCGCTCACGGAAGAGTTTAAATGTGCCCAGTATCTCGACTCGAAATTGCCGGGGGTGCGTTTCTGGGTGCGCAACCTCGCTCACCGCTCCACCTCCTTCCGTTTGCAGACCTCGACTGACTGGTTCTATCCGGATTTCGTCTGCCTGCTTGAAGACGGACGTATTCTTGTGGTCGAATACAAAGGCGCTCATCTGTTTAACGCGACGGACGCGCAAGAAAAACGTGACATTGGAAACCTCTGGGCCGCCCGCAGTAACGGCCGCTGCCTCTTCGTCATGCCCTCCAACGGCAACTATGACGAGATTGCGACACGAATACGAGGTTGAAGACATATAAGAAATCATGAAAATCATGTCATCATGTCCGAAAATTCATATTGTACAGTGCAATAGAAGCAAAGATGTTTTTGACAGGATTACAGGATTTGCATGATTGAATTCAATGGCTGTTAATCATGAAAATCATGTGTTCATGTCCGAAAATTCATATTGTACAGTGCAATAGAAGCAGCCGGAGGATGAGGACGTATAAACTGATCTGCGATACTCCTCTCAAAAATCTCTACACTAACTTCCGAATCACGCTGCAAACAACGCCTTCAATGGCGAGGGTACGTTTGGGACGGATGGTCATATATTTTATGTTGGCAGGTTCAAGACGAATACCGTTTTTGTCTTTGTAAAAGTGTTTCAGGGTCCACTCTCCATCGACACAGGCGATCACCGTATCGCCATTGCGCGGAGTTCTTCCGCGTTCCACCAGAACCGTATCTCCCGGCAAGATGCCGGCATCAATCATGGAGTCGCCCTCGACCTTGAGCATGAAGGTGGACTCTGGATTCGCAATCAAATACTCATCCAACGTCAGCGTATCCAGTAAGGACTCCTCCGCCGGCGAGGGAAAGCCCGCTGCCACGGACCCGAGGATGCGCAGGGGTGTCGCCCGCGCCTGGGGCGGAACAGCCAGCCGCCCAGTCCCTGTGCGCGTTAGCGTGCCGGCCTCCACAAACTTCTGGGCAATAAGGGAGGCCGTATTCTTGGAATGGATCTTGAACAAGGATCTGATTTCGTCGAGCGTCGGTGCCCGGCCTGTCTTATGAATAAAGTCTTCCAGTATAGGAAGACGCTCTGCAAATTTCGATTTGGCTGCCATGGGGAACGATTATAGAACGTTTGTTCTGTATTCAGCAAGTCCAATCTGCTATTGTTTTTTTATGGACTACAAAGACTGCACCCTCCTTCATGTTGATGCTGACGGCTTCTTTGCCTCTGTCGAACAGGCATTGAATCCTGCTTTCCGTGGACGTCCCGTTGTCACAGGTGCAGAACGCGGCATCATCGCCGCAGCCAGCTACGAGGCCAAGGCGAAGGGGGTCGGACGCGGCCTGCAGATCCATGAGGCCCGCAAGCTCTGTCCTGACCTGGTAGTCCTACCCTCTGATTATGAGGCCTACAGTCTCTACTCTCATCGCATGTTCACCATCCTTCGCCGCTTCACCCCACTCGTCGAGGAATATTCCATCGACGAGTCCTTCGCCGACCTTGCCGGCTGTGCTACAGTTCTGGGTGTCTCGCAGGAACAGATCGCTGAACAGCTTCGCACCGCCGTTAGGACTGAACTGGGGCTGACGGTCTCCGTGGGCATCAGCCTCACCAAGACGCTTGCCAAGCTCTGCTCAAAGTTCCGCAAGCCAGACGGACAGACCATTCTTCGCCGCGAACACGTCCAGACGCTCCTGAAGCGCACGCCTGTCGGAAAGGTATGGGGTATCGGTCCCTCCAGCGCGGAGAAACTCACGATGTGTGGTGTCAAGACTGCCTTGGATTTTACACTCCTTCAGGAGCAGGACGTGCGCAAGTTGTTACACAAGCCCGGTATTGAAACATGGTACGAGCTTCGCGGAAAACGAGTTTTTCCTGTGGACACAGAGGTCAAACTATCGTATGACAGCATGATGAAAGGCCACACCTTCTCGCCACCGACGGACGATAAACCCTTCATCTACTCTGAAGCCATTCATAATATGGCGGCCGCTTTTGCGCGTATGCGACGCCATCATCATCGCACAAAAGAGATTGGGCTCTGTCTTCGTTGCAAAGACTACGCCGCACATGCGGCCAGCATAAAGTTGCCCATGGTGACATCCCATGACTGCGAAGCGATCCCCGCCATCCGCCAGCTTTTCGATTCCCTTTTTATCCCAGGGGTGATTTATCGTTCGACGATGGTCTGGCTCGGCAATCTTGTTTCTGAGCAAGGTCGTCAATATGACATGTTCGAAGATACGCCAGAGCGCGAAACGCTTTCCCGACTTGACACTGCCGTGGATGCAGTCAACCGACGCTACGGACAATGCTCCCTCGCGCCTGCAACCCTCTTGGATGCAACGCGCAAGCCCCTACACAGCCGCGACCTTCCGCCCGAACGTCATTCCATCACCCTCAAAGGTGAACGCGTCCGCCGCCTCGCTATCCCGCGTCTGACACTCACCAATCCAGTTTAACTCTAACTTAGTTCTGGAGGATCAACTCTGCGATTAGCGAGAATATCCCCTGCCCCTGCGCATATCCCGCCCATCCCTATCGCTGCTTTCATCGCTAGGTTGAGATGGAGGCCCCTTTTGAAAGATAATCCCCGACCTTCCAGACTGACCAACAATCGGCGAGGCCGGAATCTGGACACGTTCCGTCTGGGGTGATCTGCTCTCACGGGAAGGAGAGGACACCGCTTCCCGAGATGTAGCAGGCGCCATGACGGTAGTTGTACGTTCCCTCTGTGGCTGGGCAGTCTCCCGATGCTCAGTGGTGGCTCGAGGCGTCTCAACGGCCGCACGCTCTTTGGTCGGCTGAGCGCTCTCTCGATGCTCCGTGATGGGCTGCGCCACGCGTTCGGTGCGTTCGCCGACGGTCGGACTGATGGTCTTGTTTTGCTGACGTGTAGTTGTCGACTCCCAACGGTTCCGCTCTTCACCAAACGTGTGTACCGCTGTTGCCTGCTTCTGACTCTTCTCACGTGTATCGGTCGTGACCCGCTCAAATTTCATCGGGGTCTCCCGACGAGCGGCTACCGTCGTGAGCGGCTGTGCTACTTGAAAAGTGCGGCGCTGCGCTTCAGGCAATTTGGCCACACGAAATTCCTGTTCGCGATACGTCCGCGCTGGGCGGAGATTCATATCTGCACGTCGGCGGCTATATTCTTCGCGACCATGCTCCTCCCAGCGTGGCTCGATCATTCTGTTGCTCCAGCGAGCATGCTCATAGATCGGATCATACCAGGTGTGGTGCCGATGACTGTCAAACCACGGGAAGATTCCGATGTGCAGATAGGCGTCGTCGTAGAAATCGCCAAAAAAGTAGTGGCTGTAACGCGGATACGCAAAGAGATTGACCCTTAAAAGCCCCATATCGATGACAATACTGGGAGTGTACATGAAGGAATGCCGTCCATAGACTGCTCTTGGAAAATAAACCGGTGCAAACAAGACACCCCGGCGCTCCAACGCGTAATCCCAATGCCCTGCGGCAAAGATATAGCCACGTGGCGTCGAAACGTAATGCGCTGGCGCCCAAACCCAATTCGACTGCGCTGGCAGCCAGTATCCAGCCCTCCGAACATACTGTCCTTGGACCCAGTACATGCAGGGTGGGACCCAAATCGTATCTGGCGAAGGAGCAACGCCCAACGGCTCCAAATCGCCAGCCGTTGGCGGAGCAGACAGATATTCAATCTCTTTAACTCCAGCAGGCGTCCAGAAACCAGCAATCCATTCCCAGCCGCCCGACACCTGGGCCCAGTACCCTGGAACCCAAGACATTTTAGGTGGCGCGACTCGCCAGCAGGCACTCACCCAGATGTATCCGTTCCTGTCTGTGTCCCACGACCAATATCCGGGAATCCACACATATTGCTGTCCTTGCGGTCTCTCACTTGGAGGGACTTCCTCAATAGCCTGAGGCGGACGCTCCGGCGCAATCAAGCCAGCCTGCTGCTGAAGAGTAACAGGCTCGGCAAAGGCCTCATGTACTGGGCCGCGACTCAGAACCTCCGGTTGCTCTTGGGCGGGCACCGCTGGCGGATTGTCCGAATCTCCAGAAGTCACTTGTTGTGCAACGCCAGCATCGGCCATGAGACCAGCTAGAAAGGACACTGCAAAAAAAGAAAAAGCATGTATGGTACCCCGAGAATGATCATATTTCATATTTCTTACTCCGTAATTTCGTGATAAAAAGTGTATCAAAAATAATGAGGAAATTCAACTTCAGAAGTGAAGGCGAAAACGCGCGGATGATCGTCTTCTCTTTTCTTCGCTTTCCTATCCGTTTGGCTTGGCGGGAAAAAATCAAGGTTTGGACGTGTTCGGCTGGTTGCCCACAGGGGCGGGCTGGCCTTGTCCAAACATCTTGGCTGCCATTTTCATTCCCATTTCTTGCATGGCCTGCTGTTGCTTCTGGTTTGCCTTGAATTGCTCAAGCTGACTGGGTGTCAGAATCGCGGCGGCTTTAGCCACATACTGTTCCTGCAGCTTGGCGCTTTCCTCCAGAATTTGCGTGATCCGTTCGGGTGTGAACTGCGAAGAATCAGGCGTCTGCTTGTCACCAAACCCTGGCACCGTGCTCTTGAAGTTGCTGCGCTCGTCGTGCATGGCCCGAATGAGGCTATCCTCCTGCTCCACCGATAACTGGTCGGCCCCGGTGAGTGAGCCCTTGAACATCGTGACCTGCATACGCTCCGCCTGCGTCTCTTCAAACGATTTATAGAGGGTATAGTTATCGTCGCCCAACAGCTCCTTGGCCTGTGCATCGTATGCCGCATTCATTTCCTTTATCCGGTCAGCCGCCGCTTTCTTTTCTTCCGGCGTAGCAGCGCTGTTCATCATGTCCATAGAGCTGTCCACCAGTGCCATCTGCCTGTCCAGCAGCAGATTCTTGAAGCTTGTCAGATCTGCATCCGAAAGTTGTAGGCACTTAAGGAGCGGGCCGTACATCATCTCGATCTGCCCTTTTTGTTGCGCCCGGATCATCTCCTTCATCCCTGGATTCTTCATCATTTTGGCCAGGTCCGGCATAGGTGATTCATGTGTGGTTCCAGGCTTTGCTTCCACCTGTGCCGGTTGCGACTCAATGATCGCCTCCTGTGGCTTTGATTCTGATACCGCTTTTTTCGCTGGGGTTGCGACGGTCCGTTTATTTTTCGCCTGCGCATTCCGCTCCAAGGTTCGCGTCAACGTCGCGTGTCGTGCACTGAGCTGTTGAATCTGCTGACGCTGAACCAGACACACGCCAATAAGCGACGCGAAAGCAATTCCAAACACCACGATGAATACAGTCCTACTCATATCGATTATCCTTTGCTTACATTAACCATGGAAGGGGCACACGCCTAACCGCCGTAGCCGTAGCGCAGGCGGGTCTGCGTGCCTTGGCGCAGAGACCTGCACCGCCCCAGCTTCGGGAGTGGCGATCGGCTCAACCGCAATTAACGGGAGTTCTCCTTGTTTTGGTTCTGATCGTTACCCTCTTTGTCTTTTCTTTCAGCAACAGGCTGCGACGGTTGCACTTTAGGAGTGATGGCTGTCTTTTCCGGGCGTCCAACACTCGGCTGCATCACGCCGTGGACGCGCTCTGATTGTGGAGATCTGCTTTCACGCGTGGGAGAGACAACGGCTTCCCTCTTAACAACAGGCTGTGGCACAACGGCTGTATGTTCCTGCTGGAGCTGGATTGCCTCCCGATGCCTGGCTGGAGGTATCACAAGGGTTTTGTGATCCTGCGCTGGCTGTACGGTCTCCGGATGTCTAGTTGGAGACGTCACCGTTGGATGAAACTCCTTTGAAGGCTGAACACGCTCCCGATGCTCAGGGATTGGCGTCACCACACGCTCGTGTCGCTCGACCGTCGGCGACAGAGATTTTCGCTGACTGCCAGAGGCCGAGTCCAAATGATTCCGGTCACTCCCGAACGTATGCTCAGGTTTCTGAATTTCCTGATGCCGATCCGGCATACTCGGATGTATCATCTGAGGAGCGTGCCCCTTGTCATCCCCGTGCCTTCCATCCCGGTACCGAACCTCTCTGGGATAGCGATCCCTCGGCAGGCTTGTCCAAGGTCCGCTGCGTGAGCGTGAATAATACCACCCGTTATTCTGATAATGATAATGATAGCCTTCCTGAACATAGTAGGGTTCTGTGTCAAACAACACAATCGACGGAAGCGGAGGTGCTATTAACACCTGAAGCCCGGGGCCCGCGTCATGCCTGTGTCCGCCATCACGATATCGAACCTCTCTCGGATAACGATCCCTGGGCAGGATTGTCCAAGGTCCGCTATGCGAGCGTGAATAAAACCACCGGTCATTCTGATAATGATAATGATAGCCTTCCTGAACATAATAGGGTTGCTCCGTATCAAAGACAACAACCGGCGGAAGCGGTGGCGCCAAAAACAGTGGAACCGACCGCGCATGAGGTCCAGGAGTCACCAAGCAACCCGACACAAACACAACTGAAATAATCATTCCAGACAACATCCAATTCTTAGAACCCATAAAAACTTCCCCTTCCTCAATTATTTAAAACTATAGCTGAAAATATGCTCACATACAATTCAAGAAATGATCGTTGATTAGGGGTTAACTCTATTGCCCTACCATCATTTGGTTTAATAAACGAGCGATGGGCAATAAGATTGCCTCAAAAACAAATAAACCGCTTCGTTGATAGAGGGCTGGAATATACGAAGAGATAGCGAAGCGTATACCAAGCTTGATTGTGAGCCAAAAAACCGATACACTATTTCCAGTGCGCAAGGCTGTTGCCTATGCGCGACGCAGGAAAGACAGCACAAATCGGAAGCAAAACAGACGTATGAATCTTGAAGTCATTATATTGGATTTGAGTGTGGTCATTGTGGGCGCAGCCGTGATGGGCACACTGTTCCTCTATGCAAAGCAGCCAATCGTCATCGCGTATATCGCCCTTGGCATTTTGATCGGGCCAAACGGACTTGCTGTGGTCCACAAACCCGACATCATCGAGCAGTTCTCTCACTTTGGCATTATGCTGCTCCTTTTTCTGATTGGCCTTAGCTTGCAGCCGGCAAAGCTGGGCAAGCTGTTCCAGTCTATCTCGTTCCTCACATTTGGCACATCCATGCTGTTCTTCGGGGTGTCCTTTCTCTGCGGACTGCTGTTCGGGTTTAACATACTCGGTGCTGCTCTTCTGGGTGCGGCCATGATGTTTTCAAGCACCGTTGTCGGACTCAAATTGATCCCCACCACCACCCTGCACCAGAAACGGACGGGCGAGCTGATGACCAGCGTACTTCTACTGCAGGACATGCTGGCCATTCTGGTGATCCTGTTCATCACGCGGGAGAAGAGCGAACCCGTGTTGGTGACCTTCGCTATACTCTTCGGAAAGTTTGCGCTTCTCTGCTTACTCTCCTTCGTGGGGGTCCGGCTTGTCATGCTGCCGCTACTGGCCAAGTTCGACGTGGTTCAGGAGTATACGTTCGTTGCAACGCTGGCCTGGTGTCTGCTCTGGGCCGAAATCGCTCACATCTTCGGCCTCTCTTACGAAATAGGAGCATTCGTTGCAGGCCTCGCAATAGCATCGTCAAAAATCTCGCTCGTGATTGCCGAACATCTCAAACCATTGCGAGAGTTTTTCCTGATCCTTTTCTTCTTTGCCGTCGGAGCGAAACTAGACTTACGCCACGACCCTTGGCTCATTCTTTTGGCAGTCATCTTCGGCACGGCCTTGGTACCCTTGAAAGCCTACGTGTTTGACCTTGCTTTCCGAAGGAACGGAGAATCACCCGAGCTGTCTAGGGAATTGGCCGTGCGCCTGGCGCAATCCAGCGAATTTTCCCTTCTCGTCGCCTTTGCGGCCGTGTCAATCGGTGCCCTGACGTCCGAGCAATCCATGATGATTCAGGTCGCCACGATTGTGACATTCATCCTGTCAACATACTGGGTCGTCCTGAAGTACCCGACACCCATCTCCGGAAGTCCCTTGCTTCGTCAAAGCTGATGCAGTTGATTACAATGACTGGGACCATCCGCTTCAATATGGATGGGAGAATGGAAAGCTCGTCCAAGCACACATAAAAACAAAAACCCCTGCAACTGATTGAGTTACAGGGGTGAAAATGGCTCCAGCAGCAGGATTCGAACCTGCGACCAATTGGTTAACAGCCAACTGCGCTACCACTGCGCTATGCTGGAATAAATTGCTTCGCTCCAAGGGCTCTTTTATGAAACGAAAACGGGCGTAAGATTAGCATATTGCCGTCGCAATAGTCAACGCCAAAAATAATCTTTTTTCGTTTGTATAGCTCAGACTGTGGCTTGCAAGTCGAACACAATTAGCTTAACATTTGCGCATGTCAACTGACTCGAAAGAACATGCGCTCAGCGAGACCATTAGCGGAACAGTCGAATCCATTGTTTTCAGGAATGATGAGACAGGATATACGGTGTGCACGCTAAAGACGGTCAACCGCGCTGCTGGTTCACGGCTTCATGAAGAGAAGGTGACCGTTGTTGGAAGTTGCGCAGCGATGTGGGAGGGCGAAGAGCTTCACGCCGAAGGCCAATGGAATCGGCATCCTTCCCATGGACGGCAATTTCATGCCAAATCCATCACCTGCATCACACCGACCTCCACCGAGGGTATCCGACGTTATCTGGCGAGTGGTATGATCAAGGGCATTGGTCCCAAGTTTGCGGAACGTATTGTTGAAAAGTTCGGAGATAAGACGCTCGATATTATCGACAAGCAGTCCGCACGTCTTCGTGAGGTTGAGGGTATTGGCGCCAGTCGTTGTGCGCTGATTAAGGACTCCTGGGGTGAGCAGCGCGGCGTGCGCGAAATCATGATTTTTTTACAATCCCATGGCATCGGAACCGCCAAGTCGGCGCGCATTTATCGGCAATATGGCGCAGATGCGATTGCGGTCGTGAAACGTAACCCCTATCGGCTCTGCGAAGATGTCTGGGGCATTGGCTTTAAGACAGCCGATGCGATCGCGCTCAGCGTCGGCATTCCACACGACTCCCCAATCCGCGCATGCGCTGGGCTTATTTACACGTTGAAGTCCGAGGCGGAGGAGGGTGGTCACTGTTTCGCGATTGATGCCGACCTGTTACTTCACGCGCAAGAATTACTTACCATCTCGGTCGAAATTTTGGCTGCCGCGCTTGCGGAACAAATTGAAGAAGGCGTTCTCATCCGGGAAGAAAACCATATTTATCTGCGTGATCTTTACCGCGCAGAAATGCGGGTCGGCCTGAAGCTCAAGCAGTTGCTCGCAACGCCACGTACCTTTAAGCCGATTGATACAACAAAAGCGATTGCCTGGGCAGAAGGCAAGATGAAACTCCAGCTTGCGCCACTCCAACATGAAGCGCTTGCGAACGCTATCAACTCCAAAGTTTCCATCATCACGGGCGGACCTGGCGTGGGCAAAACAACGATCATTCGTGCGCTAACCGAAATTTTTGCCGTGCGTCAACTCGATATTCGACTTGCAGCACCGACCGGCCGTGCATCCAAGCGTATGTCCGAGGCCACGCATCGCGAAGCACAGACCCTTCACCGTCTGCTCAAATTCAACCCGAGTTTCGGACGCTTTGAATTTAACGCGGAAAATCTCTTGGATGGCGACTGCTTCATCCTTGATGAAATGTCCATGGTGGATATTAAGCTCATGGATTTTTTCCTAGCCGCGTTACCCAATAACGTAACACTCATCCTCGTCGGGGACATTGACCAGCTTCCCAGTGTGGGACCCGGCAATGTTTTGCGCGATCTGATTGGATCTGGGGTCATCCCCTACTGCAAGCTCGATACCATTTTCCGACAGGATAAGACGGGACTCATTGTCAGAAATGCCCATCATGTGAATCATGGCGAACCTTTTGAAACCAGCGAATCAAAGGAAAGCGATTTCTATTTTATCGAGACAGGCGAACCCGAAACCATCATCGCCCGAACCGTTGAATTGATGACTCAGCGTATTCCTGTAAAGTTCGGGATGAATCCCTTGCATGATGTCCAAGTCCTGACGCCCATGCGAAAAAATCTGCTGGGAACAGAGAATCTCAATGATGTGATCCAAACCGCTTTGAATCCCTCGGGACCCTCCCTCTTGCGAGGGTGCACGCATTATCGCAGGGGAGACCGCGTCATGCAGATGCGCAACAATTACGATAAGGATGTCTTCAATGGCGATATCGGATTTATCAAAGAGGTGTCAGAGGAAGACCATTACCTGGTGATTCTTTTCGACGGACGTCCGGTGCGTTACGAGCAGAGCGAACTTGACGAACTCGTCCTGGCCTACGCCTGCTCTATCCATAAGTCGCAGGGCAGCGAGTATCCAGCGGTCATTGTCGTGATGCATACCCAGCATTACAAGCTACTCCAGCGCAATCTGCTTTACACGGCCATTACGCGTGGGAAGAAACTGGTGCTGGTGGTCGGCTCCTCAAGGGCTATCGGCATCGCCATCCGCGCCAATCAAGTCCGTGAAAGACGGACCGCGCTAAGTTCACGGCTGCGTGCGGATTAAGCATTATCGAATGGGAAACAGGAGGAATACACTGACAGTCCAGAGTGCATGGGAGACGATGCAGGCGGTCAGGTCGCCTTTGCGCCACTGATAAAGCGCACACCAAAATATGCCGGCAACCCCCGCAGCCATGACCAGCATCAGATTACAGGAGGGAATATGAACTGCGCCATAGATCCCTGCGCCAACCAGAAATCCGCGCCATGCACCCCAGCGTTTCACGGCTTCGCGCAACACATAACCGCGCCAAAAAAGTTCTTCGCCTGGGCTTGTGACCAGCAACAATACTGCCGCAACAAGCCATGGATGTCCGAGTTGCTTGATCGCGTAGATCGCTTCGACCTGTTTTGGCGCGAAATCAAACAACGCTGCGGCACTAAAATCACCTAGCCAAAAAATCCCGTATAACACCACAGCTGCGACAACGCCGATGCCCGCCTCACGTACCGGATGTTTCACACGCCTGATTGGAAAGCCCGCCGCATAAAACGAGCCTGCACATAACACGCAAACCGTGGTCGTGATTTTAATCCAGAAATTTCCATACGGACATGCAAACGTCCATGTAAAGCCGAGGGCGGCCAGAAAGATAAGTATGAAATAGCTAAGCATCTCATTTAGGAATCAGAACACTGGACTCAAGACTCAGTGGTTTCGGGAAGGTGACTGCCAACTGCTACTACCCACTGCCCCCAGACCTATTCCCTCATACCATATTTACGGATGAGTCGTTGGAGGTAGGCGCGTTCGATGCCAGCTTCGCGGGCGGACTGCGAAATGTTTTGGCGATTGCGAGCCAACAGATCATTCAGATAAGCCTTTTCAAACTCCTCAATCAGATCATTCTTCGCATCCTTGAAGGGCTTATCTGTCGTAAAACTCATCTCCGGCTCGTCATTCGGTTTGCGCCCTGCGCGTAGTGACCCGAAGCTCAGGAATGAACTCAAGTCAACGGGGCGTTTCTCACTGTAGAAGGCCAGCTCAACTAAGTTACGCAATTCGCGAACATTGCCGGGCCATTCATGGCGCTTGAGTACATCCATGGTGACATCAAGATCAGCAACCTGAGAGAGCGCATCATCGCCGTGCAACGTCGTCAGAAACTTCTTCACAATCAACGGAATGTCATCCTTCCGTCGACGCAAGGGCGGCAACTCGAGATGCACGACTGAAAGCCGGTAATACAAATCCTCGCGGAAGCGATTTTCATTCACTTCATTGGCCAAGTTACGATTCGTTGCGCTAATAATGCGGACATCAATTTTGCGCAGATCATTACTTCCGACGCGACGGATTTCACGCTTCTCCAGCACGCGCAAGAGCTTCGGTTGAAGGTCGGGCAGCAAATCACCAATTTCATCCAAGAAGACTGTTCCGCCATCTGCAAGTTCAAACGCTCCCTGCCGGTCACTGTTCGCCCCTGTAAAGGCGCCCTTCACATGACCAAATATTTCGCTCTCCATTAAGTCCTTGGAAATCGCTGCGCAATCAATGACGATAAAGGGCTTATTCTTCCGGTTTGAATGGTTGTGAATTTCTTCTGCGAGCACCTCTTTGCCTGTCCCGGTCTCGCCAGTAATCATGATGGTGGCATCGGAGGGCGAATAGGTTTCAGCGAGATAAAAAATACGACGCATCGGGATCGAACGGCCCAGCATTTTTCCGAACGCTTCCTTACTGGAAAGCGGGATATCATTCGAGTCCTGAAGCGGACAAAAAACGATGCGACTCTTTCCAATTTGAATTTCAGCGCCAGGCGCAAGATGGGCTGAAGAGACACGCACCCCCTGCACCATGGTTCCGTTGGTACTGTCAAGGTCCCGGATCTGATAACCCGACTCCTCGACAATGATTTCACAATGCCGCTTCGACACGGTTGAATCCCCGATCACCAAATCATTATGATCGCCAGAACCAATCGTATACGTATCACGATTCACGAAAAACTCACGTCCCTGAAGAGGACCGCTGATCACGAGCAATTTCGTCTTCCTGACACGCAAAATGTTTTCATACCCACTGTCCGAATTGAGAACCAGTGTACCCGAGTTATTGTTCTGAAATGAAGTCATACATAGCACCACATGTTTATTTACTGTACTTAGTATAACGCATGCCTACGGTTGTACGCAACCACTGTTTTATTGTTTTTTGAATCTATTTTTGCCATAATTACTCAAATGTATCAACGAACTCCGATTCTTTTCCCGATTCCCAAAACATGGCGCATCAATGCAGGGACATGGTCATTGCCCCTCGCTGGCACGTTTGACATGACAGGATCGGTTACGTTAATACACGCTGCACAGCTACGATTGCAGAGGGCGTTAGGATCGGACTGGAAGCCTGTACGGGGAGAGACCCAGCCCGCTTCTATCCGCTTCAGGTTCACGGAAGCCGTGACCGTGCGGCAAGCATACCGACTCCAAATTGACGAGTCCGGTATCACAGCCGAAGCGCATGACCGAGAAGGGCTTTTTTATGCGGCCGGTACGCTAGCACAACTCTTATGCCACTACGGGAATAGCCTGCCCTATTGCGAAATCGAGGATGTCCCTGACTTCGCAATTCGGGGTGTTATGTTGGATGTCAGCCGTGACAAAGTTCCTACGATGGAAACACTGTACTGGCTGATTGACCATTTAGCCGAGCTCAAATATAACCACCTGCAACTTTATATCGAGCATACCTTCGCCTATCAGAATCATCGCGAGGTTTGGAAGGATGCGAGTCCGTTGACTGCCGAAGAAATTCAAACGCTTGACGCGTATTGCCTAGACCGTTGTATTGATCTTGTTCCTAATCAAAACTCCTTCGGTCATCTTGAACGTTGGCTTGAGCATGCGCGTTATCTTCCACTCGCCGAACTGCCACAAGGCGGCGCGCCCCTTCCCTGGGGCGGATTCCAGGCAAAACCCGCTTCGCTCTGCCCGACAGATCCGCGGAGTTTCGAGCTGCTCAGCGAACTCTACGACGAATTATTGCCGAATTTTTCTTCTCGTTTATTTAACGTCGGGTGTGATGAACCCTTTGATTTGCGGGGCCCTGGGCGATCCCAAGAACAAGTCAAACAAAAGGGCGAAGGCCTTGTTTATCTTGATACTATTTTAAAGCTTCACCAGATGGTCACAGCACGTGGAAAACGCATGGCTTTTTGGGGGGACATCATTATCAATCATCCGGAATATGTTCGCGAAGTTCCACCAGACGCATTGGTGCTTGAATGGGGATATGAAGCTGACCATCCGTTCGATGCACATGGCGCGATCTTCGCCGCCTCAAAAATCCCCTTCTGCGTCTGTCCGGGCACATCATCGTGGAACAGCCTTAGCGGCAGGACAGACAATATGCGTGCAAACATTTTTTCTGCTGCCGAGAACGGGCTGAAGCACGGTGCCTGCGGACTGATTGTTTGTGACTGGGGTGATTGGGGACACTGGCAACCGCTGGGACTCAGCTTTCCTGGTTTTACTTATGCGGCTTGCGCAAGTTGGAATGTTGAGGCAACTCGAGACATGAACCTTGCCACCGCCTGCGATGCGCATATCACAGAGGGATACGGGCAATTGTTATTGGAGCTAGGAGATGTTTACCGGCTCGCAGGGGTGACTCGAGGAAACAGCACAGAGCTATTTCACATTCTTTCTAAACTGATAACCCGCCCCCTATTAGCGGGGGTGTCGACAGAAACGCTTGAAGCCGTCTTAAAACGCCTGCTAGTGCTGGAACATTCCCTTTCTGGACAATCCACCCTTCTTGAACAGGAAATCGCACACACCTTCTTAATCCTGCGTGCCGCATGTCACCGAGGCATCGCCCTCTTAAGTGGCAACATCCATCAAGTGGCAACACGTAAGTCACTCAAGGCTGAACTAGACACCGTCACAGCATCGCTCGGCCACGTCTGGAAACTTCGCAACCGCGAAGGGGGGCTTAAAGACAGTCTCGCCCGCTTGGCCCCGATCCGCGAGGAATACACCAGCAATTAGAGATCATCAGGGACTTCGATACGGATAGTCCGACTCTTCATCTCTTTCAGTTTTGCAGCGGTATACTTATCGCTCCCAACTTCGGCAGCATGAATCGTCCCATCGTCCGAGAAAAAGGGAACTTCAAAGCTTATACCGCACGCTGGACACTCCGCCGTTGCTCCCGCCATTTCAGGCAACGCTTCGATTTCCTGACGGCAGTTCTTGCAAAAAAAGGAAATCGCACGCTTATCCGGGACCTTCTGTTCTACACGATCCTCCAAGCCAAGAGCGGCAAGGTCAATGCGAATCGTACGCCCGCGATCCAAGTTTTGCGCCTGTTTCTGAACTTGATTTTGTACGTCGGCAATGACTTGGTTGACCTTTCCCTCTACCTCCTCTTCTGGGGTTAGAGGCAAAGGTTCCCCATGGAGCGTTCCTGGCTCTGAAACATGAGGAACGACAATTGTTGCTTTGCAATTAGGACATTCAGCAGTGATGCCAGCCGTGGAGAGTGGAGCTTCTATTTCCTGTCCACACTGTAAACAAAGGAAAGAAATCGCCTTTGAAAAATCTTCCATTTCCGGTGTAATAACCTGTGCGTCCTGAATCATCAGTTCGGGTGGCGGAGTCACTTCATTACGAACTCGCTTCAGGAGACGTACACGCAAACTATCATGTTCCCCAACACTAATGATCTGCCGGGTACGCGGATTACACACTTTACGCGCTTTACGATGAATGATGTCTAACCTACAGAGACCCGGAACGGTAAATCCGTCATTCTTTGCTTCCCTGCAAGCAATACTCTTGAGTGTATCCAAAATTAAACGTATTTTAATCTGAGACACGCCAGCGGCCAACCCCAACTCGCGAATTAAATGACTTTTATGATACGTATTTTTTTTCATAGTACATTCCTGTTAGACGAAAGCTCAATTACATTGAAAAAAGGATACGCATTTACCGAAAATAAGGCAAGCGTATTATTTTGAAAGCAACGCGTCCAGTGAGATTATCCGAGCTTAGAGAGCGAAGGCGTGGCAACGCCGAGGTCACTGGGGGCGCGACCGAGACGGTCGAGGAGCTGGATGATGGCGCGAGTCTGGTCGGCAATGCTTTCAGTGGCGTGGGCACGTCCCTCGTAGATCGCGTAATCGGCGCGGTAACGGAGCGGCGTGACATTCAACATCACCGAACTAGCACCCGCCATCAGTCCGCGTTCACGGGCATTCGGCGACAAGGTTTCAAACGCGGTGGTCACCAGCACTTTAGCCTGCGCCGGCGCAGCGATCCGGGCTGCTGCCAGCACACGAAGCATCTGCGCTTCGGTAGCAGGTACAATATCGCGTCGACGATGGCTGGCCAGGAGCGGACCAAAACTGAACATTTCTGCATTCAATTCGCCAGTCAGCAGAATGTCGTCGACCAATGAATCAACGGTCTGTCCAGGCAGGCCAATCAGTCCACCCGTCACCAGCAACCAACCTGTGTTGAGCGCGTGGCGCAGATGACTCAGGCGTGACTCCAGTGTAGCGCCAGGATGGAGCGCGGCATAAAGCTTGGCATCCGATGTTTCAAAACGCATCAGCAGGGCACGGGCGCCGGCTGCATAAAGCATGTCGAGCCCGTCAAGACCAACTTCGCCGAAGCTGACGCAGATGAAGACGCCGTGACGGCGTTTGATCTCAGCGACTATTTCAGCCAAAAAAACAGGTGTGTATGCGGGATCTTCGCCAGACTGAAGGACCAGCGACTTAAAGCCGAAACCTTCGATGGCCTCTTTAGCCGCTTCGAGAATCTCGTCTCGGGTCATCCGGTAACGCCGGGTCAGTGTGGAGTTGGCGGCCAGTCCGCAATAGAGACAGTCGCTGGAACAGTAGTTTGAAATTTCGAGAATGCCATGCACACAACAGGAATTTCGGTGATGGAGATGGCGGACAGCATTGGCGGTACGGTAGAGACGTTCGAGACGATCCGGTTCCTCGACGGTCAGCAAATAGCGCAGATCCTCGCGGGAAACCGGCAGGCCAGCACCCGCTTTATCGAGAATGTCCTGAAGCGGACGGTCACTCGGTTCCGGCGTGGGCCGGGCTGACATCGAGTCGTCACGTTCCTGAAGGACTGCAAACAGATCCTTCCAGGTGTCGAGCATTTCGCGGGCAAAATCAGGATCAACTTTTTCGATCACATAGCCGCCCTGCGCATAGACATAGTCGCCGGGCTGGATGTTGGTGAGTTCTGAAAGTGCCGCCCGGATTTCGCCGAAGTAACTGATGACGACGTTGCGACCGTTAATCTCTGTCACAACACCTGGAAGCGCATAGCACATTAGGTCATTTCCACATCAAGCACCCGCAGACCGGAACGGTGACCGCAGGGACGACCGGGTTTGGCGCATTGCGGACAAGTAAAGACGCCAGGTTGGCGTTCAAATTCCGCATTGCAAGAGGGACAAAAAAGACGTGCCGGTACATGGCGATATTCGATTTTTGCGTTAGCCATCGCTGGTTCTTCAGCCAGATGAGATTCCAAATGCATTTCTACCGATATTTCGTCCATGTGCGAATCAGGGCTCAATTCAAGGACGATACGGCTGACCCGCGAAGCACCTGCGGCCTGAATTCGCAGCTTCACCTCCTCGATGACGCCATCGATCAAGTGGTCTTCATGCATTTAAAACGTTTCCATTTCCTTGGTCACCGTGGGGATACCATGATCACCGGTGAGATGAAGACATTTTTTGGGGCAAACTTCGACGCAGTAGCCACAGGAGATGCAACGCAGGCGGTCGATGTGCCACTTCTTGTTGACCTTATCGACATCCAGTGCCTGAGTCGGGCAACGCTTGTCACACAAGGTACAGAAGATACAATTGGAAATTTTGATATCGAGACGACCCCGCGAACCGGGACATATTTTCCGCGGCTCAAACGGATACTGAGTCGTGACTGGCTTACGGAATGTCCACGCCAGAATCATCTTTTTCATTTGAAAGAATGCCATAAGTTTACCTCTCCGTGCAACTGATGCAAGGGTCAATCGTCAGTACCAGAACTGGAACGTCAGCCAGTTCGCAACCCGCCAACATCTTAACCAGCGGCGGAACATTGGCGAACGTTGGGGTACGGGCGCGGAACCGCGTCAGATTCTTAGTGCCGTTGGCCTTGATATAATAAACCACTTCACCACGAGGCTGTTCGACGCGCGAGAAAAATTCGCCGTCAGGGTTGCCAGTCACTTTGACGGCGATTTCGCCGGCCGGTATTTTCGCCGCCGCTTGACGGATCAGATCAACCGACTGGAACAGCTCAGCGCAGCGTACCGCGCAACGGCTATAAGAGTCGCCTTCGGTTCTCGTAATGGGCTCAAAATCAAGTTCACCAAAAGCAGCGTACTTCAACAGGCGCATATCATCGGCCACGCCGCTACCGCGCAAGGTCGGGCCGACAGCGCCCAACAAAATGGCATCCGCTTTAGAAATGACGCCGACGCCGCAGAGACGGTGCTTGACCGAGTTATCGTTCAGGAAAATGTCAACGATCAGGCGCATCTCCTTCTCAATCACATCCAACTGTTTCAGCAACCAGGTCATTTGTTCCGCTGAAATGTCACGGCGGGCGCCGCCCACTCGACAGGAACCAAAGATGACACGTCCACCAGTCGTGGCTTCGATGATATCCAAAACCTGTTCGCGAACACGCCAGCTATGCATGAACAGCGATTCGAAACCGAAGGCATCGGCTATCAAGCCGGCCCACAGCAAATGGCTATGAATACGGGATAGTTCGCCCCAGATCGTGCGCAAATATTTGGCGCGCATCGGAACCTCAATCTTCATGATCTCTTCAATGCCCTGACAATACGTCTGACCATGAATAAAGCTACAGATGCCACAGATACGTTCGGCGACATAGACGAACTCGACATAGTCTTTCTTCTCGACTAGCCTTTCCAGTCCACGATGAATAAACCCGATGGAAGGAACAGCCTCGACGACTTTTTCATCTTCGACGACCAAGTCAATATGAATCGGTTCCGGAAGTACCGGATGCTGCGGGCCAAAAGGAATGATTGTACGGGTGCCCATAATTATTTGACCTCCGGATTGGCTGAGGCTACAACAGATGCCGGCTCGGCATCTTGAATAAACGGATGCTTCATGGCGGTCTTGTAAAATGTGCCTTTGAAATCGAGGGCATTACCATCTACCTGAACGCCGAAGAGATCGCTGATCTCATTCTCGTAGGTGAAGGCACACCAGTAGATACTGCTGATGCTCGGAACACGCGCTCCAATTTTCGGCTGGAGAAAGCGGAAGTTCACGAACGCACGGTTGAGGTCGAAGCTGTAGTCCAACTGGAGTTCTTCGCCCAGTCGCGTGACACAAATTTGGACCAGCCGATAACCTTGATCACGCATTTTACGCGTTTCAGCCACCAACGTTTCGGGCATGACGGCTATAATAGTCTGTTCTTCAATCATTTGCGCTCCTTCTGCAGATAAACCCAGTTCACGGTCGGGGTAAACGGTACGGTACGAACCTGACGATACCCCAGCTTCCCATATAGGTGAAGATTCTGGGCACTCTGATGTCCAGTGAAAGCCTCGAAAATACGAACGTCTCCAACCTCCTGCTCGATCTGACGAATCAGGCGGGTAGCCAGTCCTCTGCCCTGGAAATACGGATGAACAATGACCCGGCTGATAGAGGCGGTATCCCCCTCGCAGTAGCCACGAATCGAACCGATAATTTTACCATTGACGACAGCCTTAAGGAAAATCATTTGCTCGAAGGCAGCGGTAATCTCTTCCATGGTCTGTCCCAGTGCAGGAACACTGTCATCGCCATAAAGCTCGGCTTCGCTGCGGTAGGCAATCTTCTGCAAGGCGAGAATTTCCGGAATATCCTTCTGGTTGGCGCGATTGATAATAAAACCGCCGCCAACCGCATCCGTGGAAGAGAGCATGAAACGGCGCTTCTCTTCGAGAACATCGAGAGCGCGGACTACGCCGTCGATAATCGCTTCGGGCCGCGCAGCGCAACCGGGAACATACACATCAACCGGGATCACCGTGTCGATGCCGCCGAGGACATTGTAACATTCACGGAAGATGCCGCCGGACGTACCACAGATACCGATGGCAACCACCACTTTGGGATCTGGCATCTGCGCGTAAATGTTGCGGACAACCGGCGCATTCTGGACGTTAACCGAACCGGTCACCAAAAAAATATCAGCGTGTTTGGGATTACCGGTGTTGATGATACCAAAACGTTCGACGTCAAAATTCGGCATCAGACAGGCGAGCACTTCGATGTCGCAGCCGTTGCAGCTCGACGCATCGTAATGGATCACCCATGGGGACTTTTTAAAGGCAGTCATTCAGGTGTACCTTTCATTTCCAAAAGAATAATAAAATGAGATTAGCCAACGCCAGCACCAGACTGACCGTCCAAGCGCTCTTGATCGCAAGCTGCCATTTCAGGCGGGCGAAAGTATTGTCGACGAAGATCATGAAGAAGAAAACCAGAATCATAGCGGCGGCACCAACCCACAGGTTGAAAGCAAAGAACAGACCGACCCACGCGAACAAGATGACGTTTTCATACCAGTGGGCGATCTCGATCAGCGCCAGCATCTTGCCGGAAAATTCGGTGGTAATTCCTTTGACCAGTTCCTGATGAGCATGGTGCGAAGTCGACAAATCAAACGGCGACTTACGGAACTTAATTTCCAAAATGTAGAGGAATCCGATGAAGATCAGGATCAGTTTAAGCGGGTTGGCGGGGTTGACGAAAATATCGTCTACCCTGAAGCTTCCAGTTGTCATGTACATGCCAACAGCAGCCATCAGCACCATGGGCTCATAAGCAACCATCTGGATCAGTTCGCGTTCAGCACCGATGAAACTGTAGGGCGAACTTGCCTTATAAGCAGCTAGGACTAAGAAAATACCCGCCAGCGTCAGCGAGAAAATGACCAGCAACAAATCAGAGCCGCAGAAAAAGAGTGCGCCCGTGAAGACAACAAACAAGAAGAAGAACAGAATATAGAAATTTTGGGAACGGCGGACGACGATGCTCTCCTTGCCCCAAAGCTTAGCTACATCATAAAACGCCTGACGCACAGGCGGTCCACGACGTCCCTGCATGCGAGCCGTCAACTTGCGGTCGATGCCCGACAGCAAACCGCCGATCAGCGGCGCCAGCACCAAATAAGCCGCCAAGCGGATGATGAATTCATTGAACGAAAGCGCGCGCGGAGCGATGGTATGGATGATTTCCTGAGGCAGGCTGAGCGGGAACAGGAAGCTTCCGACCAGCGCGATCAGCACCGCGATAGCGATCCAGAAGCCAGCTTTAAAAACGCGTTCTTCTCCCAGTAACTGGCCGATGTAGTAGTTGTGCATCGACATGTCGCGGATGATACCTGCTGAACCTTGGAAGCGCGCCACACCGTCATGGGATTCGACATTGGCGCCACCCAGATAGGCATCAACGACCTTCACCTTGCGGTTGTAGTTAAAGAAACTGAGCGGAAACATCGCCACCATACCCAACATCAGCCCCATCACGATAAGATTACTGTTCCCCAGCACGCTGTCCGCCGCTTTGAAACCTCCGCCAATGTAGGGCTCAATAAATTGATTAGAGATCAGCGGGAAAATGACACAGGTCATAATTGTTAAGACTGACAGCGAGCCTAAGGCAAGCCACTTGCCACCGCTGATATTCTTCTCTATCTTTTCCATCGACCCGGTAATCTGTAGCATTTTGCCAAGCCACTTAACCCAGAAAAAGAGCGTAGCGGAGCTACCGAAGACGATAAAGATCGAGAGAAACGGGTGAGCATCGACGATCGCCTTAAGAACAGCCCACTTGCTGATCAACATGCCAAAAGGAGCAAGAAACATCCCGGCAATGCCAATCTCAATCATCACGGCAATTTTCGGCATCCGCAGAATCAGACCTGCCATATCTTCGATGTCCCGGCTATGTGTCTTATGCTCAACAACACCCACACAAAGGAAAAGAAGCGCCTTGGCGACGGCATGGAAAATAATCAGCAGAATACCGGCCCAGACAGCCTCTTTAGTGCCGATGCCACCGCAAAGGACGATGAGTCCGAGATTCGCCACAGTTGAGTATGCGAGAATCTTCTTAGCATCGCTGGTGCAAATGGCGACGAGCGAACCGGCGACAAACGTAACGGCACCGACCAGCGCGACCATCATTCCCACCGTGGTTCCTTCAAGATTGGGGGCGAGACGGAGCACCAGATAGACACCCGCCTTCACCATTGTACTGGAATGCAACAACGCGGAAACTGGCGTCGGAGCCACCATTGCACCGCGCAACCACCCTGCAAACGGAAACTGGGCGGCTTTGGTGATACCGGCAAACGCAAGCAATCCGGCGGCAATCACAATCAGTTGGGAAGCATTCCCCTGTTGACGCAGTTCTGTCAGACTTTCTATCCCGTTACGACTCAGCAGGATGATCGCCAGAGCAAATCCGAGCCCGCCCATCAGATTCATCGTCAAGGCGCGCATCGCGTTGGTCTTGGATTCTTCTGTCTCCTTATAACCGATCAGCAAAAAGGAACTCAACGTAGTGATTTCCCAGAAAAAGTAGAGCCAGTTCAAACTATTGGAGAAGACGATGCCGAACATTGCACCCAGAAAAATAAAGAACGTGGCAAAAAACATGGGACGGCGATCACGAAACTCAGGATGGTGGTGCTCGTGAAATTCCTTCATGTAACCTGGCGCGTAGATACAGATCAAACCACCAATAATACCGATCACCAGTACCATGATCACGGAAAGCTGGTCACAAAGGATCCACGGCGAGACAGTCGTAATCGCTTCGGTCACCCCTACCGGCTTAAGTAGCTCGTGGATTTCAAAACCCGCCACCAGCAGGAACTGCGTCAAGAGCAGCCCAAACGCCAGCCAGTTTTTAGCCCTAAACGTAACCCAAACAATAAAACTAGCTATTAACGCCTCAATTCCTAGCATTCCCCAACTGATGTTATGAGCAAAACCGTCCAGAAGTGTCGTGTTTGGAAGAGACTTCGAAGCCAGAAGAATCGATCCGGCCATGATCGTGGCGGTGAAGGCATAAATTGCGTAGCGCCGCACCGTGTCACCAGAAATAAATAACAGGGCGATACCCGCCACTAACGGGAAAACCACCAACCATGGAATCAAATTCTCAATCATTACCTACACCTCGTAAAATTAATAAGCAGTGAAAAAATTAAGTTATATAATTTACCAAAACACAGTTAGCAAGTCAAGCAAACCGCGACAGATTTTAACAATCAGCTGGTGTTCGGTTGTCATTTTCTGCAGTGTAGGAAATGACACTACACAGAATCGCCCCAAGTTGATAAAATTTAAATAGAAAATAAAGGAAGGATTCTATATTATGACTTTTGCGGAACATTTGAAATACATGCGAGGGAACTCAACACAAAGTGCTTTTTGCAGAAAACTTGGAATCCCTTTAACCACCTATCAACGGTACGAAAAGGGCGAGCGCGTTCCTGATATTAATGTACTTACACAAGTCGTAAAATGTCTCGGTGTCTCTGCTGACACCTTGTTAGGACTGGATCAGCACCGTGACGACCAAGAGCCGACAGTACCTCGTGATCAGCTCTCTACTCGTAAGTACTTGGCCCAAAAAGATGCCATCATTGCCCATCAGCAGGAAACCATCGAAAATCTGACCCACGTCATTGAGGCACTACGTTAAACAGTCGTGTCTGAACTGCGTTGGACTTTTGTGATAAGACCGGACAAAGGCCCGCGAAAAATAACTGATACACGAAAACCCTGTCTGCTTGGCAATGTCTGAAAGCGAAATGGACGCATCACGAAGCAACTCGCACGCTTTTTCGAGGCGCAACCTAGCGAGGTGTTTAGCTGGCGACTCGGCAGTCAAGATATTGACCTGCTCCGAAAATTTTGAAACACCAATGTCACAGGCTTCAGCCATCGTTTCGATCGTCCAAGTTTCTGCAAGCCGTTCAGGTAACTGATGTAGAAACGCTTGTACCACGTGAAGCGAAGGGGGTGACTCTTTGACTCCCCTATCCTCTTTGTCCTGAAAACAATCCAGCAATTCAAGCATGGCAAGACTGAGCATCTGTTTTAGACGAGACCCCCGATGCGGAATCTTCTCATTGGAGCTCAACATCGCCAATCGCGTGTACATCTGAATAAAATCATCCGAGACTTTTTGCACACTCACGCCTCGCTTCATCAGCTCACGTGAGAGCTCTTGTTTTTCCTCATCTTCCAGCATGAGCCAGTCTGGCCAACACCACGACGACTGAACATCCGAGGCTTTAACATCCAAAACCAACCATCCGAGTCTCACACACGAAACAACGGGATCGCCAATCGCAAAATGCGTTCCTGGAGGCAATAAAACTAACTCTCCAGGATAGACAATATGTTTTTCGTGATTAACCTTAAGGATCAATACACCTTGGAAGGTGAGGATAAACATGACACCCTGCAAACAGAAATCTGCCATGTTTAAGGGTCTCATGTCATGTGTCGCCATATTGCCCAGCGAAAAGAGACCATCCACTTCGCCCGGCTTCAGTTGCGTCCCGGGATACCCATCCTGCGCAAGTGCCAAATATTCAGCCTTCCCCTCTTGAATGGCTCCCACCAGTGACTGATAGGCCCGTCCCACATCTGCTCTCTGATGTTTCATCCCGTACGTTTTTCCGTTCGGATGACTTCCGAGAGTCAGGTTTTTTTTCATGACACGCACCTCCGTTTCCAAGCCACACGGACGAGGATACCTGTCCCCACAACAAGCGCGAGGGCAAAAAGCCGCGTCCCGATCACCCATGGCAACTGACCCGGCGTATAGAGCGGCACATAAGCTCCATCGACGACCTTAATCATCAACAACGTTTTCCATCCATCCGTAACAAGCCAAGCAGCAAGAATCGTAAATAAAAAAAGGGGCGTCACATAGACCATAATCCATTTGAAGAAACGAGGCAGTCTATAGGGCGAGCCATGATGCAATTCCTCCCATCCACGCTCGGGACCTAGCACATAAATAAACATGAACACCTCCAGTAATCCAAACATCGGTAAGCCAAACGAATTAAACCAGAAGTCCATCTCATCCAACACGCCATCCCCAAAAATGACCAAGTGCGCGGCAAAAAATGTGATGCCCCCCACAATGAGAATAACGCGCTTGCGATTAAACCCAAATTCTTCCTCCAAGAATGCTACCCCGGGTTGCAGAATGGAAACCGAACTCGTTGCACCTGCAAAGAACAGTAACAAAAACCAGCAGAAACCAATAAATGCTCCTCCTGACATGCCATTAAAGATAAGCGGTGTCGTCGTGAATGCCAATCCAAAAGTTCCGCCCTCTACGGCCTGCATCGTACCCTGCGGCCCAAAGAAAAGGAAGGCAGCCGGAATCACGATCGACCCACCCAGAATAACCTCTGCAAACTCGTTCAGCACCGTAGCCGTCGTGGAAGGCAACAAAATATCCTCGCGCGATTTCATGTAGGTTGCATACGTCAACAAGACGCCAATCCCCACCGAAGTCGAAAAGAAAACCTGACCAGCCGCATCGAGCCAGACCTTGCTAGACCATAAGGCTGAAAAATCGGGATTCCACATAAAGCCTAGCCCACGTTCAATCGTCCACTCCGGATTTATAGGTGATCCGAGCGTAAAGACACGAACGACCAACAAAATTCCTAACAGAAACAAAATCGGCATCGCGATCTTACAGAATCGTTCAATTCCTTTATTGATGCCATGCCAGATCACCCAGAAATTGCAGGCGAACGTCACCAAAAAGAAAAAATAGGCAGGCAGTATTGCGCTCGAAAAGGGATGCCCCGCCCCCAAATACTGACCCAGAAATTTTCCCATATCCGCTGGCGTCGCAATATTTGAATATTTTCCGGTCATGGCGAATACACTATACGCCAACGTCCATGATTCAACATACACATAAAAGAAAAAGATGCCGATCGAACCCGTAATGCCCAGCACCCCGAGATATTTGGCCCATGCGTATTTTCTGTTTCCAACCGCATCGAACACACCCGGCGCACTGCCATGATGGGCACGCCCACCCAATCGCCCCATCGACCACTCCATCCAACACAACGGCAAAGCAAGCAGAATAAAGGCGATGAAATAAGGGATCATGAATGCGCCGCCCCCATTACGAGCTGCAATCCCTGGAAAACGTATAAAATTTCCAAGTCCTATGGCACAACCGGCCGCCGCCAATACAGCGCCCATTCGACTTCCCCATACCGCTCGGACTTTTTTATTTTTTTCTTTCATCTTTACAAGTTTACGCATCACGTGGGAAACAAACAAGTCCAAATTATTTTATGTTGCCGTGATGGGCGCATTTCCGATTCATTGACTTGGGCTTCGTCCCACAGATAAGAGCAAGACATCCTGTAGTCTAGTTAACAGTCTTCAACGTTGCTTGAAATGTTGTTGCGGTCGCCGGCTATCCGCCGCTGACACTTTGGCATTCACTGTGAAAGAGCGGATAAGAAGCCGGCGGCGGACAGGCGGCTTCCCTGCCAGCGGCACACCTGCGCCTCCCCTGCATCGCTCCGGCCACCGGATCCGGACTCCGCGCACCGTCACGGCCCCTCTCTCCGGCACCGCCGTTAGCGCCACCTTTCCTTAGGTGGCGGTCAATGACGCGGATGCTTCGCAAGATGTCTGTGACCTTGCAACAGCAGAATAGCCCGGCTCCATGGGAAGGAGCCGGCTAGCGGCTGAACGGGGGCGCGACGGACGAGCGGGCGCGGTAGAGGCGTGGCTCGCGTGACATCGCAGGCGAGGAATGCGGGGATGTGTCTATGCGCGGTATTGATGTATTCATCGCCCGCGCAGAGGCGCATCATCCGCGTCCGCAGCCCGATGGCACCGCAGGACATGCCCGGACGCGGAGCGAGGTCGTCGCGACACCGGAGGCCGCCACTGGCCTCGGGCTGTCCGGAGGGGGTATCCAAGC
>SESF01011403.1_pt1 | contig 29458 bp, 21 predicted proteins | sample 3171521 | NCBI WGS metagenome assembly SESF01 (sample SAMN10866945, study PRJNA518727) | freshwater metagenome | biome: subpolar coniferous forest; feature: holomictic lake; material: water; isolation source: holomictic Lake 227, 6 m and 8 m depth | place: Canada: near Kenora, Ontario | collected...
GGACTTCACCCCACCGAGCTCTTGCTGGACGCACGCACCCATCGCTTATTCGTCTCTAACGTCGGCGGGGATAGCGTCAGCGTGGTCGATACGCTCAAAAATAAGGTCTCCTCGACGCTCTCCACCAAGCCCGACAGCACCTTGCCTTGGGGTATGCTCACGGATGGCCTAGCCCTCTCGCCCGACGGCAAGACCCTGTATGCCGCCAACGCCGGCATCAATGCCGTGGCCTGCGTGGATCTCACCCATCCGGAGCTCGCGCCTAAACTCATTCCCGCCGGCTGGTATCCGGGTGCCGTCCGTGTTTCGAAAGGCCAGCTGTACATTGTGAATGTCCGTAACGGCCTGCAGAAAGTCGCCGTACCGACCGAAGCCAAGACCATCGCTGATTACGATCAGCGTGCCCGACAGGCTGCCCACCTGGCCCATGCGCTCCGCTTCGCCAGCGGACCGAAGACAACCACCGCCACCGCCGCCCCGGTGCCCGTTCCCGCCGAAGTCGGCCAGCCTTCGTTGATCAAACACGTCGTCTACATCATCAAGGAGAACCGCACCTTTGATCAAGTACTCGGCGACATCGGTCGCGGCAACGCCGAACCGAAGCTCGTGCTCTTCCCGCGCAGCGTGACGCCGAACCACCATGCGATCGCCGAGCGCTGGCCGCTCCTCGACAACTACTACTGCAACGGCGTGAACTCCTCCGACGGCCACGCCTGGGGGGCCCAGGGCATCGTCGGCCCCTACCGCGAGAAAGACCGCGTGGGCTATCGCTGTGCTTACAATTTCGGCGAGGATTCCCTTTTCTACGCGGGCTGCGGTTTCATCTGGGACCACGCCCTGCTCCACGGTCGCTCTTTCCGCAATTACGGCGAGATGGATAAAATCACCAAGCTCCAAGGCAAAACCTACAACGACTTCTTCACCGATCGCGCCAACGGCGGCGGCAAGACCGCCTACTCCCACACCTTTGCTATCGATGCCCTGCGGCGCTACAGCAGCCCGGATTACCCGGGATGGGATATGGCCATCCCCGATCAGACCCGCGCCGATGTTTTCCTCAAAGAACTGGCAGGCATGGAGAAGAAGGGGGGATTCCCAGATCTCACCATCATCTATCTCCCTGAGGATCACACGGCCGCCGAACTCACCCCGAGTTCCTATGTCGCCGACAACGATCTCGCCGTCGGACGCGTCATCGACGGGCTCTCCCATAGCCGCTTCTGGAAAGACATGGTCGTCTTCGTCAACGAGGACGATCCGCAAACCGGCGGAGACCATGTCGACGGACACCGCTCCTTCTGCCTCGTCGCCAGCCCCTTCGCCAAGCGCGGCGCGCTCATCAGTAAGTTCTACAACCAGACCTCCGTGTTGCACACCATCTGCCGTATCCTGGGCATGCCGCCGATGAATCAGATCGTAGCGGCCTCGCCAACGATGGAGGAATGTTTCAGCACCACGGCCGACCTCACCCCCTATAACGCGATTATCCCCGCGCAGAAGCTGAACGAAGCCCGTACCAAGCCGAAACCTAAGACTGGCTTTTGGAACTTCTTCCCCAGTTACGAGGAGCGCCTGAGCGCCCGCTTGGACGCGATGGATTTCTCGGAACCCGATCGCATCGACGACGACACGATGAATCGCGCGATCTGGATGCAGGCCCGGCCCGGTGAGCACTACCCAAGCGAATGGACCGGAGCGCACGGCCGAGGCCTGGCCCGACTGGGCCTAGTCCTCGATCCAACGGACGACGATGACGACGAGTAATCGCGCTTAGCCCACCCGATCCAACCCGCGCATCACGCCGGTCGACGAGGCGAATTTGTCCGCATCGATACCCATGCGCCGCAGCATCGAGACGAAGAGATTGGGCAGCGGGTAGTTGCGTTCGGTGTCGAACATCAGGTGCTGACCATGATTGAAACCGCCGCCCATGAAAAGCGTGGGCATGTTGGTCGTCGTATGAGCGTTGGCGTTGCCAAAATTACTTCCGTAAAGGATCATCGTGCGGTCGAGCAGCGGAGCCCCCTCCTCCTTCGAGGTCTTGAGATCCTCCATCAACTTGGCGAGCAGGCGCATGTGCATGCTATCAATCTGCTTGAGCTGATCGAGCTTCTTGGCCGACTTGCCGTGGTGCGAGAGGCTATGGTAGCCATCGGTCGTCGTGTGGACGTGGTCGATGTCGAGTGCAGGAGTATTGACGCTGTCGAGCATGAGGGTGACAGCCCGCGAGGAATCCGTCTCGAAACACAGCCGAGCCATGTCGTACATCAGCCGAACCTTGTCCATGTACTCCTTCGGGCTACTGGGGTCGAGAGGCGCCGATGTGGTGGCCACCGGGCGGGGCTTCTTCTCCCATTCCTTCGACATCTGCATGCGTTGCTCGAGCTCACGCACGCTGGTGAAATATTGATCAAGACGATCACGGTCTGTTGCGCCCATCGAACGGCGGAGTTCGCCGGCCTGGCCGCCGACGGCGTCGAGGATACTCTGGCCGAGCTCGAGGCGACGCTCCTGTGCGGCGATCTCCTTGGCGGAACCGCCCATGAACATCTTCCGGAAGACCTCCGAGGCTTTTTCTTCCGTGGGAATCATGACCCCTCCGGCCGTCCACGAGAGACTGCGGGAGCCACGGGCGCAATTCACCCCCAGAGTCATCGATGGATAACGCGTCAGGTGACCGATGCGTTCAGCCATAAATTGGTCGAGTGAGATGGTGTTACGGAAACCGCCGCTGCTCGGATGCGGAGCGGCCGTCAGGAAGCAGTTATCGGCTGGATGGCCGCCATCGACGTCCGGATGGGAGACGCCGGAGAAAACCGTGAAGTCCTTGCGGTGCTCCTTGAGCAGCTCGAGGTAGACCGACGGCTTGTAATCCCTACCGGCCCCCGTGGGGAAAAAGTAATCGGGCACCAAGCCGAGGTTATTGCAAATCCCCAGCATACGCCGGGGCTTGGCCTGCTCTGGCGAGGCCGCCGCAAAAGCCGGCGTCATCGACTCAAGCATCGGCAAAGCGAGCAGCACCCCGGTGCCCGCCAGGAAACGGCGGCGGGAGACCGAACGCTTGAAGGCCACGTAGGGCGCGTTCGCAGAGGAAAATCCAGAGGAAGTGGACATGGGGTAGAGATTACTTGTTAAGGAAAAGGTCGCTGGTGACAAGCCCCTGCACCAGATTACGCACGCCGAAGTGTGTCGGAGCATTGGCATCAAGAATGGCCTCGATCTTGGTCCGGTCAGCGAAGCCAACGGCCGCGCCGGTGGCATAAACGGTCAGTTGACCGAGTAAATTTCGGGCCAGCTGGCGATCATCCGCCGCCACGATCTTCTTGAACTCACGAATGTCTTTGAACTTCTTGCCGTCGAGTTCACCGAAGGACTCCACTGGCAGCGCGGAATGGAAGGCGAACTTCTGTCCGTTCTTGCCGATGCCGACATCCGGGGACTTGCCGTCGACGGCTCGATAGTTGGTGCGGAATCCACCCATGACGTCGAAGTTCTCCAGTGCGAAGCCCGGAGGGTCGATCTTGGTATGGCACGCCGAGCAGGATTCCAATTTGCGATGCTTATCGAGCTGCTGGCGGATGGTGACCGCCCCCCGGGTATCAGGTTCAACGGCTGGCACGCTCGCGGGCGGAGGGGGCGGCTTGCGACCGAGCACGCGCTCCATGATCCAGGCACCGCGCGTCACGGGCGAAGTCGTGGTACCATTGGCGGTGACCTTGAGCACCGCCGCCTGCGTCATGAAGCCACCGCGCATGCTATCCTTGGGCAACATCACCTTCTGGAGCTTCGCACCCTTGACCGGCGGCAGCTGATAAAGCGTGGCGAGACGCTCGTTAACGAAGACGAAATTAGCGTCGACGACGTTGCGCACGGGAAGATTGGCGTGAATGAGCTCGGCGAAAGTCAGATGACTCTCATCGCGGGCTGACTCGACCAGATGGTCGTCGAGGTAATAATCCGGATAGAGAATGGAATCGGGGTCATTCGAGCCGGCCTTGCGCAGATCAAGCCAGTAATCCGTAAACGTGTCCGCAAATCGCTGGGAGCGAGCATCAGCCAGCAGCCGATCCGTCTGGGCGCTCAGGACGGCGGCCTCGTGCAGCTTTCCTTTCGCCGCCAGTTGACGCAACTCCGCATCAGGCGGAGAATTCCACAGGAAGTAAGCCAAGCGTGAAGCCAGCGCGAAATCATCCAGACGACCGGGTTTCTCATCCAGGTAAAGGAACATGGGCGAGCAGAGCACGGCGGTATAACCGGTGAGCATCGCTTCGGTGAACGAGCTGCCCGACTTCATCGCATTCTGAATCACGGGCAGGAAACGCGCCTCTTCCGCGGGCGTCAGCGGACGGCGGCAGGCGGCCTGCACGAAACGACGCAGCAGGCGTTCGGAATCCTTGGCGGCATCCGGTGTTTCGACCTCGAAAGTCAGCGAGGAACCAGGCACCCGCTTCACGGGAAGCCGATCAAAGAGCACCGCATAGGGTGCAGCAGGCCAGACTGGTGCCAACGGGCCTTCGACTTCAATCCAGCGCATCACCATCCCAGGCTGGCCTTCGGGGGTCGCTAAGGGATTCTGGGCGCGACTGGCGCCTGGGCGGGAACGATAGAATCGCACCGTGTCGATTTGAATGGTCTCGCCGGCCTTCAGCACGACATCGAGTTCGTTGACCGTCGGCTCGGGATTGAAATCGACGTTGCCAATGCGTCGTAAAACACGCGGCGGCGTGAGTGCGTAGACGGTGACAGGCTCCGGACGATGCCCCTTGGAGATATCATCCAAGTCAGGGATATACCATCGGGCCGCACCCTTCGCGGTGGGCTTGCCCGGCCCGACCCAGACAGTGTGGCCGCAAAGTCGCACCTTATAGCGGCCGGCCACCGTGGCCCGGAAAGATGCGAAGTTAGGCTCCACGGGTTCATACGCACCATGCACGACGCCCACCCCCTCCTCATCCCGCACCTTGGGGCTGGCTTTGCCGACCGACATCGGAGCTTCGCCACGTCGCACCGCGGGCTGACCCGCAAACCCGAGCGTCGGGAAAGTGGCGCGTTCGGGAGACATGTTGAATTCAGAAAACTTCATCTTGCCGGTGTAACTGCCCTGCTGGCGCGCGTAGTAGCGCTTCGGCGAGGCGTCGGGCTTCTCGACCGAAGAGATGAGGGCCGATTTCAGCGCCTCTTCGGCCGCGGTCATATAACGCTGCAACTGCACGTGGGAGACGTCGAGCGCCTGGCCGGACTTATTGAAACGAAAGGCCTCCGTGTCCTCGGGCAGAATCTCTTTGATATCCAACCACGGTGCTTGGAGCAGATCGCGCACGGCGTTCTCATACTCAAAACGGTTCATGCGGCGTTCGACTGCGCGGCCCTGGGTGGCAATCCGACCCGCTTCGAAGGAAGTCAGGGTGCCGGCGAGATCGCCGACGTAAGCCCTCAACTGAGCCGCCTCGGGCCGCGGCTTCTTCTTGGGGGGCATCTCCCCGCTGGAGGTACGGTCAAAGATCTTCACCCAGGTATCAAAGGTCTTGGGCTGGCTGAGATCAGCCCCCAGCCCGGTCAGGTCGAGCCCACCCTTCTTCGTGTCGGCGTCGTGGCACTCCACGCAATGTTTGTCGAGAAAGGGGGCGACGGCTGAAATCCCCGTCAAGGGGAGCAGCAAAGCGGCGAGAAGGCTTAACCGTAAAGACATAAGGCAGTCATTTAGACAGCCGATTCCAGACGAGGTTGCCCACCAAAAAAACTTCGATGGGCCTGTTTTATGGGCCTTACGCCCGAACCTATACAAAGATTCGCCACCGCCGAACGACGAACTAGACATAGGGGATGAGCCTACCCCCTTCGCGTCGAGACTTCCTCCGTATGTTCGCTGGCGCCGCCGTGCTGGGGGCCACGCTACAAAACCTCGAGGCCAAGCAGATCGCAGGCACCCTGGATGCGCCCAACGACCGCATTCGCGCCGATCGCGAAGTCGCCCTCGGCGTACTCAAGCCAAGCAGCCGCGATCTTGAACACGGGATTCGGCTGCACGCCGAATCGCTCGTCTTCGAAAGTTACGGCTTCGCCCCACGCGCCGCCTTGGATGGAGACAAGTTCCGGGCCGTCGCCGCCGACGGAGCAAGCGCCAGCGAGCTCACGGATCTCCGCGAAGAGATGATCATGACGCGCTGGGCGACCGACCCCACCGAACGACTGGAATTCCTCGCCGCGATGCGTGCCGCCGGGGTGACCTGCATCTTCCAGAACGCAGGCGAAGAAGGCAATGACCCGCTCCGACTAATGAAACGCCTTGCGCGCTTCACTTACGCGACCGATGTCGCCCGCGACGACTGCCCCAAGGCAGTGAATGCCGATGATATCATCGCCGCAAAGAAAGCCGGACACCCGTGCCTCTGCCTGACCGGCAACGGCGTCCCGCTGCCCCAGGACTGGACCTCCGTGCGCGATGAGCTTCGCCTGATCCGCATCTTCCATCAGCTGGGCATCCGCATGATGCACGTGACCTATAATCGCCGTAACCCGCTCGGAGACGGCGTCGGCGAACCCTCGGATGGAGGCCTGAGCGATTTCGGCCGACAGGCTGTCGCGGAAATGAATCGCGTCGGGGTCATCGTCGACGTCGCCCATTCCGGCTGGCGGACCAGCCTTGAAGCAGCGAAAGCCTCTACCCGGCCGATGGTCGCTAGCCATACCGCCTGCTCCGGCCTCTACCGACATTTCCGCGCCAAGCCTGACGACGTCATCAAGGCGATTTGCGATACGGACGGACTCATCGGTATCTGCGTCATCCCTCGCTTCCTCGGCGGCGACGGCGATATCGCCGCCTTCCTCGACCACCTTGATTATGCCGTGAAGAAATTCGGGGCCGAGCGCGTCGCTATCGGTACCGACATCTCCTACGTCTCCTCGAACGACGCGAAGGAACGAGCCAAGCTGCCTAAGAACCTTCCGAAGGGACCGAGCGCGCCCGGTGACGGCGCCTGGGAGCACCTCTGGCCGGAGGATAAGTTCGTGGCGAAACCGCACGCCGAAAGCAGCCTCGCTTGGACCAACTGGCCGCTCTTCACGGTCGGCCTCGTCCAACGCGGTCACAGCGACGAGACGATCCGGAAAATCTTGGGCGGAAATATGCTGCGAGTCCTGAAGGCGAATCAAAACGCTTAATCCATCGGGATCACCCCGGGGAATCGACCCTAGGAGTCACCGGTTGCGCCGGGGGAGTCTCACGACTGTGTTCGGCCATGCTTTCCGTCATCCGTTCTGCCGCCTTGGTCGGTGTCGAAGCCGTCCCGGTCGAGATCGAGGTCAACTCGGGCGAGATGGGTGAATTCGGCCTCTGGCTGGTCGGCCTACCGGACGCAGCGGTGAAAGAATCAGAGGAGCGTGTGCAATCCGCGCTCCAGAACAGCGGACTAAGGCTGCCTGAAACCCGGACGACCATTAATCTGGCCCCGGGCGACCTGAAGAAAGAAGGGGCGATCTACGACCTGCCCATCGCGCTCGGTATCGCGGCTTCAACGGGACAATTGAACCGAGAATTTCTGAGGCATTATCTCATCGCTGGCGAACTTGGCTTGAGCGGAGGAACGCGGCCAGTACGCGGCGGGGTGGCCATGGCCATCCTCGCCCGGAAATCTGGCCTACGCGGCGTCATCCTGCCGCGCGCTTCCGCCGAAGAAGCGTCACTGGTCGGCGGCATCGAGGCGATTCCCGCCGACTCACTGGACGGCGCCCTCCGCTTCCTCACCGGCGAAGCTAAGGTGACGCCGCTGAGCCCGGCCATCATGACGCCCAGTTCATCCGCCGAGCCCGCGCCGGACTTCGCCGAAGTGAAAGGCCAGACCGGCATCCGCCGCGCGGTCGAGGTCGCCGCCGCCGGCGGTCATAATCTTCTTATGATCGGCCCACCCGGCTCAGGCAAATCGCTCATCGCCAAACGGATCCCGACCATCCTCCCCGCGCCCGACGCCGAAGAGCTCCTGGAAATCCTCGGCGTGCATTCCGCCGCCGGCGCCGCGATGAACGACATCGCGCGCTGCTGGCAGCGCCCCTTCCGTTCCCCGCATCATACGATCAGCGATATCGGACTCATCGGCGGGGGTGCGATTCCCGGGCCGGGCGAAGTTTCGCTCGCCCACCGCGGCGTGCTCTTCCTCGACGAACTCCCAGAGTTCCGCCGTTCGGCGCTCGAAGTCCTGCGCCAACCGCTCGAAGACGGCCAGGTCACCGTCTCCCGCGCCGCGGCAAAGGTCACCCTGCCCGCCCGCCTGATGCTCGTGGCGGCCATGAACCCGTGTCCGTGCGGACACCTCGGCGATCGCCAGCGTGAATGCCGCTGCTCGCCGATGCAGGTCCGCAAATACCGTGCGAAGATCTCCGGACCGCTGCTCGACCGCATCGATATCCAGATCGAAGCCCCCGCGCTCTCGATCGAAGAACTTCGCTCCGCCCAGGCGGGTGAACCTTCGGCGGCGATGCGGGCGCGGGTCGAAGCCGCCCGCAGGCGGCAAAGGCTTCGCTTCGCTGGACGCGTTGGCGGTTGCAACGCGCTGCTCGGCGGACGGGAGCTCCGGGAGTATTGTGCGCTGGAGCAAGCCCAGGGCGACCTCCTCCAACAGGCGATGGAGAAACTCGGGCTCTCCGCCCGGGCCTATGATCGCATCCTGCGCGTCGCCCGCACGATCGCCGACCTCGCTGGGGCTGATCGCATCGCCACCGCCCACTTATTAGAGGCCATTCACTACCGATCACTGGACCGAAGTTAAAAACACTCGCCCGCCGACAGGAAATGCCTCCAATGAGGCCCTCCCCATGAAAACCCTGCAAAAGCTCGGGCTGCTCGGCCTGCTCGCCCTCTTGGTCCTGCCGCTTCACGCCGCCGATCAGATCCGCGTCCTGATCCTCGACGGACGCAACAACCACGACTGGGTCCGGACGACCGAATCGTGCAAAGCCACCCTGGAGGCCACGGGTCTCTTCAAGGTCGAAGTCTCCACCGCGCCCGCCGCCTTCACGAAGCCGAAACCGGGCAAGCCCAAGGCCGGCGATGCCGAAGCCAAGAAATCCTTCGATGCGGCGATGAAAGCCTGGAACGCCGAAGAGGCCGCCTTCACCAAGGCCCATGCCGCCGAATGGGCGCAGTGGGTGCCGAAGTTTACGAACTATCAGGTCGTCGTGAACAACTACAACGGGCCGGAATGGGGCTCCGACATGAAGGACGCCTTCACCGAATTCGTGATGAACGGCGGCGGTCTCGTCAACGTCCACGCCGCGAATAACGCCTTCACGGGCTGGGATAACTTCAATGAGATGATCTGCGCTGGCTGGCGCGGTGCCGAATTCGGCGACCGTATCGCTGTCGACGACGCCACGGGCAAGGCCATCGCAGTGCCCAAGGAAAATGAGAAGATCACGGCGAAGGGCTTCGGCTCCGGCCACGGCTCCAAGCACAACTTCGTGCTGAAGACCCGGGACAGCTCACACCCTATCGTGAAGGATCTACCCCCGGAATGGCTCCACGCCACCGATGAGCTCTACGGCCGCATGCGCGGCAGCGCCGATCACATGGACGTCATTGAAAGCGCCTTCTCCAAGCAGGAATTCGGCGGCACCGAGATGCATGAGCCGATGGTCTGGTGGGCCCTCTTCAACAAGGGTCGTGTCGTGACCACCTCGATGGGTCACATGTGGGTCGGCGACAATAATTTCGACGCCCTGCATTGCGTGGGCTTTCAGACCATCCTCGCCCGCTCGACGGAATGGGCCGCGACGGGCAAGGTCACCTTGGGCGTGCCGGAAGGCTTCCCGACCAAGGACAAGACCAGCGTCATCGAGCCATCCAAGGTCGTCTGGAAAAAATAACCCCTTACTTTATTCCTTCAACGAAGGCCCGCCATCGCGCGGGCCTTCTGCTTTTCAGGCGAAACGCCGCATCGCCACGCCGACCGTCGCGCAGATCTGCTCGGGGGAAAGGCTGATGCTGACGTGCAGGCACTTCTCGGTGGCGAGATTCGGACGCTCCAGCGTGGCGAGTTGGCTACCGAGTAGTCCGGGCGGCATGAAGTGTCCCTTCCGCGCATCAAGGCGCGCCTGCAGGAGCTCCTGACTGCCATCGAGGAAGATGAAGAAGAGTTCGGGATCCCCTTCGCGTAGGCGATCACGGTAGATTTTCTTCAAAGCGGAACAGGTCACAACCATCGCCTCGCCTCGGGCCTTGCCCTCAGCCAGGCGCGCGGACATCGCGGTCAGCCAACCGGCGCGGTCGGCATCGGTCAGCGGAATCCCGGCACTCATCTTGGCCACGTTTTCGGGCGGATGAAAAGCATCGGCCTCAATGAGCGTCGCCCCGGTCCGCTGCGCGTACATCTCCGCTACGGTGCTCTTGCCGCAGCCGGAGACGCCCATGAAGACAAGGTTCGGAGGCGCCATCGCTACTCAGAGATTGATCGTGCGACCTTCGCGGAAGGACTGATCCGCCGCGGCGACGATGCGCATCGAGTTGACGGCGTCAGCCATGTGGGCGGTCAGGTCGATATCCTCCCGAATGGCTTTCTCGAAATAGGCCTGCTCGCGCTCGCAGAGCCCATCATGACCGGGATCGGCATCCGTCGGCACAATCTCATCGGGCTTAGTGAACTTACCGTCCGCACCAAGCTGAGAAGAATGCACCTTGAGGGCCTGGGCGGCGGAGTGCGAATCGACATCGGCGGAATTACCCGCCTGCGAAGCCTTGCCAGCGACGATGGAGACGCAGCCCTTCGGGCCGATCACATCCTTCACGAAGAAGGCTTCCTCGGACATCATCGGGCCCCACCCCGCCTCGTACCAGCCCACGGAGCCATCAGCGAACGTCACCTGCAACTGGCCGTAGTTGACCATGCCCGCCGGGAGTTCGTCGGACAGACGCGCTCCGATGCCGGAGACGCGTACCGGACGGCTGCCGGTCATTAGGCACATCACGTCGACGTAATGGACCCCGCAATCGACGATCGGACTGCAGGTCTGCATCAGGGACTTATGGGTCTTCCACATGTCGCCGTAGCTCTGCTGGTTGAGGTTCATGCGCATGACGAGCGGCTTACCGAGCGTCTGCACGGTCTTGATGAACTGGGTCCAGGCGGGGTGATGGCGGAGGATATAACCGATCACGACCTTACGTTTCACTTCCTTGGCCTTGGCGACGATCTGCTCCGCCTCGGCGACCGTAACGGCGAGCGGCTTCTCGACGAAGACGTGACAGCCGGCTGCGAGCGCGGCGACGGCGTATTCGGCATGCGTGTCGGGATAGCTGGAAATCGAAACCGCGTCGGGCCGGGTGGCCGCGAGCGCGGCGTGAAAATCACCGAACTCCGCATAGCCGCCGCCCAGCTCAGCGTTGAGCTTGGCCCGGGAGTCGGCCGAACGCGTGACAAGGCCGACGATCTGGAACCCAGACAGCTTATGGTAAGCAAGGGCGTGCGAACGGCCCATGTGGCCAGCACCGACGCAAAGAACACGAATAGGGGACTTGCTCATACACCGAGCATCACCCTTCCGCTCTCCGCTTCAAGTCGGGAGAATGTGTCCCCTTGAGATTAATCGACCGATTAGTTCGGTAACGGCTGGCCGACGCCCTTGGCCTTCTGCGCGTCGAGCATGGCTTTCAGCCGTGCCGCGATTTCAGGGTGCTCGGTGATGACGTTCTTCCGTTCGCCCGGGTCCGCCTGCAGATCAAATAAACGATCCTTGGCCGCATCGAGATTCTCAATCTCGTCATTCTGTTCATTGCGATCGACGACCGTCGGAGACTTGCCCCGGCGGTGGCCGATCCCGGGGATGAACTTCCAGCGGGCATCGCGATAAGACAACTGCGTGGCCTGGGTGCTGGAGATAATGTAATCGCGACCGACTCCCCCCAGGAAAGCCGCAGAAACGTCGACGCCGTCGATCTTCAACAGTTCCGTGGGGTCACCGCCTGCGAGCTTGGTGAACGTCGCGGGGAAATCCACCTGCGAGACCATCGCCGCCGAGACCTTGGCCGCCGGAGTATGCCCCGGCCAGCGCGCGATGAGACTCACCCGCGTGCCCCCCTCCAGGATACTATATTTTCCCCCGTGGAAGGGGCCGGCCGGATAATGATCGGCCTTGGCATTCAACTCCACGGCATGGTCTTTATAGCCATCATCGAGCACCGGGCCGTTATCAGAAGACATCACCACCAGCGTATCACCAGTCAGTCCGTGTTTCTCAAGTTCGGCGAGAATGCGCCCGCACTGCTCATCGAAAGCCACCACGGCATCGCCGCGCGGGCCCAGCGGCGTCCGGCCGAGGAAGCGTGGGTTCGGGACGCGCGGCACGTGGCACTCATGCGACGCGTAATAGAGGAAGAAAGGCTTATCCTTGTTGGCCGCAATGAAGCCGCAGGCCTTGTCACAGAAGGTATCACCCATCGTCTCATCGTTCCAAATCGCGGACTTGCCGCCCTTCATCCAACCAATGCGACCCACGCCGTTGACGAGCGCCATGTTGTGCCCGTGCGACCAATCCATCTTCAATTTCGCGCGCTCGGCCGGGAGTGTCAGGTCGGGGTCACCCGGATAAGGCGTCTTCTTATAATTCACCTCGATCGGATCCTGCGGATCGAGTCCGACCACCTTGCCGTTCTCGACAAATACCGTGGGCACGCGATCGCCCGTGGCCGCCATGATAAAGGAATAACTGAAACCAATCTGGTTCGGTGAAGGGTTGATCTGCTTATTCCAGTCGACGACCCCCGCGCCCAGCCCCAGATGCCACTTGCCGACGACGCCCGTCGCATAACCTAGCTGGGCGAGACTCGCCGGCAACGTCGGGCGACCTGGCTGGATGATCATCGTCGCATCGCCTGGTAGCACGCCCGTGCCCTTACGGCGCCAGGCATACTCTCCAGTCAGCAGCGAATAACGCGAAGGCGTGCAGGTGGCGGCGACGCAATATCCCGCCGTGAAACGCGTCCCTTGCGCGGCGAGGCGGTCGAGGTTCGGAGTCGGAATGACCTTCGCGCCGTAGCAGCCGAGATCACCCCAGCCGATATCATCGGCGTAAAGCAGCACGATATTGGGCGGACGCTTCTCCGGGGCGGCGAAAACGGAGATTCCGCAGAACAGGGCAACCAGGGGCAGGAGGCGCATAGACCTTCAGTAGGCGAAGCCGCGAGGCATTCCAAGCCGACAGTCAGACCATGACGCCTTGCTTGCCAAACAGCCCCATTGCCCACAATCAGAGTTCAGCATGCGTTTCGCTAAATACCACGCCCTCGGCAACGACTACCTCGTCCTCGAGCCCAAGGACTGCCCCACCCTCTTCTCGGTCGAAGCCATCCGTAAAGTTTGCCACCGCCATTACGGACTAGGTTCTGACGGCATCCTTTACGGGCCGATTGAACGCACCGACGGCACCTTCGGCCTGCGTATTCTTAACCCCGACGGTTCCGAAGCCGAGAAGTCTGGCAACGGCATCCGCATCTTCTGCCGCCACCTTCTTGAGACCAAGCGCATCCAGGAAGGTCAAGAGTTCCGCCTCCACACGCTGGGCGGCATCGTCCGCTGCGAAGTCTTCGACGGCGGGAATCGTATCCGTGTCGAGATGGGCAAAGTCTCTTTCCGCGCGCCCGTCATCCCACACACCGGCGCCGACCGCGAGGTCCTCGGTGAAGAAATCACCGTGCTCGGTAAGACCTTCAAATATTGGGCCGCCACCGTCGGCAATCCGCACTGCGTCATTCCCGTCCAGGAATTGACGCCCGAGCTGGCCACGACCTACGGACCACACCTCGAAGTCCACCCCAATTTCCCCAACCGCACCAACGTGCAGTTCATGAAGATTCTCGACCGCCAAAACGTGCAGATCGAAATCTGGGAACGAGGCGCCGGCTACACCCTCGCCTCGGGCTCATCCTCCTCGGCCTCCGCCGCCGTAGCCCGTAAAATGGGCCTAGTTGACGCTGATTTGACGGTCAATATGCCCGGAGGTAAGATTATCATTGGCATTGGGGATGATTATTCCATCGTGATGACAGGCCCGACGACCCCCGTAGGCATCTTCGAGATGCATCCAGGAGTCCCGGTCCAAGACATCGCCGTCTAGGCGGTCAGTCTTCCCGCTAAGTTTCCCACCTTTGGCGCACCCTTTCGGGATGCGCCGTTCACCGCACACCCTCACCATGGCGCCGCGTCAGCCGTTGCCCAACATCTCCGAAGACGATCTCATCGATCTGGCGGGCGGGGCGACTGTGCTGCAAGCCAAGGAACTCGTCGCCAAGGGCAAGGTAAAGAAAGCCCTCTGGGTCGCTCCCGTCGCCGAAGCCCTCGTCGACGACGGCAAAGAATCCCGCGAAGCCCGCTGGAACCTCCGCTCCATCACCTTCCAGCGCAATGAGTGCGGCTGCGAAGTCTCCGTCGGGCGCCGCAAGCTTTGCGTCCATTCGGTGGCGGCCTACCTCGTCCTCGCCGAGAAAGAAGGTTATTTAAAAAGCGAGACAGCGGTGCCACCCAAACCCGCCGCCCCGCCAGGCAGGACCGAGACCAAGACGACCCCGGCGAAGGCGACAAATAAGAAGGAAAATAACACCGTAGCGGAATCGAACCAGGCAGGCCCCCGGCTCAAATCCCTCACCCTCTCAGAAAAACGCGGCACCCCCATCGAGGTGCGCTTCATCGTTCCTCCGAATATCGTCACGGCGGCGGCCCGCGATGAGATCATCTGCCGACTCGAACTCCGCGTCGACGGCGTGCAAGTCGCACCCGAGAACCTCGACCGCAGCAAGGCCTGGACGATCGAACCGGATACGGTCTTCTTCCTGGCGATTCTCGAAAACCTCTGCCACGGCAAACTGCAAGGCATCCTCCCGCTCACCCGCCGGCACCTGCGCCAGCTCCTCGCCATCGGGAAGGGCTTGAAGATCTTCCGCATGGCCAACGCACCGGAAACCCCGCTGCAATGGGACGGCGACCAGCTCGATAAAGTCCACGAGCACCTCGACGAACCCGTCGCCACCCCGCAGACGAATGCTGCCGGCGAAGCGGTCGACGATGCCAGCGATGAGCAGGAAGTCCGCTCACAGGAACGAGGCCAGGAGGACCGCACGTGGGTCGACGGGTCCATGAAGTGGCTGCGTATTCGCCTGCCCCAGCAATCCTCAGGGCCGGTCGCGGAACTCCGTGACGTGCTGCAGCGCAGCGGCTTCACCCTCGAGACCTCCACCCGCGAATGGTACCTCGCCGGCACCATTCAGGTCCTCAACTTCCTCGCCCGGCACCACAAGTTGCTGATGACGGATAATAACGCCTTCTTCACGCACAACCTCTCGCACTCGCTCCGCAACGTGGACCTCGCCAAGGCCAAGTGCGATGCCGCGGAGGAGAAGGATGGCTTCCGCTTTGCCATCGGCATCGATGCGGAAGGCAAATCCCCCAAGGTCATCCAGGAGGCCCTCTCCAGCGGCCGCATGTTCTTCTACACCGATCGCGGCCCGCGCCTCATCACGCCGGAGCTGATGGAATCGATCCGCAACGCCCAGCGCCGCATCACCGGCGAAGCCAAGCGCGACGTCGACCTGGACCTGAATCTTAAGATCGGCTACGCGGACCTCGCGAGCGCCGACGCCATCGCCGAGGAACTGCAGGCCGCCTTCGCCCCGCCCGAGACCTGGAGCCAGCGCTCCTCGGCCATCCGCAACCTTTCGAAGCTCCAGCCCGCCCCCATCCGCGAGGAGCTCAACAAGATGCTCCGCATCTACCAGCAGGTCGGCGTGGCCTGGCTCTGGCATATTCATAATAATTCCCTCGGCGGCCTGCTGGCCGACGAAATGGGCCTCGGCAAGACCGTCCAGGCGCTCGGTTTCATGGAAGCCCTGCGCACCCATCGCCGTGAAGACGGCCCGTGCCTCGTGGTCTGCCCGGCCTCACTCGTCGAGAACTGGCGCCGCGAAGCCCGCCGCTTCACGCCGTCGCTCAAGGTACTCGCGCACCACGGCCAGAATCGATTCACCGCCCAGGAATACCTGCAGAAGTTCGATCTCGTCATCACTTCCTACGGCACGCTCTCCCGCGATATCGCCGCCTTCTCGCTAATCACCTGGGGCGCCGCGATCTGCGACGAAGGCCAGAACATCAAGAACGCCCGTGCCCAGGCCGCCAAGGCGGTCAAACAGCTCGTCGCCAAGGGCCGCTACATCCTGACCGGCACGCCGGTCGAGAACTCACTGGAAGATCTGCGCTCGTTGTTCGGCTTCCTAATGCCGGGCTACCTGCCCAAGCCGGAAGAGCGCGTGCAGGCCGAGGAACGCAAGTGGCACGACGACCGCCTGCTGCAGATGGCCGCGCCCTATATCCTGAGGCGCTCCAAGGTCGCCGTCGCCCCCGAGCTGCCTGCGAAGATCGAGCAGATCGTCTACTGCGACTTCGAAGACAATCAGAAGAAGATCTACGACGAAATCCTGGAGTCCACCCGCCAGGAGATCTTCGAGATGGAAATGGGCGGCGCCACCCAGGCTCGTATCCAGATGGCGGCGTTCAACCAACTGCTCCGCCTCCGGCAGATCTGCGCCGATCCGCGCATCCTCGACCCAAAGATGGAAGAAGGCGATTCCGCCAAACTTCAGGCCTTCCTCGAACTAGTCGAAGAATCTAAGGATGCCGGCCACCGCATGCTGGTTTTCTCCACTTTCGTGACGGCCCTGCAGCTCCTCAAGAAGGCCCTCGAAGACCGCGACGTCCCCTACTGCTACCTCGATGGCTCCACCAAGGACCGCCAAGGCGTGTGCGATACCTTCAACACGACCCCCTCGATCCCGGTCATGCTCATGTCGCTGAAGGCCGGAGGCACGGGTCTCAACCTCACCGGCGCCGATACGGTCATCCATTTCGACCCCTGGTGGAACCCCGCCGCCGAAGCCCAGGCCACCGACCGCGCCCACCGCATCGGCCAGACCCGCACGGTCACCAGCATCAAGCTCATTGCCTCTGGAACCATCGAAGAACGCGTCATGGAGCTCCAGAAGTCAAAGTCTGAGATGTTGCGTAAACTGCTGACTGAATCAGATTCAGTCTCGTCCGGGCTCAGCCTTGACGTCATCAAAGACCTCCTGCGCAAGGACTGACCCCCGCCATGCTCTCAACTTTTATTCGCCGTAACAAGCCCCGGAGCGAAATGTCGTTCCTGGAACACCTAGACGACCTCCGCATCTCACTGATCCGCGTGCTGGCCGTCTTCACGGTCGGCATGGTCGCCGCCCTGATCTTCTACCGCGAAGCTCCGGAGCTGCTCAACATGCCCCTGAATTGGGCCAAGCATCCCGAGACCTCCCCCATCAGTTTCATCCTGAGCAAACCCGATCCAGGCCTGGTCGCCATGGGTGAGCTCAAGGAATTCACTTTCATGGGCGTATGGAAGGTGCTGATGTACGCCGCCTTTGGCGTAGGTATCGGTCTGGCCTCCCCGATCTTCCTCTACGAGACCGCACGCTTCGTCGGCCCGGCCCTGACGGATCGCGAAAAGCGCGGCCTCATCCCCTTCTGCGTCGCCGCCCTCATCCTCTTCCTGCTCGGGGCGACCCTGGCGTTCCTCTGGCTCACGCCGATGTCCATCCAGATCTGGCAGCACTTTGCCGAAGGCCTGAAAATGGAAGTCACCTGGCAGGCTTCTGATTACTACGGCTTCGTCGTGATGATGGCCCTCCTCACCGGCCTGACTTTCCAGTTCCCGCTCGCGCTCATCATCCTGATGTGGCTCGAACTCGTCCGCCCGAAGACCCTCCTGAAGTCCTGGCGCGGCATGCTCTTCGGTATCATGATCCTGGTCGCACTGATCACCCCGATTGCCGAACCCATCTCGCTCATCGTCATGACGGGCGTGCTCTTCGGCTTCTACCTAGTGGCCGTTGGCGTCGGCTCGGTGATTGTTCGCCGCAAGCGCATCGCCCGCGGCGACAAGCCGAACCCGGAAGACGACGATATCGATGATGACGATGAGGATGAAGATGATGACCGCGACGAAGGCTATCGCTCATCGCGCGATTCCGACCCGGTGAAACCCATCACCCCGGCCTTGGGTGACTCCACCTCGGTCAAACCCAAGTCCACCCCGCCTCCCTCGGAAGGCGACTTGAGCTCCCTCGACTAATTCCCATGAAAATGCGTCTTCTTCTCGCCCTGCTCGGCATGACCTTCGCCGGCCTGCCGACCGCCACCGCCCAGACGACCACCGCATTGGGCACCAAGCCGGTCGAGACTGCGACGGCGGGTGCCGCCAAGCCAGCCGACGGCAAAGCCGCCGTTGTTGAAGATGACTCCATCGTCATCACGCCCTTCCGCTCGCTGACACTGCCCGTCGCGAAGACCACGAAGACCTTCCAGCTGGCCAAGCTGAATAAGCCCCTCGCCACGGAAACCACCAAGGACCTGCAGCGACTGTTCTCCGCCTACGCGCTGCAGAGCATCGTGGACGGCTCACCGGCGGGCTTCAGCAAGGCCACCGGCTACATCACGACGGTTAACTATTCGATCCTCCAGGATCTCGGCGATAATCGCTTCATGGCGAAAGCCGCATGGCCCGCCGCCGGGCCCAATGACGCCCTGGCTGCCGGCGTCGACGCCTGGGCGGTCCTGCTCCTTGACCACCCCGCCAAGGTCGGCGACACCGGCAAGATCACCGGCATGCACGCCGGTACGGCCGCCGTGCTCCTGACCGTAAAGTTCGCGCCGCTCGACGGCAAACGCCTGACGCTCCGCCGCGAAGCTTTTGTGGAATGCGCCACGCTCGAAGACAGCCCGGCCGGCCTCCAGAAATTCATCGATAGCATCAATCACGGCGCCGATGTCAGCGTGACCACCAATGAACTCATCCCCTGCAAGAAATGCGGCGGGCTGGGCTTCATCCGCCAGACGGTGAAAGGCCAGCTGCTCGATAACCGCCTGCCCTGCACGGTCTGCGACGGTGCGAAGACGGTCGTCCTCCCCACAGAGACGAAAATCATCCCCTGAAGCCCTTTCCTGAGGGTTTACGGCGCCAACCTGCGCTTGCGCCGTCTCGGAATCACTCGCACATTGCGGCGTGACCACCCCGCTGCACGCAGGTCTGGAAGACCACTTCAAGGCGCTCGAGAAATTCCTCGCCGCCCAGGAAGCCGTCTTTGAACCGGAGGTGCGACCGATGGTCCGCGAAGTCCTAGCCCACCCTGGTAAACGCCTTCGCCCCCTGCTGGCTTTTGGTTCTGGTGCCGGCGGACCGCCCACGGAAGCCCTCGTCCGCGGCGCCGGGGTCATCGAGCTGGTCCACCTCGCGACTTTGGTGCACGACGACGTCCTGGACGGCGCCGACACCCGCCACGGCAGCGATACCCCCAATCGCACGCATGGTGCCCATGCGGCAGTCCTTTTCGGCGACGCCCTGTTCGCCCACGCGCTCGTGCTCGCCGCCGAACATCGCACGCCCGAACTGTGCCGCATCGTCGCCCGTGCCTCGCGTGAAGTCTGCTCGGGCGAAGTCTGCCAGACTTTCTCCCGCGGCCAGGACGACCTTTCACTGGAAGATTATTATCGCCAGATTCGCCTGAAAACGGCCGAACTTTTCGAAGGCGCCTGCCACGCCGGCGCCTTGCTCGCGGAGCACCCACCCGCGCACATCCAGGCCTGCTCCCTCTTCGGCCGGCACCTCGGCATCGCCTACCAGATCTACGACGACCTGGTCGACCTGCTGCTCGAAGACGCCAAGGCAGGCAAGACCCTCGGCACCGATGCCGCCAGCGGCAAACTCACGCTGCCGATGCTCCTCGAACGCGATCGCTCCGGCCCCGCCTTACTGGCGAAACTCCGTCAAGGCGGCGACGCCCGCACACTGATTTCCGCCGAATCCTGGCGCGAATGCTTCCGCCGGCTCGATGCCGAAATCGCCGCGGCCGAACAGGCCCTCGCGCCGATTGAAGGCACGCCTTCGCCCTTCTTCCTACTGCGTCTCACAGCCTTCCTCCGCGAAGCCGCCGCGCGCCTGGCACCGAAGGTATGAAGCTACTCCAGACGACCCGCACGGAAAGGCTGGCGCTCTCCCTGGTGCTCAGCGTGACCGGTGGCGCCGCGGGACTGCTACTGCTCTGGCGCTCCCTCTGATCAGGGAAGATAGCGGCGGGCCTCAAAACCGCGGGCCGTCAGGGCGTGCCGCATATCCTCGAGTTCGACCTTATCGCCGACCTTCACGCCGAAGTGAGCAAACCATCCCGCACTCATCTCAACCGTGAAGCGCACTCGGTCGGAGCTCGAGACCGTCGTGTCGGTGTCGCCGGCAAGCATGGTCTTAATCTCCAAGATGACGCCGGTCTTGTCCACGAACGCGATGTCTAGGTCCAACGGGGTATCCTTCATCCAGAAACGCATCTGGGTGTCGTTATCATACATGAACGCCATGCCTTCGGCCTCCGGTAATTTCTGAGTCCCCATGAGGCCGCGGGCCTTCTCGAGATCGGTGGCGGCGATACGCAGGTGCGTCAGGACCACGCCCATGCGCACAGGCAGGCGGGATTCGATCCCAAGCTCCGCAGATGGAACGGTTTCGGATTTGCGGCCATCGCAGGCGACCAAGGTAAGGGCGAGGAGCAGGAACAGCGACCGGGACATGCCTCATGCTTCCCTGTGATTGCCACGGAGGCAAGATTCGCTTGCGTCCAAGCATGGAACGCGACCCGCAGGCCCACTGGCTTGAGACCGAGACGGCCCTGCATTACGCCCGGGCCGCCGTCCGCGTCGGGCTCTGGGCCTCGGAGCGCAAGATGGTAGAGACTTATTTCCAGCCGTCCGACCGCCTGCTGGAACTCGGATGCGGGGGCGGCCGGGTCGCCCTTGGCTTGTTACAACTAGGCTACCGCGACCTGCGCGTCACGGATTTCTCCCCGATTATGGTGAGCCTCGCTCGTGCGGTGCTCGCCGATCACGACGAGAGCTGGGAGCACCTCGTCGAGCAACAGGACGCCACGGCCTTGACCCTTCCGATAGGTTCTTTTGACGGCGCGATCTTCGCCTTCAACGGCTTAATGTGCCTCCCCAGCCAAGCCCATCGACTGGCGGCACTCCGTTCAATCCATCGTGTCCTCAAGCCGGGCGGCATTCTTATTTTCACGGCCACCGACCGAGAAAAAGGCGCCAACGCCGCGTACTGGGCCCACGAGAAATCCGAAGCAGACGAGACTCCGGGCGATCGCTGGCACGAGAGCGACACCTCGCCGGTCTTCATCCATAGCAGCACCGAGGGAGAAACCCGCGCCGAACTCGCCGCCACGGGCTTCACGGTACTCACTTGCCCCCTGAGCACGGAAATCGCCCAGGACGGGCCCGCCGTGCGGGAGTTCGCCGGCGAGACCCGTTTCTACGTCGTCAGAAAGTCTTGAAGGAACAGGCGGGCGGGCGTCTTGTCGGACTTCTCATGGTCGCTCTCCGTCCGATCCTCGCCTCGCTGTTATTCGCAGCCTCCGCACCCGCGCTCGAACTACACGTCGCCCCCGACGGTAACGACAACTGGACCGGCCGCTCGGCCATCGCCAACTCCGACCATACGGACGGGCCCCTCGCCTCCCTTAACGGTGCCCGCCTCGCCGTCCGCAAACTCCCCCGGCCCCTCACGGAAGCCGTCCACGTCATTTTCGCGGCGGGCACCTACCGGATCACCGAAGCGGTGGCCTTCGAGACGATCGATTCTGGCGAGGCAGGCAAACCCATCACTTATGAGGCGGCCCCGCAGGCCGAGGTGCGCATCTCAGGCGCGGCCCCGCTCCCGAGCTTTATTCCTGATAAGTATGGCAAGTGGACCCTGCAGACCCCGCAGGGTACCGAGACTTTTGAGCAGCTCTGGGTCGGCGATCGCCGCGCCATCCGCGCCCGCTCAAAAAATCCTGGCACGCACTTCGTCCGCAGCCTTGATGATGAAAAACCGGTAGCAGGCGGGGCGGGTGCGGGTGCCGGCGGCTACTTTGAACAGACCATCAAAGTCGACCCGAAGGAGATCACGCCGTTCACCGAAGTCCGTGAAAGCGAGGCCCAGGACGCCGTCGTCACGTTCTACCACAAGTGGGACAGTACCCGCAGTCGCGTCGAGTCCGCTAACTCCACCGACGGGACGTTGAAGGTCCGCGGGCCTAAACAGAAGGCTAACACGGCCTTCGACCACCTCACGGGTATGGTCGTCGAGAATATGCTCTCGCTCCTCGATGAGCCCGGCGAATGGTTTCTCAGCCGCCAAGGACTTCTCACCTACCTGCCGCGTAAAGGCGAGACGCCGATCAAATCCCGCGGTTTCTATCCCCTCGCCGAGAAACTCCTGACGTTCACCGGCCGGGCCGATGCCCCTCTCGCACACGTCGCCTTCCACGGCCTGAAATTCAGCCACGCGAAGGGCGTCCCCTCTATCGCCACCGCCGTCCCCAACCAAGCCGCGGTCCGCACCGTCGATGGCGTCATCACCCTGGAACACGCCCGGGAAGTCGCGTTCATCGACTGCGAGCTCTCTCACTTCGGCAGCTACGGCTTCTCACTCCGCCAGGGTTGCCGCGAGATCACCGTCGAACACTGCCTGATCACCGACATGGGCGCAGGCGGCATCAAGGTCGGCACGCTGGCCGACGAACCCCTGCCGGTGAATCACGTCAGCCATAATAAGATTCACAACAATATCATCCGCGACGGTGGCATCATCTTCCCGTGCGCGGTCGGCCTCTGGATCGGCTCCTCGTCCGACAACACCGTCACGCACAACGAAATCTCCGATCTCTACTATTCGGCGGTCTCCGTCGGCTGGCGCTGGGGCTACGCCCCCAGCAATGCCAAGCGCAATGTGATCGAATGGAACCACCTCCACCACCTCGGCAAGGGGCTGTTGAGTGACATGGGCGGCGTCTACACCCTCGGGCCCTCGGAAGGCACGTCGGTCAGCCATAATCTCATCCACGACGTCATGTGCCTGCAATACGGCGGGTGGGGCCTCTACACCGACGAAGGCAGTACGGGCATCACCATGGAGGGTAATGTAACCTACAACACGACCGACGGCGGATTCCACCAGCACTACGGCAAGGACAACATCATCCGGAACAACATCTTCGCCTTCTCCGAGGAGAATCAGGTGAAACGCTCGCGCGCCGAAGAGCATCTCTCGTTCACCTTCGAGAAGAACATTCTCGTCTTCGACCGCGGCGAACTGCTCGGTGGCAACTGGTCAGGCACGGCAGCGAACTTCCTGACTAGAAATAATCTCTATTGGGATTACTCCGCCCGCCCGGTGACGTTCACGACCAAAAAGCTTCCCCTGAAGGAATGGCAGAAGAGCGGACAGGACCTCGGGTCGACAGTCGCCGACCCACTCTTTGTCAACCCGGCGCAACACGACTTCCGACTGAAACCCGACTCGCCCGCCCTTGCTCTCGGCATCCAGTCCATCGACGTCTCCGCCATGGGCGTCATCGGCGACGCCTGGCGCCAATGGGCGAATACGTTTGAGCGCGGACCGGAAATCGCCCGCCCGGCGCGGCCGACGGCCCCGCCCTACGACATCCATCAGGGCTTTGAAGGTCAGATCACCGACCTACGGAATCCCCTACCGCATGCCCACTTTAGCCTGAGCGCCCTCAGCCTCAGCCAGCCAGGCAAGCCTGCCGTCAAAGGACTGGGCGACGCCCTACGCATCACTACGTCCAAAAAATCCAAAGGTAATTCCAGCCTGCTGTTCCAAGACGCCCCCGGCCTGCCTGCCAGCTACTACCCGATGCTGACGTTCATGCCCAACCATAAGGCCGGCACCACCACCATCAGTTTCGACCTCTACATGGAACCGAGGGCGATCTTCACCCATGAATGGCGTAACAAGGCCAACCCCTATCGCACTGGCCCGGCGTTCCAGTTCAAAGACGGCCGCATCACCGGCCCGAAGGGCCTCGACCTCGCCGCCCCGCTGCAGAAATGGGTGCACTTCGAAATCGTTGCCCTGATCGGCGAAAGCACGAAGGGCCTATGGACGCTCCGTGTCACCCCCGAAGGCGAAGCGACCAAGACCATCTCCGACCTTCCCTTCCGACACGCCGATATGCAGACGCTCGACTGGGTGGGCTTCGTGAGCAACGCGAACGAGCAGACCGAGTTCTACCTCGACGAAGTCTCCATCACGACCGACGACCCCAACCGCTAATCACTTGGCGGACTTGGGATTCTCTTTGAAGAATCGGGCGATAAGCTCCGAGGAGCCTTTCGCATATTCGTGCCCGCCCCCATGGATTGCGGTCACGAGGGGAGCACCTTTAGTCGAGGCATAGAGGGTTGCCACAAGGACACCTTCCTTGGCCCAAGGCTTTCCTTCCTCCGCACAGGCGTTGAACCGCCGGACGGCCGCAAACGTCATCTCCTGCCAGCCGTATTTCACGATGGGATCCTTCTGCCCAGCGACATGGATGACCGGCATCGGCGCAAGATCCTTCGCCTTGACGGTGAGCGAACCAGCGACAGACCCAACCGCGGCCAAAACCTCCGGACGAGCCTGCCAGAGCACATAACTGAAAGCGGCACCGTTGGAATGGCCCATGGAGTAAATCCGCCGCTCATCGACGGGCTGGGTCTTCTTCAAATCAGCGAGCATCGCATCGAAAAAATGAAGGTCGCGATCGGCCTCGGCGCCGACGGCACCTTGCCAGCCGGGCAGCCTCCCTTCCTTATCGACCAACGCTGAAACCGTCGGCAGACCCTGCGGGAAGACGAGGATCGAGGTCGTATCGGCCTTTTCATAGCCCCACCTGCCGGCGGCCTGCGCAGCACGGCCCCCGTGCCCATGCCAGCAGAAGACGACCGCGACCTGGCCCGCGACACCGGCCGGGATACGCACGAGAGCGGTTCGCTTCACGCCGTCGACGGTCCACTCGCGCTCCAAAAAGCCCTCCGGGGCCTTAGCCGAGAACAGGTCACGGAATTTATCCTGCGCCGGCAAGGCGATGGCGTAAAAGAGGAAGAACGCGACGATGACCAGTTGGGGCATAAACGAGAGGGGCTTCCCGATGTAACACCGGGAAGCCCCTCGAGGTTGCCAAGGATTCGACTTAGTCGCGACGGCCGCCCGCGAAGAAGCGGATGACGTAGAAGAGCAGCGTGACGAAGGACGAGAACAGGATGAAGGCCGCGGCGACGTGCTGGTCGGTCTCGAGGGTGTTCTTGATCTCGTTGGTCTGGTAGAGGATCACCGTGGCCATCAGGACAATCATCGCGATGGAGAACCAGGCACCGAGACTCAGGCCAGCGATGGCCGCGACGAGCACGATGGCCAGGGCGGCGAAGCTGCCCAGGATGATGGCCACCTTGAGGAAGGAGAAGTCGAGGTTCGTCATGAACACCAGGGCGGTCAGGCCGGCGATCATGCCGCCGGTGACGATGCCGGCCGGGACCAGGACGGTGCTGGCGTTACCCTTGGTGGAAAGGATGACGTAACCGATGAGGGGGATGAAGATCAGGGCTTCGAGGACCACGTAGAGGCCGAGACCGGCATACTGGGAACTGCGGGACGCACGGTTAAAGGCCAAAGACTGAGCGACAGTAGTGGCGCCCCAGAAGGCGAGCATGACCAGCAGGATGCTCCAGCCACCGAGCGAACGCATCATAGAGAAGAGTCCGGAGAACAAGGCGAAGGCGATGCCCTGTTGGCGGTCGAAACCGACAAAGAAGATCGCCAGCAAGGCCGCGAAGGCGGCGAAGCCGATGGCCACGAGGCCGTAGGTACGACGGAAGAAGGCGGCGCGTTCTGAAGCGGGAGCCTGAGCAACGATGAAGGGATTGGATTCCATGCCCTCAATCTTGACCCTTTTGCCCGCCAGTCAAGTTCTCCCCCCTCTTCAGTAGTTACGAAAACGCACCGAAATTATCCTGAACCTCCGGCCCAACAGCCTTACCGGATGCTCGTCGGGCACCCTTTGGACAACCCATTCACACACGCAACTCGCCGCGACACCTTGGCCAGTCGCCGTTCCGATAATGCGAAAGGTATCACCTCGCACAGTGAGAATCGGAGCCCAAGCTTCCAATAAATCCGCAGCCGCCAGCCGGAACGGAGCCCCAACGGGCACGGCCCCGACGACGCCATTGATCCGACAAGCTTCCATCGCCTGCTCGAGTAAACCTGACACCGCGAAGTCCTTCAGCGAGGGAAAGGGATATCCGCACGCCGGCTGCAGCTCGACCATCTTCACCGCCAGCTGATGCAAGGCGGATGAATCCAGTCTCCGTACCGATTGCGCAGCCATCAAGGCGTCGTGTTCGACACCGCCCAAGGCAGCCGCCTGCGCATCGGTCACATCCACCCCTGTCAACGCACCCCATTTCGCCAAGGCGGCACCGCTCGGACGTGTAAAAAATAACCCATCGGACAGTTTTCCCGCCGGATACGGCCCGCCTGTATCTGCGGCCCAGCTACCGATTGCCCCCCGCAGAAAGGCCTCCCATGCGGCGACACTCCGACTATTCACGTTGAACGGTCCTTCGATGGACCAACGGCTCCCTGGGTCATCCGCGAACTCCCATCCCCGCCAAGTACTTAAAAAGGGATTATGCGAAACCACTCCTGACTCCGCCGACTTAAGCGGGGCGGAGCAGAAATATCCATCCAGTCGACCCAGCCAACGCCTACCCGCCCGTGGCTCCCAATGGCGTGACCATGCCGCCGAGAGATAAGGCCACAGCGGCACCTCGCGCGCGTTCACGGAAGCAAACGCCGCGGACCCCTCGGCCTGATGCTTATTTGGCACCGCATCCCAGAGCAATCCAGCCAAAGGAGTGGCGTCAACGTCACTCACATCAAAAGCCGCCCGCACGGGATGATCCACCATCCACTCGGCGGCATCCGCAGGGTCGTCAAAATCCCAACGGGTCTTCGTCAACCCTCCGACCTCTGCCCTCTCCCAGAAATCCATAGCCGTCCTCGGCTTAAGCCGGAAGCGCAGGCATGCCCGACGCTCCCCGATCACATACCCCGCGCTATCCTCGCGCGAATAATCCGCCCCCGTCGTCTGGATGCCGAAGTCCGGCAGGGAAATATTGTCAAAGGTGATAACCGGTGCGGAGGGATAATCAGCGATGGGCTTTTCCTTGTCCGGGTCACCCGCCGCCGGACGCAACCGGACAGTCACCTTCGAGTGAAACTGCACTAATAATTCAATCCGGTCGGTGGCGAGGAAGGTCTCCGGATCGGGCCGTCGCCAACTCGCGGTGTGTGGCCGGGTGTCCATCCGCCAGGTCATCGTGGTAAGAATCCGCGATAATCCCTGAGGCTGAGCCTCGGGTGTCGGATTGATGAAGGCGAAGCACTCCCCTCCGAGCAAACCCCGACCCGACATACCATAAGTCAGCGGATCAGCCACCTCGGCCCAGAACCACAGTGACTTCTCGCGGGCGCCCTGGCGGATGATGCCAAAACTCTCTTGCGGACAGTCGTCCAGATCTACGGTGAATGTACTGCCCGTCTCGCGGTTCGTCACGGTCACCGTCGGCGCACCGTCCACCTCCACCAGAAATATCCTCCCCTGTGGGCCCGCCAACATCGGCATGGTCGACGGATTCCAAAGCAGGCCGGAACCGTGAAAGCGGAGCCGATGCCGGCCGTCGCTGCGGGAATTAAAAAACCCGAGGCTGAGTCGGAAATCCGCCAAGACGGGCAAGTGCGAGGCGACTTGCGTTCCGGCTTCCCATAGGAACATCGGCACCCCGCGGCACGGTTCTACTTTCAAGGCATCAGAAGCCAGCCATGTCGACCAAGCCGCCCCCCATTCGCCCGCCAGGACTTCAGGTCGGGCCAGGTCTTTGCGAAATCCTCCCGCCACCGGGTCCGTCATCAGCCCGCGCGTCTGCCAACTGATTCCTGGGCTCACATTGCGTCCGGTTTGCCAATTAAACATATCCCGATCGCCCATCTGCCATGCCAAGCGGGCCGCAGCGCTCATGGGCAAAACCGGCAAGGCCGAGGGAAGTTTTTGGCGCCCGGCCGAGGTCTTTGCCCAAGCCGAGGCCCGCTCCGCAGCGCCATACGCAGCGGCCACATCGTAACCTTGCGAAAGATCCTCCACCGTCCAATTCCACGCCAAGGACCCGTCACTGAATAATCCGTCGAGGCGCACCGGCTCGCGGGAACCTGGCGCACGAAAGACGGTCTTACCTTCTGCATCGGTTGCCGTCAGCACGGCATCCCGACCAAGGAACGCCTGCAACTCTCCGCAGGCGCGGGCCGCTGCGGAGATGGAGGCGTCGTGCAATCGATGGCGAAAAGCAACCTGCTCGAGCTGACGTAATTCGAGCATGCTGAAACACGCCGCCGTTAGCACCATCACCGTCAGCGAGGCGAAAGATATTAGCACAGCAATAAGAGCCCATCCGGTTTTACTTTTCATGAGTGATTGCCCTCATGGTCTTTCCGTTGATTAGCACCGCACAATTCTGGAGATACCTCATGTATCTATTCCATGAAGACATCATTGCATAAAATTCGCGTTAGCCGTCCGTCTCCCGAACGCCCGCTCGCTCCGCAGCGAGAAAAAATCGCTCCCCCAGTCGCGGAGAAAAAACGCGTACTCATCATCGAAGACCAGGCGGCAATCTGTGAACTCATCGCGGAGATGATTCAGCACCAAGCACGTTGCGTGGTCGTTGGCACGGCCTCCGAAGGCACCCAGGGCATCGAACAGGTGCTACGCCTCCGCCCCGATATCCTGATTCTGGACGTCCTCATGCCCGGCGTCGGCGGCATCGAGGTCCTCCGCCGGCTCGGTCGCAGCCTGCCTGACTGCCGCGTGCTCATCTTCTCGGCGAAGCAGGAGCCGCACATCATCCGCGCCTTGATGCAGGAAGGCGTGCATGGCTTCGTCAACAAGACCTCCCCGCTCTCCGAACTCCGCAAGGCCGTCGACGCCCTTGCCCAAGGGCTTACCTGGTTCAACGAAGACTTCAGCCGCACCGTCCGGCAGGCCCTCGCCTCCCCCGCCCAGCACGGCGACGGGATGATCGACCTGCTCACCCCGCGCGAACGGGAAATCGCGGTCCTCATCGCCAAGAGCCATAGCAGCAAGGAGGTCGCCGGTATCCTTGATATCAGCATCAAGACGGCCGAGAACCATCGGGCTAATCTGATGCGCAAACTGAGCGTCCGGGACGTGGCGGGGCTGGTGCGGTTCGTCGTCCGGCAGGGGCTCGTCGATCCGGCTCACGACTAATATTTAACCTAATTCGGCGGACTTTTGGTTCGCCCGCTTCCGGCCGGGGGACAGAATCTCCTTCCTGCCCCATGAAGACTACTTCCCGGAAGCCGAAATCTGTCGTGGTCGTGGAAGACCAGACGGCCATCTGCGAAATGATTATTGAGATGCTCGAAGCACGCGGCATCTACCGCGTCACGGGCTCGACGGCCGACGGCCATGAAGGCCTGGCACTCGCCCGTCAGTTGAAGCCCG
>SESF01017970.1_pt1 | contig 29396 bp, 22 predicted proteins | sample 3171521 | NCBI WGS metagenome assembly SESF01 (sample SAMN10866945, study PRJNA518727) | freshwater metagenome | biome: subpolar coniferous forest; feature: holomictic lake; material: water; isolation source: holomictic Lake 227, 6 m and 8 m depth | place: Canada: near Kenora, Ontario | collected...
GGTAAAGAGCCCCGTTGTCCAAGCCCTGCATACGCAAAGTGTGAACCGACTCGACCTCGTGCCCCTCCGCACGCAGGGCATTGACCAATTTTCGCGGCAGGTTCTCGTCCAGCAGGATTCTCACGCCGGTTGAAGTTCCTTTTCGTGAGCGAGTTCTGACAAAGCGCCCTGAACCGACTCTTCCGTCAGGCTCGGAAATGCGTCCACGATTTCCAATACCGTCATGTCGGCAGCAAGCGATTCCAAAATCAGCGAAAGGGAGATACGGGTTCCCCGCACCCTCGGGCTTCCGCCTAAGTGCTCCGGGTCAGCTATAATCCACGTGTCCATACAAGAGAACATAAGACGCAGGCACTCATCTCTCAAGTCGAGAATTATGACCAGGGGACAGGGCTTGTTACCAACGTGACACGTTTTGTGGACCTATACAGGGTGAAATGAATACTGATGACCGACCACTGACCACTGACCACCGGACCAGATATGAAAACCCCGCGATTATTAGATCTCTCCGCGCTGACACGATTTTGGGTGCTCATGTGCGTGTACGCGCTGGAATTATCGGCCAGCCTCTGGCTCGCCTACGAACTGCGCTTCGATTTCATGGTCGAGCCCAATTTCCAGAAAGAACGACTGTTCGTCCTCTGCTGGCTGATTCCCTTGCAATTGGTTCTGCTGGGGGTCTTCCACCAGCTCAACACGCTGCTGGGATACTTCAGCACGCCGGACCTGGGTCGCATGTTTCAGGCTCTCGCGATCAGCGCCATTACAGCGTTGTTCGTGTGGGGTGTCTGGGGCGAGGGCGTCGCACCGCCGCGGGGGGTCATTGTGCTGGATTTTATCTTTTGCCTCGTGGGATTAACTGGGGCGCGTCTCGCCTTGCGCACCCTTCGCGAGTCGCTCACCGTTTCGAGCAAGAGCAACGGCGGGCACAAGCGGCGCGTCGCCATCATCGGGGCCGGCGATGCCGGCGCGGTCATGGCGCACGAGTTGTCTCTCAAGCCCGGCTATGGGCTGGAACCGGTCGCTTTCTTTGACGACGAGCAGCACAAATGGCACTCGCGCGTTCATGGCATTCCCGTCCTTGGTCCGCCGGAGAGATTGGTGGATGTCCGCGCGAAACTCGACATCCAGGAGGCCATCATCGCCATGCCTTCCGCGCCGGCCAAACGCATCGGCGAGATCGTTCGCCTCCTGCGTCAGGCTCACGTGGTGTGCAAAACGGTTCCATCCCTCGACCAACTGGTCCTCGGCCAGATCAGGGTTAGCCAGTTGCGCAATGTTGAAGTCACCGACCTGCTCGGCCGGGAGAAGGTTGAACTCGAGACGGAGAACATTCGCCAAACGTTGCAGGACCGGGTGGTTATGGTCACCGGCGCCGGCGGCAGCATCGGCAGCGAGCTTTGCCGGCAGATCGCCACCTACCATCCCAGGCAGTTGATCCTCCTCGATCGCTCGGAGCCCAACGTATTCCAGATCGAACAGGAATTAATTGGCCTGGGGCATCGCGAGAGAATCATGCCCGTCGTGGCCGACATCTCGGACCGGCCGCGCATGGAGCAGGTCTTCTCAACCTTTCACCCCCAGATTATCTTCCATGCCGCGGCCCACAAACACGTGCCGATGATGGAGCATCAGCCAGGCGAGGCGGTCAAGAATAACAGCCTGGGCACCGCCCAATTGGCCGACCTGGCTCTGGAGTTCGGCGTGGATCGTTTCACTTTGATTTCCACCGATAAGGCAATCAACCCAACTAGCGTCATGGGCGCCACCAAGCGCCTGGCCGAGACGTACATCCAGGCGCTTTACGCGGCGCACCCTGACAAAACGAAGTTCATGGCCGTGCGCTTCGGCAACGTCCTCGGCTCTTCCGGCAGCGTCATTCCGCTCTTTCACAAACAGATCGCCGAGGGCGGACCCGTCAAAGTCACCCATCCCGAGATGACACGCTACTTCATGACGATTCCCGAGGCCTCCATGCTCGTTGTCCAAAGCGCCGTGCAAGGCACCGGCGGGGAGATCTTCGTCCTGGACATGGGCAAGCCCGTCAAGATCGTGGACCTCGCCCGCCAGATGATCGAGCTGAGCGGGCTCAAGCCGGACGAGGACATCCAAATCGAGTTCATCGGCATGCGCCCGGGCGAAAAACTATTCGAGGAGATCTCTCGCACGGGTGAGAACTTCGCGCCCACCACGCATTCCAAGATCTTCCGCTTTATCTCCCAGCCCGCGGACCTGGCGTGGATTAGCGAAACACTACAGGATCTGCGGGAGGGTATTCACCATCTCAAGCCTGACCAGATCAAGCTTCGATTACGAGAGGCACTTCCAGACTATACGCCCTCCTTGGCCCAACGCGTTGCGAGCCCCCCGCCGGTTGCCGAACTCGACGCATCCCGGCACCACCGCCAACCGGCGCTGCGGCCCTGAAACCGCCGGGGCGCGGAAATCCGAAACCCGAGAGGTAATTGCAAAAGCCGGGAATAGCCGCGAAAAAGCGCAGAAAGCGCAAGAAAAGGCCCCATTCCCATACTTCTTGCGTCTTTTGCGCCTCTTTGCGGCAAGTTTTGCAATTGGCTCCCGAAGCCCGAAACCCGAAGCAAATCCGAATTTGTGGGAAGGGGCGAATGGAAAGACGGAGAGCCGTAGCCAGAGGAGTTTAACCGCAGAGATCACAAAGCTCGCAGAGGAAGACAAGGCAGAATCTCTGCAACAGATCAGATTGTTCGCAGCCTGCGAGTGATTGCCCCGGCGATAAGAACAGCGGAGAACGCGGAATACACGGAAGGCGGGTTCGGAAGGCAGTCTTTTTCCGCGTATTCCGTGTGTTCTGCGGTTAATCCCTCCTGCCTTTGGTTGCGGCTTTGCCGCGCTGTGTTTATCGCGTCTCTGCGGTTGAATTGGCGGTTTGTTCGTGATGCGACTCGGCTGCGCTGAGTTCATCTGTGGTCTTCTTCTTCCTCAGAATCTGTGCGGCACGGAGCCGTTGGGTCGCTTGGAATCGATGGCGAATGGCCATTAGAAGTGCTGTTGCTTCCGGGGGGCACACCAAGTGGCCAGGACAGGCGGCTGCCTCGGTTTGGGGGTGTGGCGAACCGTTCTATGGTACCATGGTATGTCCAGGGTGGTACCAGAGTGCTACCAGGGTAGCATGGGGGCGCAATCTACCGTTCTCAGTATTGCGAATGCTTATGCTGCGCGGTCGTTTGGCGGGAGCGGAAGGTCCGGTCTGAGCGCTTTGGTGGCGGCTTGGAGCGCGTCAATCCATCTGTGGTTACTAACATTATGAATCATTTCGAACAATTGATCGAACGGCTATCCGACAAGCCTAAACTTTGGCTGGTCACCGGCAGCGCTGGATTCATCGGCTCCAACCTGCTGGAGACGCTGCTCCGATACAACCAACTCGTGGTTGGATTGGACAATTATGCCACCGGCTCACCCGGGAACCTGGATAAGGTGCACGACTTGGTTGGGCCAAAACGCTGGCAGCATTTCATGAAGATCGACGGCGATATCCGGGACCTCGACACGTGCAAGCGTGCATGCCACGGGGTGGATTACATCCTCCACGAGGCGGCCCTCGGTTCCGTGCCGCGCTCTCTGGCGTACCCTGGCGACTCTCATGCCACAAATGTTACCGGCTTCCTGAACATGTTAATCGCGGCCCGCGACAGCAGGGTGAAGCGGTTCGTGTATGCCTCGAGCAGCTCGGTTTACGGCGACCACCCGGCCTTGCCGAAGGTTGAGGATGCCATCGGCCGATGCCTTTCGCCGTATGCGGCCACCAAACGCGCCAACGAACTTTATGCGGAGGTCTTTGGCCAATGTTACGGGCTCTCCGCCATCGGCCTCCGGTATTTCAATGTCTTCGGCCCGCGCCAGGACCCGAATGGGCCTTATGCCGCAGTAATCCCGAAGTGGATCGCGGCCATGATTCGAAACGAGCCCATCTCTATCAACGGCGATGGGGAGACCAGCCGCGATTTCTGCTACGTAGCCAACGTGGTGCAGGCCAACCTGCTCGCCGCCACAGTGAAGAAGCCGCAGGCCATTAACCAGGTCTATAACGTCGCCCTCTCTGCCCGGACCACTCTCAATGATCTCTTTGGCCTGCTGCAGGACAAACTCCTGCCTTGGTCTCCCCATTTGAAAACCTGTCGCCCGGATTATCAGGACTTCCGGCCGGGGGACGTTCGGCATTCCGAAGCTGACATCTCCAAAGCCATGCGGCTGCTCGGATACAAACCGTCTCACACCGTTGAGCAAGGGCTGGCGGAAGCCCTGGCTTGGTACCGCCAGCACTTGGCTGGCCCGGAGTTCGCAGCCCAGAACCCTGAGCCCAGAGAGCAACCTCTAAGGTCCTCGGTGCGGCGTCGGCGCCACCTGATTCCGGTGCCTTGATTCATTCTGCAACCCTAACGAACCAGTTCCGTCACCCGCCCGTCAACTTATGAATACAAAAACGCGAAGAATCCTGCTGATTGTTCCGATCCTCGGCGTCCTGCTGCTCGGCGGCGGATACGTCGGTTACCGGGCGTACAAGTCGGCCCGCCAGGCCCGGCTCATCACGCAGGCGCGCAACTACCTCGCCAAGCCCGAAGAAAGAAAAGCGCTGCTCTGCCTGCAGCGCGCCTTGCGGTACAATGCGAAAGATGTCGAAGCCTGCCGGCTCATGGCCGAGTTAACCGAACGCGCCCGCTCGCCTGGCGCCCTTATTTGGCGGAGCCGCGTCGTGGAACTCAATTCGCACTCGTTGGACGATCGGCTGGCCCTGGCTCAAACCGCCATGTTGTTCCGTGATTATGCCTCGGCCACGAACGCGCTGGAAGGGGTGGATGCCGCCGGTAAAATGACCGCCGCTTACCACAATATTGCCGGCACCGTGGCCTCTACGGTCGGCCAGCTCGCTCAAGCTGAAGTCCACTTCCGAGAAGCCGCCCGGCTGGAGCCGACCAACCAGGTCCCGCAGCTCAACCTCGCTATCGTGCGCCTACATTCCACCAATGCGCAAGTTATGGCCGAAGCACGCGCTTCCCTCCAGCAACTGAGCGCCAAGCCCGAGTTCCGGTGCCAGGCGCTCCGCGAACTCATTGTCGATGCCCTGAATTCCACCCGCACCGACGCCGCCCTCGCGCTTTCCGCCGATTTGCTCAACCAAAGCAACTCCGTCTTCTCCGACCGGCTCCTTCGCCTTGAGATACTCCGGACCTCAAAGAACCCCGCTTTGGGAAAAACCCTCGCCGCCTTCCAAAAGGATGCCGCCTCCGACCCTGCCAAGATCCAGCAACTCGCCACCTGGCAACTCCTCAAGACCGGCCCCGCTGACGCGCTCGCTTGGTTGGAGACTTTGCCGCCCAGCATCCGCACCAACCAGCCCATTGCGTTGCTCTCCGCCGAATGCCGCACCCAGCTCAAAGATTGGCGCGCGCTTCAGGCCGCCCTCGAACACCAGAACTGGGCAGAGCTGGATTTTGTCCGCCATGCCTTCCTGGCCCGCGCCGCCCGTGGACTGGACTTGACGTCCACCAGCAAAACCGAGTGGGAGCTGGCCGCCAAAGCCGCGATCAGCCGCAAGCAAAGTGTCCTCATGCTCCTGCAAATGGCCGCCCAATGGCACTGGCAGGGCGAAAGCGAGGAACTCCTCTGGACCATCTTCAACCGTTACCCCGAAGAGAAATGGGCCGTCCCGGCGCTGAGCCAGGCCCTCTACAGCGGAGGCCGCACCCGCTCACTCATGACCCTCTACAGTCAGCTCGCCAAAGCCTACCCCTCCGAACTCTCCACTAAGAATAACCTCGCCATGACCGCTCTGCTCCTGGACGCGCAAGAACTGAAGCCCCGTGACCTGGCGCTGGAAGTGTATCAAAAAGCCCCTACCAATTCTTCTTACGCCTCCACCTACGCCTTCTCTCTGCACCTCCAGAAGAAGGACGCCGAAGCCCTGAAGGTGATGCAGTTGCTTTCGTCCAAAGCTTTGGAAGACCCCTCAATCGCGGGCTACTACGGCCTGATCCTGAAAGCGACCGGCAATCCCGACAAAGCCAAGGTGTACCTTCAGTGGGCATCCAAGGCAAAGCTGCTGCCCGAGGAAAAGAAGCTTTTTGACAGCGCGAAAACCGGAGCTTAGCACAGCCGTTTCTTCGTGGCGACCTTGCCTGTCGGTTAACCGGGCGTCCCGCCGGGGTCCCCTTATCGGCTCCAAGACCCAGCCCTCGTGAGCGTTCCCACGCGCGCGGCACAGGCTTCCCGCTTCAGCCTCCCCGCTTCATCTTTTTGATGCCATCAGGCCTTCCAAACTTGCCCTGGCAGCGTGCCGATCCCAGACATCGCATTCCGAGTGTCCAGGATGCACTCCGTCCAATCCGCCAGCTCCTGGTAGTTGACGCACGCGTGGTTAGTCGCAATGAGCACCACATCGAAGGATGTGATGGTCTGTTTGTTCCACGCCACCGACTTTGTGCCGGCCCAGTGAGCATGTTCGCGAGTGGGCTTGATGACAGGCACGTAAGGGTCATAGTAGGCGACGCTGGCCCCGCGCTCCTTGAGCATCTCCATCAGCACGTAACTGGGTGATTCGCGCTCGTCGTCCACATTGGGTTTGTAGGCAAGCCCCAGCACAAGAACGGAACTGCCCTTAATCGCCTTCCGCCGTTCGTTGAGGGCGTCCGCTACCCGGTGCACGACATAAGTAGGCATAGAGGTGTTGACCTCGCCTGCCAGTTCGATGAAGCGGGTGTTCTGGCCAAATTCGCGCGCCTTCCAAGTGAGGTAGAACGGATCAATCGGGATGCAATGTCCGCCCAGGCCTGGCCCTGGGTAGAACGGCATGAAGCCGAACGGCTTGGTCTTTGCGGCGTTGATGACCTCCCACACATCAATGCCCATGGCGCTATAGACCATCTTCAGTTCGTTTACGAGAGCGATGTTTACGCTGCGAAAGGTGTTTTCGAGCAGCTTCGTCGCCTCGGCCGCACGACAGGACGAGACGGGCACGACCGTCTTAACCGCCTTGGAATAGAGCGCGACGGCCTTCTCCAGGCAGGTCGGCGTATAGCCGCCAACAACCTTGGGAATGAGCGCCACTTTGCTGTCGGGGTTGCCGGGATCCTCGCGTTCAGGCGAAAAGGCCAGATGGAAGTCGCGGCCGGCTTCGAGACCGGAGGCTACCTCAAGTACGTCGCGCAGGTCTTCGTCCGTGGTGCCGGGATAGGTGGTGGATTCCAGCACCACGAGCATCCCCTTGCGCAAATGGCGCGCGATGCTCCTTCCTGTGTCGAGTATGAACGAAATGTCCGGCTCCCGATTCTTGTTGAGCGGTGTCGGCACGCAGATAATGATCGCGTCTACTTCCCGAATACGGCTGAAATCGCTCGTCGCCGAAAAGGTGCCTGCCTCAATCGCCTCGGCCACCGCTTCGGAGGGAATGTGTCTGATATAGCTCCTTCCCTGGTGAAGAGCGTCAACCTTGGCGGCATCCACATCCAGACCCAACACGGTTACGCCTGATCGAGCGAACTGGAGTGACAAAGGCAACCCCACATAACCAAGTCCGACCACTGCAGTTTTCATCAGGTTAATTGCTACGCTTCCAATTCTTGCTGTTCTATTTGGCTGACTATAAGAGTGAAAGTCTCGCGCACCTTGGAATCAAAGTCAACTCCGCCTGGTGCTGAGACAGTTCGGAAAACGGGCGGTTCCTACCTCAACGACAGAGGATATACGAGCGAGCTCTGCCTCGGGAGCCACTTAGTGTATCTGCAGGTTCCCCACTGGTGCCTCAAAGGAACTGGATCCAACATTCTTTGAGATACTTTGCCTCCAGCATTCCGACGATGCGGCGGATGATGTTGCGGCGCAGGTCAAGCTCGACGGGGACATTCGGGTCCTGGTGAGCCTCGTTGATCCGCGTGCCGACCACGAATTCGACGATATCGCTCTGAAGCATGAGAGCCATCAAGTCGCGCGCTGCGTTGTCGGGCCACGGTTCCTGCGCGCCGCGCTCCAACATTTCGGCGACGCGCGCCAGCGTCATGGTGCCTTCGGTGATCAGGTCAATACCCGCCATAACCGCCGGCGGAGGTATCTCCGGATCGAGTTTGGTCAGGCAGGCGCGCACGGGCCGGTTGAGCAGGCGCGAGATGATGTTCGCCGTGGTCCCGCCGCAAATGGCTTTGCGCCCGGGAAACGATTCCGCCATCTCGGCCAACTCGTCATCGCGTTCCTTGCAGAACGGCGGCCCGGTGATCACCAGCAGTCGGCGCGGGTGCCGGTAGTAAACCACACCGCAGGTGATGTCGTCTTTGGCGGCCCCACCGTCATTGACCAGGGCCTCGGCGACGACTTTGCGGGCCAGTTCCTGCGAGGAGATTTCCGGCTCCTGCCCCACCTGCTGGGATAGGAAGCGGACGAAGTTGTCGTTGCCCCAGCCCAGGGGCAGGCCCTTGCGGCCCAGGCCCGATTGGCTGATGCCGTCGGAGGTGCAGACGATCCGGTCGCCCAGTTGGACGTCAAATTCACTGTAGCGAATGGTGCGGTCTTTCCAATTGTCCAAAGTGATATCCACGCGTTCGAGCGGCAGCGCCGTCTGGCCCCGCATCAGCACCAGGGCGGGGTTGCCGTGCTCAATGGCCCGGGCGTGGCCCCGCTCATCCAGGTCAACGATGGTGAACGTCGAGTAGCTGATCTTGCGCACCTCGCACACGGGCAGGGTGTCCATGATCGTGCCAGCGCTCTTGCGGATGTCCACAAAAGCCGTCGTATAGCGCAGGGCCATGGTGGCCGTCAGGTTCGCCAGCACGCTGGCTTTGACGCCGCTGCCCAAGCCGTCCGAGAGGATGGAGATGATGCGTCCCTCGGACTTGATCCGCCGCGAAAGGAAGACATCCCCGGAGACCACCTGGCCAGCCTTGGCGCGTTGGGAGGAATCAACGTCGATAAAGCTTTCGCCAATCGTTCTCATGCTTGGGATCCTCCAGTTTTGCCGGCGAGAAGGACTCGATGATCGAGTTGAGCGTGATCTCGGTCTCGGCCGCGCTCTCGCCCAACAGGCAGGCAATGGTTTGGGTAGTCTGCAGGCTGCGGGCGATGACTTCCTGGGCCTTGCGAATCACCTCGGCCTTGCGGACCGCCGGTTCCGTGATGTCCTGTAGAATGCCGCCCACCACGCAGTGCTTTTCGATGGTGAAGATGCCGGCGTGCAGAATGGTCTTCTGGTAGCGGAGGTCCCGATCCAGAATGTCCTCGCCGTTCTTCAGCACGGCATGGAATAGGTTCGCGAAGGGCATGACCTCGCTCAGCATCACGCCTTCCAGGGATGTACCCGCCGGCGGCGAGCCCGCGGGAGCAACGTTGCAGGCGAACATCGTGGCAAAGGCGGCGTTGTATTCGATGATGCGCATCGCGTCATTGATGATCACGACCGCCGAGGGCATCTTCTGGATGAGTGCGTTCGCCTTCTTTAGCGCCAGTTTGCGCATGTAGGTGACACACATGGCGCGCTCCGCCTTTTGCTGGATCAACGCCCCGGCGAACTCGCGGCAGGAGTTGTAACCGCAGCCGCCGCAGTCCAACTCGTCATCGCGCGTGAGCTTGCCGACACCGCGGAGGGCTTCCCGGACTTGCGCCTCGGAAAACTTGAGCAGCGGCTGGGCCGCGACGGCAAACACAGATTGGATGTCCAGGCTGGACTGGCGCGGGAGCGCTGGCACGAGGGCCTGCACGGACCGCAGCACCCGGCGGCGCTTGGCGGCGGTGCCGTGGCGCTTGGCGGCGCGCGGCCCATTGACGCAGCCCCCTTCGCACGCCAGTAGCTCCAGGAACAGGCTGCCGTCTGCCGGTTGGGAGCCCAAGCCTTCGATAGCCTTCTGGATTGCGTTGATGCCGGAGAAGGCCATGAACGAACAATCATTCACCCCGCAGAGGGATTTCATCCCGGCGATCATGCCCCCGTCCACTGGGTACCAGGCTCCCTCAGCGGAGTTTTCCGGGATGAAGGTGTCGCCGGTTTCGGGCATCAGCGTCTCCGGCGCGATCTTCTCCTGGGCCAGCCATCGGCGCAAATCGTCGAAGGTGAGTGCAACGTCAAGCAACTCCGGGTGCTGGGCAGCCTCAAGTTTCTTGGCGATGCACGGCCCGATGAACACGATACCGATGTCCGGCCCGAAGCTCTGGCGCAACATCTTGCAATGCGTCAAAAGAGGCGACAGCAAGCCGGTGAGGAATTGCGAGTCGGCAGGCCGATGCTTCTGCAGGTAGCTGACCACGGTCGGGCAAGCCGAGGAATAGAGCACCCGGCTGCCACCCTCCGTCAGGGCCGCGGCCGCCTGGGCGGAAACCTGTTGCGCGCCCAAGGCCGTCTCGGACACGCCGTAGAAGCCGAGCCGCTTAAAGGCGCGGATGACCTGGCCCGGGGTCAGCTCGGGAAACTCACTGACATACGAGGGAGCCAGCGATACCACGACGCGCGGCTTCAGGGTGAAGAGCTGCCGAGCTTGCGGCAGATCATCCCGCACCCGCTTGGCTGAGTTCGGGCATACCTCCACGCAGTGCCCGCACAAGATGCAAAGCTCCGGCACGACCGAGGCGTAACCTCCCTCCACCTTGATGGCCTTGACCGGGCAGTGGCGAACGCACTTGTAGCAATCCTGGCATTCGCGCTTTTCAGTGAAGATAGGATTTAGGAAGTTCACAGGTAGTTCATCCCTCGCGCTGTTGACTGTAATGGTGGAGCAGTCCGATGATCACGATAGGGTCCACCTCATGGTACATCTTGCCGTTGATCGTGACGTTCGGCCCCGCTTTGCAGTGGCCCTCGCACAGGTGACCGGTCAGCTCGATCCCGGGGGGAAGTGGCTGGACGGCGAGGTGTTCTTGAATCACCTCGATGTTCCGGTTGTTGCCGCGAGAAAAGCATGAGCTGCCCATGCAAATCATGATGGAATTAAGAGTTTCAGGAGCCATGGCGGGGAGTTTCCTTCCGCTTAATTGTTGGGGTGGTGGGCGAGGATGGATGAAATCCGAAGCCCGAAATCCGAAAGCCGAAGGAAGGCCGAAACCCGAGGGCCGAATGTGCCACGGAGCAGCCGTGGTTCGCTGAATTCGCCGGCAACGTCAGGTGAGGATACCCCTCAGGTGGTCGGCCCGCATGAGGACTGTCCGGCCCCATTTCGGATTTCGAGTTTCGGATTTCCTTCGGCTTTCGGCTTTCGGCCCTCGGATTTCGGCGCGCAGGGATGACTACTTTCAAAGCGCAGTTTAACATGCAATCTCGACCTCCGGCGCGCGCCGTTTCCTCCCGCCCGGCCCGCGGGCAATCTGCCGGCCAATCACGTTAATCCGCGTCTGCAGACAGCCATTGCAAGCGCTACCGGTTTCCTCGATACAGGCTTTGGCCGGGTAGATCTCGTAGAGCTTCCGGTATTTCACCGGCGTCAGATTCGGCATGAGCACGTTGGCACCGCGTTGCAGGCCAAGCTCGCGTCCATTGCGCTTGTTGATGGTCGCCAGCGCCGTGGTGCTGGGGATGTTAGCGTCCGGACGCACCAGCCGCGTGAGCGCGACCGCCTTATAGACGATCAGCTCGGAATTGGGCACCTGCTGGTCGCGCGAGGCAAAGGGTTTGAGTTCGCCGTTGCCCAGCGGGGTCTGCGGATGCGGAATAAACGGCCCGATGCCGATCATGTCCAGGTCCAGCTCGCGAAACAGATCGATGTCCCGGGCGACGCTCTCGTAGGTCTGCCCCGGCAAGCCGACCATGATCCCGCTGCCCACTTCGTAGCCCAGTTGCTTGAGGTGGCGCAGCAGGGGAATGCGGCTGGCATTGCTTGAGCCCCGGCTCGGGTGGATCAGCTCGAATAACCCCGTATCCGAAGTTTCAAAGCGAAGCAGGTAGCGGTCCGCCCCGGCTTTGCGCCAGGCGTCCAGTTCGGCCTCGGTGCGCTCGCCCAGGCTGAGAGTTATGGCCAGCGGTGTCTCGCTCTTGATCTGCCGGACGACGTCGGTGACCCATTGGCAGGTAAGGCCGAAATCCTCACCTGCCTGGAGCACCACCGTGCCGTAGCCAAAAGCCACGGCCTGCCGCGCCGACGCCATGATCTCGGCTGGCACCATTCGGTAACGGCTCAGTGAGTTGTTGCTGACCCGCAAACCGCAGTAGCCGCACTGGCGGCTGCAGTGGCTCGAGATCTCCACGAGGCCGCGCAGATGGATCGTGTCGCCCACGTTCAGGCGCCGGGTCTCATCCGCCCAGCCCCAAAGCGTCTTGAGGCGTTCGGGATTGTCCTCCCGAAGCCAGGCGAGAATGTCGTTCAGCGTGAGCGGGATCTTCATGCGGGGCACGCACTCCTTTCCCAGGATGCGGCAGGGGGCGCCGGCATGCGGGCTGCCGGGTTTCGCGCGGCGCGGCGCCAAAGCTCCAGGGCCGCCGGGAACGGCTCCAAAGCCCGCTCGAAGATCCCCAGGCTGTAGGCAATGGCCAGCCCGTAGTTCGTCACGGGCACGCCGGCCTGCTGGCATCGTAGAATACGAGCGAGCATCTCGCGCCGGTTCCACATGCAGGCTCCGCAGTGAATTACCAGCCGGTAGGGCGTGAGGTCCTGAGGAAAGTCGTGCCCTTGCACGTGCTCGAACTGGAGCTGCCCACCCACAAATTGGGTGAGCCACCGGGGAATCTTCACCCTGCCGATGTCTTCGCCGATCGGGTGGTGCGAGCAGGCTTCAGCGATCAGAACTCGGTCCCCGCCGCGCAGATTCTCAATCGCCAGTGCCCCCTGCACTTGCGCCGTCAAATCCCCTTTAAAGCGCGACATTAAAATGGAGAAGCTGGTTAGCGGCACCTCACGCGGAGTGTCGGCCGCGACCTTCAGGAAGGCTTGGGAATCGGTCACGACCAGCCGAGGCGGACTCTTAAGCCGCTCTAGTGCGCTGCGCAGCTCGCGCTCCTTCACGACCATGCAGAAAGCATCGTTGTCCAGCAGGTCGCGAATCGCCTGCACCTGCGGCAGGATCAACCGCCCGCGCGGCGCCTCTTTGTCGATCGGCACCACCAGCACGGCCAGCTCGCCCGGACCGACCAGGTCGCCGAGGATGGCGGGGTGATCGATGAAATCGGCGGGCGCGGCTTCGAGCAGCGCCTGACGGAATTCCGCAATGCCGGTCAGTTTCAGCGCGCTGACAAGCACACGCCGCAATTGCCGTTGGCCCAACTGCTCCCACAACACCGGAGCCGGCTCGGCGGCATCCGCCTTATTGAACACGACGATGGCAGGAATTTTCCGGCCGGCGAGTTCAGCGAGGAGTTGCTCTTCGAACTCGCCCCATTGGCCAGCCTCCGCGACCACCACCCCCAGGTCGGCGCGGTCAAGCACCTGGCGCGTCTTCTGCACCCGCAGCTCGCCCAACGTTCCCGCGTCATCGATTCCCGCCGTATCCACAAACAGGACTGGACCTAACGGTAGCAGTTCCATCGGCTTCTCGACCGGGTCGGTGGTCGTGCCGGCGACGGGTGAGACAATCGAGACCTGCTGATGCGTCACTGCATTAAGGAGGCTGGATTTGCCCACGTTGCGCCTTCCGAATAGCGCAATATGCAACCGCAGACCCTTGGGTGTAGGATCAATCATACCTTCGCCTCCCTGGACTGACCCGCTTCAGATCGCGGCACGTCCGGCATGCCGAGCCGGCAGACGGCTTCCGGCGTGATTAGCTCATCGAACGTCGCGGCCGACAGCAGGCCCTGAGCGAGGGCGAGGTCGCGAATGGTGCGGCCGGTCTCGGCGCTCATGCGAGCCAATTCGCAAACCCGCTCATAGCCTATTGCCGGTAACAACGCGGTAGCCGCAGCCGTTGAGTTGAGCACGTGTTCACGGCAACGCGCCTCGTCGGCTTCCAGGCCAGAAACGCAATGGCGGCAAAGAATGTCATCCGCGCGGGCCAGCAGCTCGATGCTTTCGAGCAGGCAAGCCGCGACCAGTGGTAGAAACGGATTCAGCTCCAGGCTTCCGGAAGCGCAGGCATAGGCGATGGTCGCATCATGGCCCATCACCAGCATGGCGACCTGGCTGACCGCCTCGGGGATTACAGGGTTCACCTTCCCGGGCATAATGGATGAGCCCGCCTGGCGGGCAGGAAGGCGGATTTCCCGCAACCCGGCTTCCGGGCCGGAACCCATCAGTCTCAGATCACCACAGATCTTCAGCAGTGAAACGGCATGGGCTTTGAGAATGCCAGAGACCTCTACAAACACGTCGGCATTTTGCGTAGCGTCCACCAGATTCTCGGCGCGGGCGAAGCCGATGCCTGTGAGCTCACGCAGGGTGTCGGTGACCCGGAAAATGAACTGCCGGGGCGCCGCCAGGCCCGTGCCGATGGCAGTGCCGCCTAGATTGACGACGCGCAGACGCTCCTCGCATTTGTAGATACGCCAGCGGTCACGGTTCATCGCCTCGGCATAAGCTCCCATCTCACGGCCCAAGGTGGTCAGCACCGCATCTTGCATTTGCGTTCGGCCGACCTTGACGACATGTGCGAAGCGCTTTTCAGCGGCCTGAAAGGCTTCCTGCAGCGCCACCACGCGTCGCTCCAGCTCGCGAATCGCCAGGATCGCGGCCAGCCGCAGGGCCGTTGGGTAAGTATCGTTAGTGGATTGATGCAGGTTGATGTCTTCCAGCGGAGACACGCGAGCATAGGTGCCGGCCGGCTCGCCGAGCAGTTGCAGCGCGCGATTGGCCAGCACCTCGTTTACGTTCATGTTCGTGCTGGTCCCCGCCCCTCCCTGCAGTCGGTCCACCACGATGTGCGAACCCAACAAGCCTTCGCTAAGTTCCCGGCAGGCGCGCTCGATCGCGTCAGCTTTGGGCGCATCATTTGCCCAGGCCCCGAGTGCGCGGTTGGTCATGGCACAAGCCCGCTTCACTGTCCCGTAAGCCCGAGCCAGGCCGGGGGCGACCGGTTGCAAGGCCAGGGGAAAGTTATCAAGCGCGCGCGCCGTATGAATACCGTGCAGGGCAGCCGCTGGAACGGGCAGCTCGCCCAACAGATCGGCTTCTTTGCGAAAGGCATTCATAACGTTAGCGGGTTTATGATAGAGCGGCGCACGGCACGAGAGCGGCGCGCTAACGGTCAAGCCTCATACATACACGTCGCGATTATCGTCCTGCACCTCCGACACCAAACGCCGGCCAATCTCCTGCACGGTCGGCTCCATTGTTTCCAACTCATGGGAGATCAGGTTCTCGCCCACCTTGCGGGTCTCCGGCTTCGCATAGTCCAGCAGGTACTCCATGCAGCTCGACAGCGCGTTGGGGGCGCAGTGATGTTTGATCAGTCCGGGTTTCGCCATGTCCATGAAATCCGCCCCCGTGCGGCCAAGCCGGTAGCAGGCCGTGCAGAAGGAAGGCGTATAGCCCAGCGATGCCACGTCGCGCACCACCTCGTCCAGCGAGCGGTGATCGCCTAACTGGAACTGCTCCGAATTGCGACCGCTGCTTGATTCGGCATAGCCGCCCGGGTCGCTGCGGCTGCCCGCCGAGATCTGGGAAACGCCAAGTTCGAATGTCCCCCGGCGCGTGGCGGCGTTTTCGCGCGTGGACATAATGATGCCGGTGTAGGGCACCGCGATGCGCAGGAGCGCGATGATCTTTTTGAAGTCATTGTCCGACACCGGATGCGTCGGCGCGTAGGCCAAAGCCGAGCCGACCGCCGGCTCCAACCTCGGCACGCTGATCGTGTGTGGGCCCACACCGAACGCCTCTTCGAGGTGCTCGATCTCCTGCTTCATCGCGAGCACTTCATACTTCCAATCATAAAGGCCAAACAGCACCCCGATCCCGACATCATCGATGCCCGCCTCCATCGCGCGGTCAAAGCAGGTCACCCGCCAGTCGAAGTCCCGTTTCGCCCCCGCGACGTGCACCGCGGCGTAGGTCGCACGATGATAGGTCTCCTGAAAACACTGATACGTGCCGATCTTCGCCGCCTTGAGCCGCTTGTAATCCTCGACGCTCAGTGGCGCCACATTCGCATTGACGCGACGGATTTCTCCGCGGCCGCTGCGGGTGCTATAGACGTTCGCAATAGCGTTCAACACATAATCGAAACCTTCCTTCGGGTACTTTTCGCCGGAGACCAGCAACACCCGCTTATGGCCTTGCTCGATCAGGATGCGCGTCTCGTTCGCTATCTCCTCCGGGTTCAAGGTGCGCCGGACCAGCTCCTTATTGCGCGCGCGAAACGCGCAGTAAAGACACTCGTTGGCGCACAGATTCGAGATATACAGCGGCGCAAACAGCACCAGGCGGTTGCCGTAAATCTCGTTCTTCACATGCCGGGCGGCGGCATACATCTCCTCCAATAGATCGGGATCGTTGTTCTCCATCAACGTCGCCATGTCGGAAGCATCCAAACCCTTCATTTCGCGGGCCTTGGCCAGAATCTCGCGGACCTGCTTCGCCTCGCAGGTTCGCGCGGACGCCAGCGTCGTGGCGATTTTGGCTTCGTCAATGTAAGTGGCCAGTTGCTTGGAACGTGTTGTTGTCATAAATGGATGTATTGCCGTGGTGCGCTCACTCGGGCGCGAGTTTGTTCTTGAGGCGATCGCGCATGGCGGCGCACGCGCCCTTGCCGGTGCAGTTCTGGAGTTGCTGGCCATCCACGCGGACCGTCGGGCCCTGATCGCATTTCTCAAAGCAGAACGAAGCGCTGACTTCGACCTGGTCTTGCAGTTGCTGGGCATCAACGCACTGGAGCACTTCGCTGAGCACCTCCTGCGAGCCTTTCAGGAAGCAGTTCGTGCCAGCGCACACGCTCACCTTGACCTTTTCCCCTTCGGGCCCGTCGCCGAATACCATCCGCTCATCCGCAATACGCCGCCGGTTCTGATAATGCGTGTGCAGGAGGTGATGGGCCTTGCGCCCGCCGATTTCGCCCAGATACTTCTGGTACATCTCCGTCACGTGATGGTTCTCCTGCGATTTGTGCAGGTCCAGGTTCTTGTCCGCCTCATACAGGCCGCGGGTACGCAGGCGCTTGACCTCGCGTTCGCGCGTCACCGGCTGTCCGGCGCCGCCGATGCAGCCGCCCGGACAGGCCATGACCTCAATGAGGTCCAATTTGCATTCGCCCCGGCGCACTTTCTCGGCCAGCGTGCGGGCGTTCTTCAAACCCTGCACCACCGCCAGCTTGAGTTCGACCCCATCCAAGGTCACCGTGGCCAGGCGGATACCGTCTTCGCCGCGCACCGATAGGAAGTCCGGGTTGCCCAGCTTTCTGCCTGTGACCGCTTCCGCAGCGTAGCGCAGCACAGCTTCGCTCACCCCGCCGGAGTTACCGAAGATGACACCCGCGCCGGTTTTGAAACCCAGCGGCATATCGAAGGACTCTGGCTCCAGCTCCTTGAAGCGGAACCCGGCCTCCTCGATCATCCGCGCCAGCTCTTGCGTCGTCAGGACGTGATCCACATCCGGCACTCCTTCCTCGGCAAACTCGGGCCGCTTGGCCTCGAATTTCTTGGCGGTGCAAGGCATGATCGAGACCATGACGAGGTTCTCCTTCGGAATCCCCATCTCGCTGGGCAAGGTTGCTTTGCATACCGACCCGAGCATCTGCTGCGGCGATTTGCACGTGGACAAATTCGGCAGCAGGTCAGGGAAATACTGCTCGGTGAATTTGACCCAGCCCGGGCAGCAACTGGTAAACTGCGGCAGCTTTTCGCCTTTGGCCTTCCGCTTGAGGAACTCATTGGCCTCTTCCACCACCGTCAAATCGGCGCTGAACGCGGTATCGTAAACCTTATCGAAGCCGAGGCGCTTGAGCGCCGCAACGATCTGGCCGGTAGCCGACATGCCGGAGGGCAACCCGAAGGCTTCACCAATCGCCACTCGCACCGCGGGCGCAAGTTGGGCCACGACGGTCTTGACGGGATCGTTGAGTGCGCGCCACACCTCATCCACTTCGGACCGCGGGGTCAGCGCGCCAGTGGGGCAAACCGCGGCGCACTGGCCGCAGTTGATGCACTCGCCCTCGCCCAATCCTTTTCCAAAGGCCGGCAGCACGGCTGCCTCGTGTCCGCGATGAGCGAAGTCGATGGCTCCAACCCCCTGGATCTCATCGCAAAAGCGCACGCAATCCCCGCACAGCACGCACTTGTTCGGATCGCGCACCAGCGAGACCGACGAAAGGTCCAATTCCTCGGGCTCATGCACGGGCTTGAAACGCACTTTGCGAATGCCCAGCTTGCGGGCGATGTCTTGGAGCTGGCAGGCCGAACTCTTGGGACAGGTCGGGCACTGCTGGTCATGGTTGGCCAGCAACAGCTCGATCGTGATCTTCCGAATCTCGCGAATCTCTTCCGTCTGCGTGCGCACCTTCAGGCCCGCTTCGGGCGGAGTCGAGCAGGCGCCTTGGACGCCGCGGCCCTGGATATCCACCAGGCAGAGGCGGCAAGCCCCATAGACGCTGAGGTCCGAATGATAGCAGAACGTCGGCAGGTCGATGCCCGCTTTGCGAATCAGTTCCAGCAGGTTGCGCTCGCCGTTGAACGGCACCTCGCGCCCGTCAATGGTCAATGTCTTGGTAGCTACGGTGGTGGTCATGTTGCCTTCAATTGATTTTGTTTCAGTCGGTTTCATGCTTGGGTGGCGGGCGGCCTATACGCCTACGACGGCTTCGAGCTTGCAGACTTCGGCGCAGACGCCGCACTTGATGCAGAGCGCCTGGTTGATGATGTGCGCCTGTTTCCGCTCGCCGGTGATGGCGTTAACCGGACACTTCTTGGCGCAGGCGGTGCAGCCCTTGCATTTGGCCGGGTCAATGCTGGGCTTGGCCAGCGCTTTGCATTGGCCGGTGGGACAATGCTTGTGAAACACGTGGGCGTCGTATTCCTCGGGGAAATGCCGCAGTGTGGAGAGGACCGGATTGGGAGCCGTTTTGCCCAGCCCGCAAAGGGAGCCCTTCTGCACGGCCGAAGCCAGCTTTCTCAGCAGGTCCAGAGTCTCCGCAGTGGCGCGGCCCTCGATGATGTCGTCCAGCAAGGCCAGCATCTGGCGTGTCCCTTCCCGGCAAAGGACGCATTTGCCGCAGCTCTCGCGCTGGGTGAAGTCCATGAAGAATCGGGCGATGGCCACCATGCAGGTCTTGCTGTTCATCGCCACCAGGCCGCCGGAGCCGACCATCGCCCCAGCCCCGCGCAGCGAATCGTAGTCGAGCGGCAGGTCCAGGTGTTCGCGCGTGAGACACCCGCCCGACGGCCCGCCGATCTGCACCGCCTTGAATCCGTCGCGGGTCACTTTGCCGCGCCGATCCGTAATGCCGCCGCCAATATCGAAAACCACCTCTCGCAGCGTGGCCCCGAACGGCACTTCCACCAGCCCGGTGTTGGCCACATGGCCGGTTAGCGCAAAGGTCTTGGTGCCCGGCGAAGCCGCCGTGCCCAGCTTCCGGAACTGCTCGGCGCCTTCGTTGATGACACGGACGGAGTGCGCGAGCGTCTCCACGTTGTTGATAATAGTCGGCTTGCCCCACAGGCCGCTCTGCGCCGGGAAGGGCGGCTTCGGCCGCGGCATGCCGCGTTGACCCTCGATCGAGGCGATCATCGCGGTCTCCTCGCCGCACACAAAAGCCCCCGCACCCTCCATCACCTCGCAGCATAACGGCTTGCCCGACCCAAAGGCGTCGGCACCCAGGAAACCGCGCGTTTCCGCGTCCTTGACGGCCGTGCGCATGCGCTGCACCGCCAGCGGATACTCGGTCCGGACGTAGATCAGAGTCTCGTCCGCGCCAATCGCGCGTGCGGCGATCATCAGCCCCTCCAGCACGCTGTGGGGGTTGCCTTCCATCACGCTGCGATTCATGAACGCGCCCGGGTCTCCCTCATCCGCGTTGCAGATCACGTATTTCTTTCCCTCCGGCTGGCTGCGCGCGGCTTCCCATTTGCGCCCGGTGGGGAAACCGCCACCGCCGCGGCCGCGCAGGCCCGAGCGGCTGATCTCCTGGCAAATCTGTTCCGGCGTCATTTGCAGGTAGGCTTTCTTTGCCGCTGCATAGCCACCCTGGTGCACATACTCGTCGATGCTCTCCGGATCAATCGTGCCGCAGGAACGCAACACAAACCGTTGTTGCCGCTGGTAGAACGGAATCTCCTCCACGCCCCGGCAATGCTTCCTGGTCGTCGAGTCCACATAGAGCAGCCGGTCAACCGCGCGCCCGGCGACCAGCGTCTCGGCGACAATCTCAGGCACGTCTTCCAACCGCACTTTGTTATAGAGCAGGTTCTCGGGCAGCACGGTCACGAGCGGCCCCATCTGGCAGAAGCCTTGGCAGCCGCTCTTGTTCAGACGCACCTCGCCAGCTTCATACTCCGGCCGAAACTCGGTGACGACCGGCAGGTCGGCGGCCCGCACCTGTTCCACCAGGGCCTGGAAGACCTTGTACGACCCGCTGGCGACGCAGCCGGTTCCGGCACATACAATGACCCGTCGTTGCGCCGAGTGGCCGTTGTTCCCGTTTGGGTTGGGCAGACTCTGCGCGCTCATTGGGCCTCCTGGGTGATAAGGGTTTCCACCAGCTTGACGGCGCTCTCGGGCGTCTGTTGCCCGTAAACCTGGTCATCGATCACGACGACCGGCGCCAGACCGCAGGCGCCCAGGCAGGCCACCGTCTCCACCGTGAACAGCATGTCCTCGGTGGTCTTCCGTCGATCATCCACCCCGAGCCGCTTCTGCAGCGCGCGCAGGATCGGCACCGATTCCTTGACGTGGCAGGCCGTGCCGTCGCACAGCCGCACCAGGTGTTTGCCCTTGGGCAGGATGGTAAAGTGCGCATAGAAGGTGGCCACACCAAAGACCCGCGCGGGCGATACGCCCAGCGCCGTCGCGACGTAGGTCAGCACCTCCTGCGGCAAATAGCGGTATTCCTCCTGCACCGCCTGCAGGATCGGCACCAGCCGCGACGGGTTGTGGTCATGCTGGTCCAGGATGTGGCACACTTTCACAAATCTGCGTCCAGTGCTCTCGGGCTTACGTTTGGCTGTCATAGGCATTTGGAATAGTCTGATAATTGGTTAACTTAAAGTTGCAGTCCGCAGTCTCCGCGCGGTCACCGGCTCAGCAGGGTTGGCCTCCAGTGCCTGGCCCAGCTTCTGCGATAGCGACGCCAGCGAACAATAGAGGTCTTCGTTATGAACAATGATGTGCTCTGGCACTCGCAGCCGCACCGGGGCAAAATTCCAGATGGCGCGCACGCCTCCCGCCACGAGCGCGTCCGCCACCGTCTGCGCCTCTACTGCCGGAACGGTGATAATGCCGATCAGGACGTGCATGCGCTCGGTCAGGTCGGTCAGCTTTTCTAGCGCCAGCACGTGCTTGCCGTGGATCTTCCGGCCGACCTTAGCCGGGTCGCGGTCAAAAGCCGCCACGATCTTCAGGCCGCACTCCTCGAATTTCCGGTAGCCCAGCAGCGCCGAGCCCATGCTGCCGGCTCCCACGAGGAAGGCCTCGCTGACTTTCTTCCAGCCCAGGAATCGCTCAATCCCGTCCACCACCGCCGCGGTGGCATAGCCAATCCGCGGCCGTCCGCTGATCCCGGCTGCCTCCAGGTCCTTGCGCACCTGCGTCGGATCCAGGTTCAGTTCCTCACCGATATCGGTGCACGAGACGGCCTCCTGCTCCCGTTGGAGTAGTTCCTTCAGGAAGCGATGATACAGCGGCAGGCGCTTGAGCGTCGGCTCGGACACGGTCTTGGGCAGTTCGGCATTCATGACTCGATTCGAGAATCTTTAATCGATACCTATATATCGAGAATAATATATTGATATATAAATCACGAATAGGCGGACCCGTCAATAGGTAAGTCGGAGGTTGGCCGGCCCCGCCCGCCTTCTTTTTTCCCGTGGTAGGGCGAAAACCCCTGTGCTGGCGGCATGTTTCTGCACCGGCTTGCACCGCGGTCTTGGGCCGCGAGGCCAAGAAATGTAAGAAGAATGGCAATCCCGGTAAGGCCGCGGACCCCGCCAATCCGCACCCGCAGCCCGGAATCCCCTCCCAAAGTCGAACTGGTTCCCAAGCTGTCAGGTCGCTTGAGAGCGGACTTCTACGCGAAGCGCTTAGAGTCCGTGGAGTTTGCTCCCGCTTTCGAACCGCCCCCACCTCGCTCCCACTCGCCACGAGGAAGGGGTGTCCATTAAGTGGACACTGCAAGGGAGCCTCAGTTGTTTAGGCGTGATCGCAGTCGCAAGCCCGGGAGTCTCACCGGACACACCCCGTAGTCTCCCCGTAGTACCTCTGATCGGGGATCAGAGGTACTACGGGGAGACTCTGGCGCGGCTATGGGGGGACCGCGGGACGTTCTGGTGCAGGGTTGAGCGATTAGCCTCCTTTCCAGCAAACGCCCTTGCCCCTGGCCGCGAGGGTTGGCTAATCTCAAGCGGCAGCCGGCAGGGCTTCCACACTCACGCGATGAAGGCACAAATGGGCATCAGCAAGCAGGTGCGGCAAAGGCGGACCAGCCAGCCTCAAGAGGTCGCATTGGCGGTAACCCCGGCCGGGACACCCTCGGCCGAAGCGGTGCGGGTGGCCGGCGTGGCCTGCGTGAAGCGGCTGCCGGCTTATTTGCAGATGCTGCGCGTGCTCCAGGGCGAAGGACATGAGTATGTCTCCGGCACCCTCCTGGCGACCACACATTCCCTCGAGCCGGTTATTGTCCGCAAAGACCTGGTCGTGACGGGCGTGGCCGGAATACCACGGCGCGGTTTCCCGATCGCGGAGCTAATCGCCGCGATCGAGCAGTTCCTGGGCTGGGACAACCAGACCAAAGCGGTCCTGGTGGGCGTGGGAAACCTCGGCACGGCGCTCTTGGGCTACCCAGGATTCGAGACGCTCGGCTTGCGGATCGCCGGCGCCTTTGATCGGGACCCGGCGAAGATCGGCAAGTGGATTCAGGGGCGGAAAGTGCAACCCCTTGGCAGGTTGGAGGCTTTCGTCAAGCGCGGTGGCATTCGACTTGGGGTCCTTACAGTTCCCGCCGCGGTAGCGCAGGAAACTGCGGATCTTATGATCCGCGCGGGCATCCGCGGCATTTGGAATTTCAGCCCAGCCAAATTGAAGGTGCCTGAAGGTGTCGTTACTCAAAAAGAGGATTTGGCGGAGGGCTTGGCCGTCCTTTCTCACAAATTACAACATTTGCCGCCGATTGAACGTGCCAGGCTGGCTTTGACGTCGGGGTCGCTTCAACAAAAGGGGTGATCGCTCCATTCAACCAGGCATGCCCCGACCAGCCGCCAGATCCAAATCCGCCCCGATGAGGGTGCCTACGCTGGTGGTGGCACGACCGCGCTTCCCAGCGTGGCTGCTGGCCGTATCGCTGGCGCTGGCGACAATTGCCATTTACTGGCCTGCGACGCGATGCGGGTTCGTCAACTACGATGACGATATGTACGTGACGGATAACGCTCACGTGATCAGCGGAGTTACTTGGGAAAGCCTCAAATGGGCTTGCTTGAACCCTGTGTCCGCCAACTGGCATCCCTTAACGATATTGTCCCACATGCTGGACTGTCAGATTTTCGGTTTGCAACCAGCGGGACATCATTTGACCAATGTGCTGTTTCACGCACTCAATGCGGCGCTGGTCTTCGTGTTGCTGCAACAAATGACGGGCGCGAGCTGGCGGAGTCTTTTTGTGGCGGCGCTATTCGCCGTTCACCCACTGCGGGTTGAATCGGTCGCCTGGGTCTCCGAGCGCAAGGATGTGCTCAGCGGCCTCTTCGGACTTCTCGCGCTTATCTTTTACGCCCGCTACGCGCAACGGAGAAGGCAGAAGGCAGAAGGCAGAAGGCAGAAAGCAGAAGCCAGCAGCCGGCGCTCCCCCTCACGTTTCACGTTTCACGTTTCACCCTTCTATCTCCTCTCCCTGTGCTTCTTCTTCTGCGGTCTGATGAGCAAGCCGATGCTAGTGACGTGGCCGTTCGTGATGTTGCTGCTGGATTGCTGGCCGCTGCGAAGAATGCAGAATGAAGCGACCACCGGCACGCAACCAGCGCCACGCAGCACGTTTCACGTTTCACGTTTCACGTTTCACGTTCCACGCACCACGCTCCTCCCCTTGCTCTTGGAGAAGATCCCGTTCTTTACCCTCGCCGCATTGGCGAGCGTCATGACCTTCGTGGTACAACAGCACGGCGGCGCCATGAAAGGGGCTGAAAAACTGCCTCTGGGCGAGCGCAGTGGGAACGCGCTGATTTCGGGTTGCCGCTACCTGGGCAAGCTGTTCTGGCCATCGGATCTGGTTGTTTTCTATTGGCACCCCGGGCAATGGCCGATCGGGAAGGTGCTGTTGGCGGGCGGGTTGATTCTGGGCCTTTCGGTGCTGCTTTGGGTGCAGCGGCGGCGATTTCCTGTCCTGCTGGTGGGTTGGCTGTGGTTCCTGGGAACGCTGGTCCCGGTGCTTGGGCTGGTGCAGGTAGGCCAACAGGCGATGGCGGATCGCTATACTTATATTCCATCGCTGGGGGTATTGATCTTCGCAATCTGGGGCACCTACGAACTCACGCGGCGCTGGCGGTATCAGGTGTCGGTGTTGTCGGTGGCGGGTGGTGCAGCGATCATCCTGTCTGCCGCGTTGACGCGCCAACAGATCGGGCATTGGACGGACAGTGAAGCCCTATTCCGGTATGCGCTCGAAGTTACGGAGAACAATTACGTCGCGCACAAATTCCTCGGCGACGCCCTGGACAAGAGAGGCCAAATCGACGGGGCAATCAGCCAATATCAGCAATCCCTCCGCCTCAAGTCGGATGACGCCCTCGTTTGCAACAACCTCGGCGTTGCCCTCGACAAGAAAGGCCAGACGGAAGACGCGATCAGCCAATACCGGGAAGTCATTCGCCTGGAACCGGATCGCCCTTTCCCCCACTACAACTTGGGCAACGCCCTCCTCAAAAAAGGCCAAATCGACGAGGCGATCACTCAGTACCAGGAAGCCATCCGCCTCAAGCCGGATTACGCCGATGCCCACAACAACCTCGGGAACGCCTTCAACAACAAGGGCCAACTCGACGCGGCGATCGACCAATACCAGCAAGCCATCCGCTTGAAACCGGACTACGCCATCGCCCACAACAACCTCGGCGCCGCCCTCGGCAGGAAGGGCCAAAACGACGCCGCGATCCGCCAATACCAGGAAGCCATCCGTCTTAACCCGCATGACGCTCTGGCTCACAACAACCTCGGCGCTGCGCTCGACAAAATGGGCCGAACCGACGAAGCGATCAGCCAATTCCAGGAAGCCGTCCACCTGAAGTCGGATTACACAGACGCGAAGGACAACTTGGTGAGAGCCTTCGAACTGAAAAGTAAATCGGGGGTTCGGACGATCAACCCCGCGAAGCCATGAGGCTGGAACATGAAAACCAGCTTTCGCCGGGTTGCCCCACGTAGGCGTTCGCTCCCAGTTCGAGCCATTTGGGCCCCTGCGACGGGTGTGTGCGCAGCTTAGATTTTTCCAAACACAACGCAGGGAATCGGAGTGATGGGACTAGCGGTGCTAATGGGGTTAAGCCCGAAGCGGACAAGAATGTCCGCGCTCCGAAAACTCTAAGCTGCGCACTTTGTCCGTTGGAAATCAGCGCGTCAAATAGAAGCACTATCAAGACGGCAAACGCAGAACTGCGTCGAGTGATGAGGACAGAGGCAACGCCGTCGGCATGCGTGTCCGCAGGGTTCAAGGGCGCAACACGGGCCAGCAGCGGTGGCTATTTTAGCGAAAATTTATGCTTCCCATGCTCCCGCGATTCGCTACAGTCGGAATGGGCAAAGTGCCTGCAGAGGTCGGACTCAGAGTCCTAGCGCAGACAGCTCAGGCGTCACGGTGATCAGGTGTGAACACAACTTACGACGACAACCCGGAACTGGCCCGAGTCGCAGCCGCACAGCAATTGCTCTTCCCGGCCAACCCCCGCGCTCTCTGTGAGCACATGGGCCTCAACTGGTGGGCCGCGCTGAAGCTACACGAGGATGGCTGGCTCAGCTTTTCCCCTGCCAACGTTCCACGACTGGACGAAGCGCAGGAGGCTGAGTTGCGCTTCATTGGTTCCCTGGTCATCGCCGGTTGTGACCGCGGGATGCTTGCCATATTGCTGAGCGCACTGCCCAAGCCTTACGCCTACGACCCGGCGCGTCTTTATTACGATTGGGCCGCGCGCAGGTGGCGCCTGCTGCCTGACCCGCATGCCCATCCGGAAGCCATCTTTACCGATTGGCTGGAGAGGTTGGTGGAAGACGGCGATGTAAACTCCCTGACTGGCATCCTCGAGCTGGGTCAGGACGGCCTGTCCCGGGTACGCGTAGAAGTCTCGCCGGCAAGGTCCGCCCGGTAGTCGGGACCAAGAACCCATTGATCTCCGGGCGGGTGCGCGACGGCTGACCGTTGAAGCAGTGGTCGGTTTGAACTGTCCAAAGGCAAACGAAAGATGATGCTCAGATTGATTGCCATAATTGTTGCTGCCGCCAGCAGTGCGCTTTTGACCGTTCCAACTCGTGCCCAGGAGACAAATGCTTGCCTGCCGTTCCCGGCGACCAAACTGGAGGCGTTTGAGACCAACACCGACACGGTCATCATTCGGGCGAGCGCCCCCATCGGCACGGTCTCGGCACATAGCGGCGGGGTCGCGGTGAGATGCCGGGAGATCACCGACGCCGGCACGGGCCACCGTGAGCGCGGCATCGTCATGGACATTGCGTTCGACGCGCAGTTGGAGGGCACGGTGCTGGTCGACTATGACGAACTGGACTCCCTTCTGGACGGCCTGGAGTACCTCGGCAAGCTCGATTGGTCGGTGACCTCGCTGCCCGACTTTAACGCTGTGTATACTACCAAAGGCGGCTTCCGCGCCGAGGCCCGCGGCAGCAGGCGCACAGGCAGCATCGAGTACGCCGTGCGCAGTACCCGGGTAAACGCACCCAGGCTTTCGATGTCACGCGACCAGCTCGGCCAGTTGCGGAGCCTGATTGAGCAGGCCAAAACGAAGCTCGATTCTCTGCGCCAGGCTAAGTGATATCCCCTCCGAAGCCGCTGCGGCTGCGACAGCTCCTCGGCGTCCGGATGGCCCGTGGCAGGACCTTCCCGCTGTAATCAACGAAGGGTTTTGCTTGTCCCAAGCGGCCCTTTCAGTTTAGCTCGGTGGCCATGAAACTTACCCTTGGATTTCTGCTCTCCGCGATCAGTTTATCAGGCTTTATGTTCAGCGTGCCAACCGCTGCAGCGGCCGATGTGGGCACCGGCCCGAGCTTCAAAGGCCCAGTTGGACTCCAGCTCTACAGTTTGCGTGACCAATTCAAGAAGGACGTTCCCGGTTCATTTGACGAAGTCAAGCGGTTCGGCGTCAAATACGCCGAGTTGGATGGCACCTACAAGATGCCGCCGGAACAATATACAGTGATGCTGGCGGCGCGCGGCATCAAAGGCATTGCCATGCACTTCCCCTTCGAACGCCTCCGTGACGATGCTGAAGGCGCGGCGCTTGAGGCCAAGGCGCTAGGTCTGAAGTATGTCGGCTGCGCCTGGATTCCCCACCAGGGGGCCTTCGACGAAAAGACCTGCCGCGCAGCCGCCGCTGTCTTTAACCAAGCTGGGGAAGTCATGGCCAAACACGGCATGAAGTTTTTCTACCATGTCCACGGCTACGAATTTCCGCCCCACGGGCAGGGAACGCTTTTTGATCTCATGATGAGCGAGACCAAGCCCAAGCTGGTTAGCTATGAGATGGATATCTTTTGGGTGGTTTACCCGGGACAGGACCCGGTGAAGCTTTTCCAGAAATACGGCAAGCGCTGGGAACTGGTTCACTTGAAAGACATGAAAAAGGGCACGCCCACTGGCCCGCAGGCGCCTTGGCCCGATGTCAGCGCCGATGTCGCGCTGGGTGCCGGCCAAATTGACCTGGTATCGCTGCTGCGCGCGGCGAAGAAGGCGGGCGTGAAATGGTATTTCATCGAGGACGAATCACCCGCTTGTGAAAAGCAGATTCCCGAAAGCCTGCGCTTCCTCGAACAAGTGAAATGGTGATTACTGTGCGAACAACCCGCTTCATCGCCGCCAGCTTCTGCTCTCTGGCCTTCGCATCCGCCGCGGCAGACTCCTCGGCAGTTCTCTCCTTGCCCACGCCACAGCAGGTTGCCTGGCACGAGGTGGGTGTCGGCCTGTTCTTCCACTGGGCGCCAAATGTTTACCAGGGCAGCGAAGGGGATAACCTCTCCACGCCGCGAGACAAGATCAATCCTGACCGCTTCGACGCCGGCCAATGGGTGCAGGCGGTCAAAGCGGCCAATGCCGGTTACATGATCTTCGTCGCAAAACACGTAGGCGGCTATTGCGCTTGGCAGACCAAGACCACGGATTATTCCCTCAAAACCTCGCCGTGGAAACGGGGCCAGGGCGACATGCTCGCCGAACTCGCCAAGGCCTGTGAGGCCAAGGACGTGCGCCTGGGCGTCTATCTTTGTCCGCGCGACGATACCCACGGCGCAGGCGATGGCGGACGGGTGCGCAGCCCCGAGAAGCAGGCCGCCTACAATGAAATCTATCGCCAGCAACTCACCGAAATCCTGACGCAGTATGGCCCCATGTTCGAGATGTGGTTCGACGGCGGGAACATCGTCCCGATCAACGACCTGATCGACCGGCTCTCACCCGGCATCATCTCGTTCCAGGGCCCGCGCACAGGCGGCTCGCGCTGGGTGGGTACCGAGCACGGCTTTGCGCCGTACCCCTGCTGGAACACGATTGATTGGAAGCCAGGCCAGACACCCAAGGAAGGCGCCGGCAGTCCCACCGGCAATACCTGGTGTCCGGCGGAATGTGATGTCTCCATCTTGCGCCCGGCGTGGTTTTGGAGCAAAGGCAGCGACTCCCACATTCTCAGTCTGGATCACCTGGTTGAAATCTACTACCTGTCCGTTGGCCGCGGGGTGAACCTGCTGCTCAACGCCACGCCCGACTCTCACGGCGAAGTGCCCGCCGCGCAGATGAAACGGCTGCAGCAATTCGGCGACGAGATCCGCGAGCGTTTTGCCAAACCTCTCTTCACCACCCAAGGCGAAGGAAACCATCTGTCCCTCGAGTTGGGCGATGAGAAAACCATCGATCACATCGTCCTGCGCGAGGACATTCGTGGCGGCGAACGCGTGCGGAAGTTCGTTGTCGAAGGCCGGCGTGCCAGCGGCGATTGGCTGGCCCTGGCACGTGGCACGCAGATCGGGAGCCGCCAGATCATTCCCATTCCAGCGACTGCCGTGACCGGGCTTCGCCTCACCGTGGAGGAGAGGGTCGCTCCTGTCACGATTCGCGAGTTGTCGGTCCTTTACGTCAATCGACCTGTGCCGAAGCTGGCCTACCGCGAAGGCGGCCGT
>SESF01019982.1_pt1 | contig 29391 bp, 31 predicted proteins | sample 3171521 | NCBI WGS metagenome assembly SESF01 (sample SAMN10866945, study PRJNA518727) | freshwater metagenome | biome: subpolar coniferous forest; feature: holomictic lake; material: water; isolation source: holomictic Lake 227, 6 m and 8 m depth | place: Canada: near Kenora, Ontario | collected...
GCCCGATCAGCGGCACAAGCTTTTCAGCCGCCTTTTGCCAGTCAGGAGTCGCGACCTCGACAATGGTGCCGGATTTCTTGACCGCTACACTCAGTGCTGCGTGGGTGCACTCTATGGCGAGAATATTCATCGGGCGTTACGGTTAATGACAATTCTGCGGCTCTCCTCTCCGGTATGCTCAAGTTCAACCGTTGCGGTGTAGAGGGAAGCGTACTCCGGAAACTTCTCTGCCCACTCCACTACGGAAAGGAAGGCGCTGGAGAGATATTCCTCAAACCCTATGGCTTCAAGCTCATGCAGCGACTGGATTCGGTAGAGATCGAAATGGTGCAGCGTGACCTCTTCGCCTTCAATGGTTCCCTCATAGATGTTGAAAAGGGGGAAGGTGGGGCTGGAGAGCTGGTCGTCGCAGTTAAAAAACTCCGTTATCCCTCTCATGAACTCGGTTTTTCCTGCACCAAGCTGGCCAGAGAGGGCGACAATATCTCCTGAATGCAGACCCGCCGCAAACTCTCTGGCCTGCTGGCGGGTCTCTTCAGGAGATGAGGAGAGAAACTCTTCGGTCATCAGCTTCTCAGTCAAGCGGATTGAAGAGAAGACCGGTCATGATTTTCGGGTAGAAGAAGGTCGATTTCTGCGGCATAACCTCTCCTGTCTCCGATACGGCAAGCACCTGCTCAACCGTTGTGGGTTTGACTACAAATCCAACCTGTACCTTGCCTGTTGCTACGGCTTCAAACACCTCCCTGTCGTCCTTGACATAGACCAGATTGGTTTGTTTGGCCATCGCTTCCTGGGAGATACCGAGCAGCCTCGCAAGCACAAGGTCATGAAGCAGAACCAGTCCAAGTTTGCCCAGCGCTTCGGGCCTTGACGGATCAAGCAGTGGAGCCGGGTCAGTTTTCAGGCAGATTCCGAAGAGAGCACCGGATGTAACTACGCCATAGACATAGTTTGAGGACTCATAATCGAGAAATGCCTTGAGGGCAGCCCTGTCGGGCAGTTCGGTGATGGTAAAAAACTCTCCGAGTCGTTCCTTCAGGAGAGAAGCATCGAAACCTTCCAGACTATGCACAAGACGGTGGATTGGGAATATTAGCAGCCCTTCGTCATAAATATTGGCAAGGTAAGCCAGAATAAAGTTGTAAGGCTCCTGACCGGTGTGAGCCGGGTTGGCTGCGGCGCGTTCGTTGCGGTAGTTGACACCGGTCTCGTAACGGTGGTGACCATCTGCGATATAAACCGTGCGCTCCAGAAGGGAGTCCTGGAGAGTAGAGACAAGCTCCGGGTCGGTAATGCGCCACATCCGGTTTCTCACTCCCTGGAACAGAGCATCGACTACCGGCTCGTTGGTGTCGGCAAACGCTTTCATCAGGGTGTCGGCAGTTTGCTCTTTATCTGCATAGAGACCAAAAATGCTGCTGATATTGGTTCTGGTTTTTCTGAAGAGGTTCAGGCGGTCAGCTTTTGGGCCTGACAGGGTTTTTTCATGAGGGAGTACCTTTTTCTCGGCAAATTCATGAAGCCGCATGGCTGCAAAAAAACCGCACCGGGTATGCGAACGCCCTTCAGAATCCTCAAAGGTCTGAAAGTAGGGGTAGATGGCTGGCACAGGATCACTCTGCAGGTCGCCAGAGTGCAACCATTCGGCGAGACGCTCTGCGGCAGCAGCATAAGGATCACTCTCCAGTGGCAGCTCAAGCCGAATGGAGTTGAAGGGTGAACTATCATAGAGCTTCTGCTGCAGCTCTGGTGAAATGACATCGTAAGGAGGGCAGATGAGCCCAGAGGAGTTGGCAAGCAACTCGGGGCTATAGAGCATTCCTTTGAAAGGTACAATTTCGGGCATACGAAAAGAATTAAAAGGTTATTGCCGGGTAGACAACCCGGCTCTCTGGGCAATCCAGAAATCGTCATGGCCATCCTTGACCAGCACGATAATTCTCCTGTTTTTACATAGCTCAAGCACCGCCAGAAAGGTAACGACAAGAATGATTCGTTCTGTGACTCCTTCCAGCACCGAAAGGAATGATACCTGTACACGATCCTGGAGTTTCAACATAATGAGTGCCGTCTGTTCTTCGACCGTTACGGGTGCATCCATAACATTGCGCGCCATCGGCTCTGGCAAGCTCTCCAGTACGGATTTGTAGGCAAGCATGAGATGGTAGAGCGTGGGGCGATTGACTGGTTCATCCAGCTCATCAATCAGTTCTGGTTCGAACTCTTCAAAAAAACCTCTGGCAAAAAGGTTTTCCCGAACTTCTGCAAGCAGGTTCAGGGCTGAAGCACCCTCCTTGATCCGCTTGTACTCAAGCAACCGCTGCACAAGTTCGGTTCTCGGATCAAACTCGTCGGTGTCAGCAATTTCGTCAGAAGGACGGGGAAGAAGCATTTTGGCCTTGATGCTCATAAGCATGGAGGCCATATAGATAAAGTCCGCAGCAACTTCAAGGTTCAGGTTTCTGATATCGTGGATATAGCCAATAAAATCAGCGGTAATTTTTGATATCGGAATATTATAGATATCCAGTTCATCGCGCCTGATGAAAAAAAGGAGTAAATCAAGCGGTCCTTCAAATTCTTCGAGGCTTATCCTGAACATTAAGCGGGTAAGTACGTTGACAATGTTTACAGAAACAAGATAGAAAAAGCAGAATAAAATGTACACATAAAGAGCATGAAAGCATCAATGGTGCCGCGCTAAAAAAAGGAACTTCACATTCCAGAAAATTAGTCGTATTTACAAAATTGCCCTGTATGCCTGTTTTAATACCCTATAGACCACTGAACGGTTATCAATGAAAAGGATTTTGTCTTTCACTTTTGCTGTAGCAGCATTGATGCTGCTGACGGTAAGCATAGCCCTGGCTGAATCTGCCAACAGCTATTTCAACCAGGGATTTGAAAAACACCTGAAGGGTGACATTGCAGGCGCAGTGACACTCTATACAAAAGCTATCGACCAAAACCCGGCCTTTGCGATGGCCTACCAGATGCGGGGTGCCGCAGAGCAGCAACTGAAAAAATATCCAGAGGCCATCAGCGACTACTCGATGGTCATATCGTGCGGCGAGCCCTATTTCAAGGCGGTGGGGTACTATAACCGGGGTGTCGTGAAAAACATGATTGGAGAGTTCAGCGAGGCAATTCCTGATTTTTCACAAGCCATTGAACTTGACAAAAAAATGGCAGTGGCTTTTTTTCACCGGGGTATCGCCAAAAGCAAGACTGGCGATTTGACTGGCAGACTTGAAGACTTCCGTCAGGCAGCTCTTCTGGGCGATATCAACGCCGAAAAGTGGCTGAACACCTATTTTCCCGAATGGAGGCAGCCGCCACCTTTACCTCCCGGTCCGACATAACCAAAAAGGCAGCCCCGACGATACCGGGGCTGCCCTTTAGCTGATTGATGAACGTTTTTGTCAGATCGCCTTGCCGCCGCGCTCACGGGTTCTTATGCGGATACACTCCTCAAGCGGTGTGATAAAGATCTTTCCATCGCCGATTTCGCCGACTCCATGACTTGCTGCCTGAATGATCGTATCGACCGTGATATCTACAAATTCGTTGTTGACTGCGATATCGAGCCTGATTTTTGGAATCAGGTTCGGCGCTATTTTCTGGCCCCTGTAGATATCGATATCCTCTTGCCTGCCATGACCGGTAACGCGGCTGACGGTAATTCTTGTTATATCAGCCTGGATCAGCGCCTCGCGAACATGATCGAGCCGATCTGGCTGAATGATTGCTGTTATCAGTTTCATTGCTACGTATTAGTTAAGGTTGATAAGACCATATCCATGCTCACCGTGCATGCTGTGATCGAGACCGGACATTTCTTCATCTTCGTTGATACGCAGGCCGATTGTTTTTTCAACCAGGAAAAGCAGAATAAATGAAACAACCGCAGCATAGACAATGGTAACGCCTACCGCTGTAGCCTGAACACCAAGCTGCTGCCAGATCGTCCATCCACCGGTAACTTTCGCTGCCGCTTCGGCCATCCATGCAGGACGGATGAAAAAAACAAGGCAAATAGCACCGACAATTCCACCAATACCGTGCACACCAAACGCATCGAGACTGTCGTCATAGCCAAGTTTGCTCTTGATCAGAATCGCTGAGTAACAGAAAATTGCGGCAAGTATTCCGAGAGCCAATGCACCTGAAGGCTGAACAACACCAGCAGCAGGAGTAATGGCAACAAGACCTGCAAGAATACCAGATGCAACACCAAGACTTGTTGCTTTACCATGATGGAACATTTCAATGACCATCCAGGCAAAAGCGCCAGAAGCTGCTGCAACCTGAGTAACCGTCAGCGCCCTTGCTGTTGCAACGTTGCTGGCAATAGCACTGCCGGCATTGAATCCGAACCATCCAACCCATAGCAGACCTGCACCGATAAGAGTCATGACAAGGTTGTTCGGATGCATGACATTTTTCGGATAACCACGTCTTTTTCCAAGGTAAAGCGCTGCAACAAGTGCTGTAATACCGGAAGAGATATGAACAACGGTACCACCAGCAAAGTCGATAGCGCCTGCAGCCCCAAGGTTAAAGAGGAATCCATCGGAAGCCCATACCCAGTGACAGATTGGGCTGTAGACAAAAATGCTCCAGAGGGCAATAAAGAGAGCATACCCTTTGAAATTAACCCGTTCAGCAAAAGCTCCCGCAATCAGTGCCGGTGTAATGATGGCAAATTTACCCTGGAACATGGCAAAAACGTACTCAGGAATTTTGGTGGGCATGATGGTCTCATCAATACCCTGCAGCATAAAATACTTGCTGTCCCATCCCACAAAACCACCGAGAACACCAGGTCCAAAACTCAGCGCATAACCTACCATCGGCCAGAGCACACCAATAATCACCATAGCTGCAAAACTGTGCATCATGGTGCCGATGACGTTCTTTGTCCTGACAAGTCCGCCATAGAACATGGCAAGCCCCGGAACCATAAGCAGAACAAGCGCAGTAGATGTCAGCATCCACGAGGTAGTACCAGTATCGGTGACCACCTCTTCGGCTGCATGAGCGGTGCCATGAAACAACAATGCCACCGACAGCAACAGCAGGGCCGTTAAATGTCTTTTCCTCATAATCAGATCAGATGAAATTACTTAAGCCTTAATAATTAATGATAACAACACAAATGTAGTTATATTTTTAACTAAAACAAAAAAACAAGCATGCTTTTTTTACATGAATGTAGGGAAAGTGACTTAAGCAAGGTGGATACGGGATCTTTTCATGTAGACGGAAAAAAGTGGCAACAATACTACAAAAAAGCAGGTAAGAGCGGGAAGTGAGAGAAAAAAAGAGCCCGCTACAGCATAAAAAGCTCTCTTTATGGCATACTTTGCCGGCAAAAATTATTGGATGCCGTGCATTTTATTTTTGAAAACCATTGTTAATTACGATAAATTACTTGCAGTAGAAATCAGCCAATGGTTGGCTGATCGCAGGCCAGTAATTTGTGCCTTGGTTGTTTGTCTGCGTGTCTTTTTATCAATGCACATGTTCACTGAGACTAACAATGAATATTTACATTGGCAATTTGCCTTACACTGTTTCTGAAGATGATCTTCGTGATGCCTTTTCAAAATTCGGTCAGGTCGACAGCGCTAACATCATAACTGACAAGTTTTCAGGCCGTTCCAAGGGATTCGGATTTGTTGACATGCCTAATGACAGTGAGGCTCGGGAAGCCATCGAATCAATGAATGACAAAGATTTGAAAGGCCGCACTATAAAAGTAAACGAAGCGAGGCCTCGCGAAGAAAGACCGGAAAGAAGAGACCGCTACTAAGCTTTTTTGCCGTTTTTACCCTGAGCCAGACAGAATGAAAAATTCTGCCTGGCTTTTTTAATGAGCAAAATTGCTGGTAACTCAAAAACCGTTATGGCTTAACGAGAAAAATTCCAAGATCCTCAAGAAGAGCCTGCAGATCCTCTTCATGCTCAACTTCATCCTGAAGAATCTGTACGGCAAGATTATAGGTCACGGGATCCTTGAGCCCTATCTCCCCTATAATGCTGTTGTAAACATTTATCGCACACTGCTCTCCGGCAATGTTCTGCTCAAGAATTTTTTTTACAAAGGGGTCATCTGGGGCAGCATAACCGCAGTTCGACCAGGTAAACCATTCAAGTGGAGAGGTAATGGGCGTGCCGCCCAGTTGAATGATACGGGTTGTCAACAGACCAGCATGGCGGAGTTCATCGGCTGCATGCTGCAGAAGTTCGGTAATCACCGCATCTTTCATCGGCCCCTGAACAACCTTTGCTCCAAGCCAGTATTGATAATAGGCAAGCCACTCATCCGCAAATGCCTTGTTGAGCAGTTCAAGTACTCGGGGCAGATGCTCCCCGACAATTTCCCGTCCTCTTGTTCCCATGGCATACTCCTTTTTTATGAGTTGTTCATCAAACTTGTTTACTTCGCATTTCTGACCAGATCCGTAAGTGCCTCGGAAAGCTTCGGATAGCTGAAGGAAAATCCTTGAGAGCGCAGAAAAGCAGGTTTCACTTTCTGACCTTTCACAGCGTATTCGCCCCCCTCACCCATAAGCATCTGAACGACAAACTTCGGTACAGGAAAAAGGGAGGGACGACCAAGCACTTTGCCAAGTTCAGTAGCAAAACCTTTCATGGAAACCGGTTCTGGACTGACCAGATTGATTGCTCCCCGGTAGGCGGGATTATCGAGCGCCTCGAGAATGCAGGCAATCTCATCATCAACATGAATCCAGGATATACACTGGAGACCAGTGCCAATGGGTCCGCCGAGAAAAAAGTTGAACGGTGTGATCATTTTCTGCAACATTCCTCCTCTGGTCGAGAGCACAATGCCGGTTCTGAGCAAAACAAGACGCACTCCGCTCTTTTCAGCAGGAAGCGCCTCCTTTTCCCAGTCAATGCAGATTTTCGCAAGAAAATCTTTCCCCTGGGAACCAGTCTCCGTAATGTCAGTGGTATCGCTGCATCGCTCAAAGGATCCATAGTAGCCAATGGCCGAGGCAGAAAGAAACACCTGCGGTTTCGGAGAGGAAGCTTCAATGGCGGCAACGATATGGCGTGTGCCAAGAATTCTCGAATCATAACACTCCTCCTTGTGTTCTTCAGTCCAGCGACTCTCAAGCAGTGGCTTTCCGGCAAGATGAATCACAGCCTTTGCCCCGCTGATAAAACCGCGCCATTCGCCGGTTTCCAGGTCGGAATCCCACTGGACATAACCGGCGCACCCCGGAATCTTCCGGGCTGCAGATTCCGGAGAACGGGCAAAAACAACCACCTGCTCTCCCCGTCCGATCAGTTTCAGGGCAAGCTCCACACCTATAACGCCAGTCGCACCAGTAATAACTATATGGCCTTGCATAACCTTTGTGAGTTGAAGTGAAAAAAGACCGTGTCAACGCTCAACACTGCTTAACCTCTTTGAACGAGTGATTATAAATAATAATTCCCCTGAGGCACTCCGAAGTACGCCAAAGAACGCACGGGAAAGCTCCTGCTTTTTCCCGTGCTTTACTTGTCAATGAAAAAATGAGGAGTACTGACACTCCCGGCTACTCGACCGTAACCGATTTTGCAAGGTTTCGTGGACGGTCAACATTGCATCCCCGGAGTGTTGCGATATGATAGGCAAGAAGCTGCAGGGGAATAACCGTCAAAAGAGGGGTAATTGGTCCGGAAGACTGCGGAACATAAATGACATGTTCGGCAAGACGGGCAATCTCCTGATCCCCTTCGCTGGCAATGGCTATCACACGACCTTTACGACTGCGAACCTCCTCGATATTGCTGAGAATCTTTGTGTAGGTGCTGTCACGGGTAGCAATGAAAATGACCGGCATATCCTCGTCAATCAAGGCAATCGGACCGTGCTTCATTTCTGCTGCAGGATACCCTTCAGCATGGATATAGGAGATCTCCTTGAGTTTCAGGGCGCCTTCGAGTGCGACGGGAAAGTTGTAGCCGCGACCAAGATAGAGAAAGTTTCGTGCATCCTTGAAGCGCTCCGCAATGCTCTTGATCTGACTGTCTTGCTCGAGAGTACGGGAGACTTTTTCGGGAATATTCGACAACTCCTTGAGATGAAGCGCTATCTCGTCCTGGGAGATGGTTCTTCCCTTACTGAGCGCCAGTGCAAGCATATAGAGCATGATAACCTGTGCTGTAAAGGCTTTGGTCGAAGCAACACCGACCTCTGGCCCTGCATGGGTGTACATGCCACATAGAGTTTCACGGGCAATCGTGGAACCGACAACGTTGCAGATACCCATGACAAGCGCACCTTTCTCCTTCGCGGTACGCAGAGCTGCCAGGGTGTCGGCAGTTTCACCTGACTGGGAAATGACAATGACAACATCATCGACATCTACTATCGGGTTACGGTACCTGAACTCCGATGCATAGTCAACCTCGACAGGGATACGGGCAAACTCCTCGATAAGGTATTCGCCAATCAGGGCAGCATGCCAGCTCGTACCACAGGCACAGATGACAATACGCTTTGCATGTTTCAGCCGGTCGAGATAATCCTCAATACCGCCAAGACAGACCCGGCCCTCCTCAATGCGCACACGTCCACGCATGACATCGTGCATGACACTCGGCTGCTCAAAGATCTCCTTGAGCATGAAGTGCTCAAATCCACCTTTCTCGATCTTGTCAAGCGAAAAGTCAAGCTCGGTCACCATCTTTTCCTGCTCTATATTCTCGATGGTCTTGACTGAATAACCATCCTTCGTTACAACGGCAAGCTCTCCATCAGAAAGGTAAACCACCTTGTTGGTATGCTCTACAATAGGGGCTGCATCCGATGCGATGAAAAACTCCCCGATGCCGATACCGATCACCAGAGGACTGCCCTTGCGTGCAACGACGATCTTGTCGGGTTCACGCGATGAGATCACACAAAGACCATAAGCACCTTCGACATGACGAAGGGCACTGCGGATAACCGATTCAAGATCGAGCGACGGCTCGCTCTTCCATATCCTGTCGATCAGATGTACCAGCACCTCGGAATCGGTATCGCTTGAAAAGAGATAACCCTGTGAGAGAAGCTCCTGTTTCAGCGAAGAGTAGTTTTCTACAATACCATTATGAATGACCGCAATATCACCTGCACTATTGAGATGGGGATGAGCGTTGCGATCACTTGGTTCACCATGGGTAGCCCAACGGGTATGGCCGATACCAACCGTAGCACCCTGCATCTCTTCCCTGAAAGCTTCGCTCGCCGTTTCAAGACCACTGACACTGCCTTTCTGCTTCATAACCGAAAGAGTGCCATTCAGCAAGGCAATTCCCGCTGAATCATAACCCCTGTATTCAAGACGTTTTAACCCTTTCAAAAGCAAAGGGGCAGCTTCCTGCCACCCTATATATCCAACAATTCCACACATAGCATTACTCTTTTAGCCATCCTTGAGATCCGTGGAAGCACAATAAGGGCACCCGGAACATTTTCCGAAATAATAACAGATTCATCCAATAAAACACAAAAGCTACAGTACACGTTGCATTACATCATGAATTTTTGAGGCCTCGGCAGCAACTGCCCGTTCATAATCATCGACGCCTGAAAATAATGTCGCCACCTCTGCCGGAGGATAGATGAGACTCCGGCTGACATTGATGATGGCACTTTGTCGGTTCCTGTCAACGCCAAGATCCACCGCCTCTTCAAGCGATCCCCCCTGGGCACCCACCCCTGGAATCAGAAAAAAAAGAGATGGAGCCTCTCGGCGAATATCACCGAGCAAAGTGCTTTTGGTAGCACCAACCACCACTCCGGCATTGTCGTTTCTGCTCCATGAAGCAACCTTTCCGAGCACGGAACGATAAAGCGGCCCGCCTGACTCCAGAGTCTGCTCCTCAAAATCCGCCGACCCCTCGTTCGAGGTAAGACAAAGCACAAAAACCAACTTATCCTTATAGGCAAAAAAAGGCTCCAGAGAATCGAAGCCCATGTAGGGGGCAACGGTAATGGCATCGAAAGGCCAGTGTTCAAAAAAAGCCTGCGCATATTTTTTGCTGGTGTTGCCGATATCTGCGCGTTTGGCATCGGCAATCGTCATGACCGAATCGGGAATATGAGTGAGGGTTTTTTCCATATCGCGCAAACCTGCGATCCCTCTGGCCTCATAAAATGCAGTATTGAGCTTGTATGCTATGGCAACATCGCCGGTCGCCCTGATAACTGAGCGGTTAAACTCAAGAACAGGGTTTTCATATTTCAAAAAAACTGCGGGAAGTTTATCAACATCACTGTCAAGCCCAACACACAAAAGGGATTTCAATGCTGATATCCTGCGGTTTGCCTTATCCCGAACTGAACTCATGACCCTCCCAACCTTATGCTTAAAAAAAAACCTTATGCAGCATGCAAGCCCTGCAACAAGCTCTCAGCTCAAAAAAAGAGGCTGAACAAGGTTCCTGCAAAAAACACAATGAAACTTATAGCCGCAGGAATCCATTTTACGTTTGTGTAATATATAATATGTTTTCTTACGACATGCTTCATTAAATGAAAGAATCCCGTAAATTACAAGCCTTGAATCCGCGAACGGTGAACACTGTACTGAGTCGCTTTATTATAACCATGATTGTTGATTGATGGCAAAAAAAACGAGTAAACCTTCAAATCCCTATAAAAACGAACCGGAAAACAACCTGCCGCGACCTAAATTTTCCATAATGTACTATGTGGTAGTCATTGTTCTTCTCATAGGAATTCAGCTTGCCTTTTTCTGGTCAGGCTCAACACAGGAAATTCCCTACAGCACTTTCCGAAAATTCATTGCTGAAAACAAGGTCGAATCGGTGAAAATATCGCCGGAACGAATCTATGTCAAGCTCAAACCGGGGGCTGTTCCCGCCGTTGCAGCAAAGGATCCGCAAAAAGAGAGCCCTGGCTTCTTCCCGAATCAATCCAAATCAAAGCCGGATGAGATCATTGTCAATCCGGTACGCGATGACACCTTGATCGAACTGCTTGAAAGCAAGGGAATCAAGTACCAGGGTTTGCCAAGCAGCACCTGGATCAGTGAACTGCTGCAATGGTTGCTGCCTTTCGCCCTGCTTATCGGCATCTACTTTTTTGTTTTCCGGAAAATGGGCGGACCGGGCTCCCAGTTCATGAATATCGGCAAGAACAAGGCTGCGCTCTATGAAAACCTTGACGAACACACCCGTATCACCTTCAAGGATGTCGCCGGTCTCGACGAGGCCAAGGCCGAGGTCATGGAGGTGGTTGATTTCCTCAAGGATCCAAAAAAATATACGACCCTCGGCGGCAAGCTGCCGAAAGGAGTGTTGCTGGTCGGCCCTCCGGGTACAGGAAAAACCCTGCTGGCAAAGGCTGTGGCTGGTGAAGCAGACGTGCCGTTTTTCAGTATCAGCGGTTCGGACTTTGTGGAAATGTTTGTCGGTGTAGGCGCTGCAAGGGTACGTGACCTCTTCAAACAGGCCAAGGAAAAAGCTCCCTGCATTATTTTTATTGATGAAATCGATGCCGTAGGCCGGAGCAGGGGAAAAGGGGCCATGATGGGCGCCAATGACGAGCGCGAAAACACCCTCAACCAGTTGCTTGTCGAAATGGATGGATTTGCAACCGACAAGGGCGTCATTCTGATGGCCGCCACAAACCGTCCTGACGTTCTGGACTCTGCGCTGCTCAGACCAGGCCGCTTTGACCGCCAGATCATGGTGGACAAACCCGACCTGAAAGGACGTATCGATATTTTCAAGGTTCACACCAAGAAACTCTCGCTCTCCACGGACGTCAACCTGAAAACGCTCGCATCACAGACTCCCGGATTTGCGGGTGCAGAAATTGCCAATACCGCCAACGAAGCGGCCCTGCTTGCCTCACGCCGCAACAAGCTGAGCATCGAAATGAAAGACTTTGAAGATGCAATAGAGCGTTGCGTGGCCGGACTTGAAAAAAAGAACAAGGTGATTAACCCGCGTGAAAAGCAGATAGTCGCCTATCATGAAGCGGGTCACGCCATTGTCAGTTGGATGATGCCTGAAAACGATCCTGTTCAGAAAATCTCCATCGTTCCAAGAGGAATGAGCGCACTCGGCTATACCATGAACATCCCGCTCGAGGATCGCTATCTGATGACCAAGAGCGAACTGCTCTCCCGCATCTGCGGCCTTCTTGGTGGGCGTATCGCTGAACTGATCATTTTCAACGAAATCTCGACCGGAGCACAGAATGATCTCGAGAAAGTAACCAGCATAGCCTACAACATGGTGATGGTTTATGGAATGAGCGAGAAAGTCGGCAACCTCTCATTCTTTGAAAGCAACAATCCCTATTATGGCAGCCCTGGTATCGACAAAAAATATGGTGAGGAGACTGCCCGGCTTATCGACCATGAGGTCATGGCAATTGTCGAAGCCTCCCGCATCAAGGTAACTGATCTCTTGACACAAAACCGGGAGAAACTCGAAAAGCTCTCAGGGGAACTGCTGTTGAAGGAGATGCTGCAGTACAGCCAGATCGAGGAAATTCTTGGAAAACGTCCTGAAGGGCTCTTTCCTGTTCACATCGAAGAAGAGTCTTTGACAGAAGACGACAATGAGAACTCTCAGAACAAGAGTGATCAGCTCAGCCTTCAGGAACAGGCAGAACTTGAAAAGGCAGTTGCAAGACTCACTGAGTCCCGGAAAGTACCTGAAAATTGAACGGAGATGTCACCGACGAAACGGGTAAACCTGATTGTAGCCGGACTTGTTCAGGGAGTTGGGTTCCGGATGTTTATTGACTTGGCCGCACAAGAGCTGAAACTCTGCGGCTGGGTGCGAAACCGGCCTGATGGCACAGTGGAAATCGAGGCGCAGGGCCCGGAAGAGATGATCGATAAACTGCTCAAGATTGCACAAAAAGGGCCTTCACGATCGAGAGTCACTTCTTTGCGGAAAGAGGAAAAACCGCCCGACACTGCTCTGGAGAGATTTACCGTTCGTTATCGATAAAAGAGAGGCAGAAGTGGAAAAGAAAAAGGCAGGGGGTACCTGCCTTTTTCTGAATTATAACCTTTGGATGTGGGTCCCGAGGGATTCGAACCCCCGACCTACTGGGTGTAAACCAGTCGCTCTAACCAGCTGAGCTAGGAACCCAATGAAACGGCCAGAATTATAACATAATTTCCCTGGAATACAAAAAGAAAAAACAGAGGCATACAGCTTGACAACGCTGGTTATTTGTATGCCTTCACGAAAAAGCATAAATTCAGGCCGATAATTTACCAGCAATCCCGGCAACTTTTTTTATTACTCATTATGAGATCACTATCCATCCTCGGCAGTACCGGCTCAATCGGACTCAGTACCCTTGATGTTGTCAGGCAGCACCCTGAAAAATTCAATGTTGTTGGACTTGCCGAAGGCCACGACGTTTCGCTGCTTGCAGAACAGATCAATGAGTTTCTTCCTGCAGCGGTTTCCGTCAGGGATGCTGAGTCCGCCAAAAAGCTTCAAACCCTTCTTGGCTCTCACAAACCGGAAATTTTTTACGGGCTTGAAGGCGCAGGAACCATTGCTGCCGCCGATGGAGTCGATATGGTCGTCTCTGCCATAGTCGGAGCTGCCGGCCTTGTGCCGACCGTCACAGCCATCAAGGCTGGCAAGCATATCGCGCTGGCCAACAAGGAGACGCTTGTTGTCGCTGGACAGCTTGTTTCTGACCTTGTAAAAAAACATAACGTACAGTTGCTGCCGGTTGACAGCGAACACTCGGCCATTTTCCAGTCGCTTGCAGGTCACCGGGCCGAAGATGTCGAACGCATCATTCTTACCGCTTCGGGTGGACCATTCCGCAAGACCTCTGCCGAAGAGCTGAAAAATGTCAAGCTCGAACAGGCACTCAAGCACCCGCAATGGACAATGGGAGCAAAAATCACCATTGACTCCGCCACCATGATGAATAAAGGTCTTGAAGTGATCGAGGCTCACTGGCTCTTTAACATGCCTGCCGAAAAAATCGGCGTCGTTGTGCATCCCCAGAGTATCATTCACTCGATGGTAGAATATATCGACGGTTGCGTCATCGCACAGTTGGGAACCCCGGACATGCGCGCTCCGATTGCCTACGCCCTCTCCTGGCCGGAACGGTGCGAAAGCGGCATCCACAAGCTCGACCTGACAAAGATCGGCACATTGACCTTCGAGGAGCCCGATATGGTACGATTCCCTGCTCTCCGTCTTGCATTTGACGCACTGAAAGCAGGCCAAACCTATCCGGCAGTACTCAATGCAGCAAATGAAATTGCCGTAGCAGCCTTCCTTGATAGAAAAATCGGATTTACCGACATTGCCGACACTGTTGACAAAACCATGCAGATTCACGAAGCATACACTCCTGTTGAAATTGAGGAATATCTCCAGGCCGACAGGTGGGCTCGTGAAACGGCAAAAAAACTTATTGCATAAAAACCTGTTAACCAACCAGCAAAAGAGAGTGCAATCCGCCGATCCTAAACCGGAAAAGCGGAAAACACTCCTCTCTTTACCTAACTGAAGGAGTGTTATGGATTTTCTCGGCTCAACATTTTTTTTCATTCTTGCAATTTTCATTCTTGTCACCGCCCATGAACTCGGTCATTTTCTGACTGCGAAGCTTTTCGGCATGAGGGTTGACAAATTTTATATCGGTTTCGACTTTTTTGATCTCAGACTCTGGAAAAAGAAAATCGGCGAAACTGAATACGGCATCGGGGTCTTTCCTCTTGGCGGCTATGTAAAGATTTCCGGAATGGTCGATGAAAGTCTCGACACCAATTTTCAGAACTCGGAACCGCAACCCTGGGAGTTCAGGGCAAAACCGGTCTGGCAGCGTCTGATTGTGCTGGCAGGAGGAGTTGCCATGAACGTGATTCTTGCGGCTGTGATCTTTATCGGCATAACCCTTGTGCTCGGAGAGTCACGTACCAATGTCAACAACCCTGCCTTCGTTGAAAAAGGATCGATTTTTGAAATCATGGGCATGAAAACCGGCGACCGGTTTATGCTGGCCAATGGAAAATCATTTGAAAGCTGGGAAGAAGTGCTCGATCCGGAACTCCTGACCGCCCGCTCGCTCAACTACACAATTCTTCGTGACGGCAAGAGCCTGAGGATAGAGGCGCCCGGCAACATCATGTCGAGAATCAATGAAAAGCAGGGCCTTGGCATACGACCCATCATTCCTCCGGTCATAGACGAAGCGCTTGAAAAAGAGCCCGCCAAAGCTGCAGGAATAAAATCCGGTGGACTCATTACAGCAATCAATGCAAAAGCGGTCTCCGACTGGACGGAAGTTGTCGGAATCATCTCGTCGAATGCAGGCAAACCCATCACCATTACCTGGCTCTATCTTGAACCCGTCAAAGGCCGCGACATTACTGCCAACATGATCCGCTCAGAAGGCAAAACCATTGTCACGACAGTCGTTCCAAACAAAGCGGGAAAAATAGGCATATCGCTGAAACAAACGCTTGTCACTGAACGCAGAAAACTCAATCTCGCTGGTGCAATCCAGAGTGGAGTCGGTCAGACCTGGAAAATGAGTGCCATGACCGTTCAGGGTTTTGTCAAAATTTTCACTGGCCAGGAAGATTTCCGCCGTTCGGTTGGCGGACCAATCAAAATTGCCAAAATAGCAAGCAGAAGTGCAGAACAGGGGCCGGTAAGTTTCCTTTATTTTCTGGCCATGCTCTCAATCTCCCTGGCAATCATCAACATCCTGCCGGTTCCGGCACTTGACGGTGGTCAGTTCGTACTCAACGGCATTGAAGGAATAATCCGCAAGGAAATCCCCTTCGAAACCAAAATGCGAATCCAGCAGATCGGCATGGCACTGCTCCTGGCACTTTTTGCCTTTATTATTTTCAACGATATTCTCAATCCCTGAGGCTGACGCCCTGACCCGATGCTTGACAAACTGCAATCCATAAAGGAAAAACATCTCGATCTTGAACAGTTGCTGGCCGACCCGAAAGCAGCAACTGATCAGGCCCGTTTCAGAAAACTCAACAAGGAGTACAGCGACCTCAAGGAGATTGTCGCTGCTTATGACAATTACGCTCAGGCCTGCTCGGAACTCGAAGAATCAAGGCTGCTCCTGCAAAACGAAAAAGAGCAGGAGATGAAAGAGCTTGTACAGGCAGAGATCAGCGAACTGCAAAAAAAGCTGCCGGAACTCGAACAACGACTGAAAGTGCTGCTTCTGCCAAAAGACGAAGCGGATTCGCGTAACGTCATTATAGAGATCAGGGCGGGCACCGGTGGAGAAGAGGCTGCGCTTTTTGCCGCTGACCTGACCAGAATGTACCAGCGCTATTCTGAAAAACAAGGGTGGCAGTATGAAGTCCTCAACTTTAATGAAAGCTCCGTCCCTGGAGGATTCAGGGAGATGATACTCGGCGTAAGCGGCCACGATGTCTACGGCACCATGAAATACGAAAGCGGCGTACACCGCGTGCAACGCGTTCCTGACACTGAAACGCAGGGAAGAATCCATACCTCCGCCGTAAGCGTGGCGGTTCTGCCGGAAGCTGAAGAGGTTGATGTTGAGATTCGCAAGGAAGACCTTCGTTTCGATACCTACCGGAGCGGAGGCAAGGGTGGCCAGAACGTCAACAAGGTGGAAACAGCCGTAAGAATCACCCACATGCCAAGCGGCATAGTAACCGCATGCCAGGAAGAGCGCTCCCAGCTCCAGAACAAGGAGCGGGCGATGAAAATGCTCCGCACAAAACTCTACGACATACAGCTTGCCGAGCAGCAGCAGAAAAGGGCTGACCTGCGCCGTTCGATGGTCACAACCGGAGACCGAAGCGCCAAAATCCGTACCTACAACTACCCACAATCAAGAGTTACCGACCACCGTATTGGCTTTACCAGCCACGCTCTTCCCCAGATCCTGCAAGGAGAGCTGCAGGAGATTATCGAAGCCCTTAAAATGCACGACCAGACAGAACGACTTAAGGCCGAGCTCGTCTGAGCTATCCCCGATAAAACGAACTGTCAAAGAGGATAGGTTTTCACCAATTCTCTTTATATTTTTCGGACTGAATCCGCACTGATAGCAAGGGCGTTGCCCAAATGAAACGAAACCTATGGAACAGAAAAAATGGACATGGAAGGAACAGGAACAAGCAGTGGCAACTGGATATTTTACGGTGAGTTTGACCGAACAGTAGCCTATCTTTCAGACCAGAAAAAAATACTGGGCTTCAACCCCTTTTGCCACAGTATCGAACAAACCAGCACTGAAAATGTCTTCAGATGGCATTTCCGTGTGACCGATCCGCAGAACAACCCGTTCGACGTGATCTTTTATGTCGAACAACGCGACGAACTGCTGCTGGAGCTGCCAAAGCACCTTGAATTCACCGACCCTCGTGAACTCTCCCAGGAGATAATCCAGCTCTACACTGTGGGAAAAAAAATAAGCTGGAAGCACCACCAGTTCCCCCTGCAGGTTGACGATCCCGCAAACTACCTCTTTGAAGGCAAGGCTTATGGCGATCTCTTCATGCACCGCATGCCGGAAAACCAAACCAAAGTACACTTCAAATTAAGAGTCGATGTCCACTTTACGCTTTACCCTGCATTCCGGATCATTCCGGAACAGATTATCAGCACCATGACCAACGCATGCATGTGCATGATCATGCAGACCGCAACCAACAAAACGTTTCACTCCATATCCAAAGACTTCGTCAAGGTCGAACACGCATGAAAGCAAAGCCCTGGCTTTGCCGCCAGGCAAGCTGCAATAGATTATCGACGCCTTTATAATTCTCTGCCAGACGAAACAGTGAAAGCCATGCTCGTCTGATCAAACTATCCTCCAACCAACAGTCCAAGGGGATAGGTTTTCAAGGATTCTCTTTATATTTTTGGGGCATTACATCGCGCTGAAGCTCCACCAGCGCTCTCGCTTTAAACAAAACCAATGGAACTGCAACAATGGAAATGGATGCGACAGGAGTAAGCAAGGGCGAATGGATTTTTCACGGTGAATTTGACCGGACAACAGCCTATCTCTCAGACCAGAAAAAAATACTTGGCTTCAACCCCTTCTGCCACAGCGTCGAACAAACCAGCACAGAAAATGTCTACCGATGGCATTTTCGTGTGACCGATCCGCAGAACAACCCTTTCGACGTGATCTTTTATGTCGAACAGAGCGATGAACTCCTGGTGGAACTGCCTGAAGAAATAGAATACTCCGATTCTGATGATCTCTCCGAAGAGACAATCAAACGCTACACCGTTGGTAAAAAGGTACGCTGGAAGTACCACAAGCCACCACAAAATATCAACGACCCCAAAAACTACCTCTTTGAAGGCAAAGCCTCTGGCAATCTCTTCATGTACCGCATGCAGGGGAACAGGACCAGAGTACACTTCGAATTAAAAGTCGATGTGCGTTTTCTGCTTTATCCTGCATTCCGGATTCTGCCCCTAAAAATAGTGCGTTCGATGATTAACGCCGGAATGTCGATGATCATGCAGACCGCAACCAACAAGATATTTCACTCTATTTCCAAAGATTTCATCAAAATTGAACGGGCATAAAAGAATACTCCCTGATGGACTTTTACGACCTTGTCACCATGCGCAGCAGCATCCGAAGCTTTCAGCGCAACAGAGCCATCCCCGAAGAGGTGCTTCACAGAATTCTCGATGCAGGGCGAATGGCCCCTTCGGCCAAAAACCTCCAGCCCTGGAAATTCAGGGTAGTGCAATCTCCTGAAATGCTTGAAAAAATCTACCCCTGCTACTCACGAGACTGGATTCGGAGTGCACCCTGCCTCCTGATAGTTACAGGAGAACGCAACAACGCATGGGTAAGAAGCAAGGATGGCTATAACTCCATCGAAACAGACCTCACCATCGCAATGGACCACCTCATTCTTGCTGCTACCTGGGAAGGGTTGGGAAGCTGCTGGATTGCCGCCTTCGATCCCGCAATTCTGCGTGAAACGCTCGGAATGAAGGAAAACGAGGAGGTTTTTGCATTCACACCGCTTGGCTACCCATCGCCTGATGCAGAGCCTCTCCCAAAATCAAGAAAATCAGTCGAAGAGATTGCGGAGTTTCTGTAACTCAGCACAATGTCCGACCCAGGATCCCCATTCTTTTATAAATTCTTCAAAACCGCCTTTCGCTTTCTGAATCGGTACAACCCAATCCCAATCAGAGAGTAAACGATAATGCTGCAGACTGAGCCTGGCTCAGGAGAGACAAAAACATCTGCACCCGGAACCACCCGAATAAAACCATGAAGCAGCAGCGGGTTGCCGACGGCGTTACTGACCGTGTGCAGCAACAGCACCGGCCAGACCGATTTGCTCAAAAGCCGTATCTCTCCGTACACCAGCGACAATGCTGCCACACCGGCAAACATCATGGAGAAAAAGATGCCAAAACCCTTGGAGGTGAAGGCTTCAAAAGAGGCCCGATCAAGAAAGAACAGGTAATAGGGAATATGCCAGGCCGCCCAGACCAAACCCACCAGAACATGTCCAACGAGATCATGCACTCCCAGCGATGAAATTCTCGGGGCGAGATAACCGCGCCACGCAAACTCCTCAAAAATATTCTTGAAAAACGAGGGTGCAAGAGCAAGGAGAGTGAGATGCAGAAAGAGAGCAGCTCTCGTTGGAGAAACATCAGGCAGGGTGACCAGCCCCAGAACACATCCTGTAAAGATAATGAGTGCCGCACAAAGAGGAAACAGAACAAGAGAAACGGCATACCAGAGCGCGCTTTTCTTCAGCTCAAGCCGTAACCCGAAATCCTTCCATCCATCTCCGCCAAAGCTCCGCAAAAGCAGCGCACTCAGAAGCGGCGCAACGAGCCAGAGAAGCTGACCAGGCTCACCCCACAATCGCCCAACCCATCCTGCCGAGATTGCAACAAAAGCAAAGATCGTCAGATTGCGAATGGTGCGCCTATGGTTGGAAGAGTGATTTTTCATAACGTCAGGCGCTGCGGAGTTTCCGAAGCGAAATAAGGTAGCAGGCAAACACCACGCTGATAAAGAGATCCAGACAACCAATCAGTAAAACAATGCGTGCGATATCATAAACAAGCACGTAATAGAGAATGAGCCCGGCAAAAACGACACGCGCGGCTGCATTAATGGCCGGAATAAACCAGCGCGACAGTGGGTCTCTTGACGCATAGAGCACAAATATACCAATGAGCACAAGATCAATACCCGCCGTATTGATAAGCAGCGCATTCACTCCTCCTGAAGGAGCAACAGGCACACGGCCACCAAGCAAGAGAACGCTATTCAGCTTCCAGAGAAGACTCAGGTAGCGAGTATAAAATTCAGGTACCATGAGTGGCGCAGCAAGGAGAATGTTGAACATGCCTGAAAAAATCAGAAAGCCACGAAATTGCCTCACTTGCCGCTCAATCATGTCGCTCAAGATTTTCACTCCTTTCCTTCTTTTTTCGAAACTATGCTATGGTGAATCCCTCGAGAGCAATCTCGATGCTTTCAACAGCCACCTCGTTGTTATACGCCTTGAGATCGATACCTGTGATCCTGATTGGCCAGGCGTTGACCAGCGACCAAACCCTGATAGATTTTCCCGCATCGTCAAGCTGGCTGATGGTTATGGACTTTCGCTTGATCGTGTTCATCCTGATCTCGTTAATCCATTGCCACACCTTCTCATCGCTTTTGAACACACCTTGTTTCAGAATGATGTTGCTGTATTTCTTCACCCCCGGCATATTCTGTCTCGAAAAGCTGGGGCTTGGGCCTATCCTTTTTTGGGCAGGCTGAATATCAACATCAAAACCGGAGAGTTCCCGAAAGGTCATCACGACTGAATCCCACTTTACCTCAAACCGAAAACCAGGAGTGGGTAATCCATTGGCGAACCCTCTTGAACCATCCTCTCTCAATGTGCTGCTCCGATCGATACATGGAAAAAAATAGCCTCTCTGCGCTCAATGATAATGATTTTTTCAGGCACTCAAACAGCCTGCTGAAAAGCCAGAGAAAAAACCTGCTGCTGAGTATGGCCTGACAGCCAATATACAGTTTTCAATAAATTACCACAGACGAAGCCTGCGCACATCCTTGTCTCATTCACTCACCCTTTTCTCTCGCAAACCGATTACAGAATTTTCTGCCGCTCAACGCGGTTATTATGTAACAGCAGCCGAAAAAGAACAAACGCAACATTCCAGGGAACCGGAGGCTTTATGAGAACCATAGTGTTCACAGGCAAAGGCGGCGTCGGCAAAACCTCCATAGCCGCAGCCACAGCCTTAAAGGCAGCATCAATGGGTTTTAAAACCCTCGTCATCTCAACCGACCCCGCACACAGCCTCGGGGACTCCTTCGACCTTGAACTTGGCCCATCTCCGGTCAAAATTGCCGAGAACCTTTACGGGCAGGAGGTAAGCGTCTACGGTGACCTGACCCTGAACTGGGAAATTGTCCGTGAGCACTTTGCCCACCTCATGGAGGTGCAGGGCATCAAGGGTATCTATGTCGAAGAGATGGGCGTCCTGCCAGGGATGGAGGAGCTTTTCTCGCTCTCCTACATCAAGCGATATGATCAATCGGGGGAGTACGACCTTCTCGTCGTAGACTGCGCTCCAACCGGTGAAACCCTGCGCCTTCTCTCCCTGCCGGAAACCTTCGGGTGGCTCTTGAAAATGATGCGGAACCTCGAGAAATATGTGGTTAAGCCGATGATACGCCCCCTCTCAAAACGGATTGGAAAGCTCCATGAGCTTGTGCCCGATACCAATGTCTATGACCAGATAGACCAACTCTTTTCCTCGGTTGATGGCATCATCGACCTGCTGTCAGATGGAACAAAAACAACTGTGCGACTTGTCATGAACCCCGAAAAGATGGTGGTCAAAGAGTCCATGCGGGCGCTCACCTACCTCAACCTTTACGGTATCACGGTTGACCAGGTGGTCATCAACCGGGTCTTCATGGATGAGGTTGACGGAGAGTACTTCAGGGAGTGGAAAACCATCCAGCAGAAATATATCGAGCAGATCGAACACTCCTTTGCCCCCATCCCGATAACGAAAGTGCCACTCTTCCGCCGCGAAGTGCTGGGACTCGAAATGCTGAAAACCGTGGGTGAAGTGGTCTACGGCGACAAAAACCCTCTCGATATTTTCTATCACGAGGAGCATACCGCCATTACAAAAATCAGCGAAGGCCACTATATCATGAAACTGCGCCTTCCGTTCGCCATGGACAACAAGATGGAGACCAATGTGCTGCAACTCGGCGAATCGCTGACTCTAAGAATCGGCAACTACCAGAAGGGGGTAATCCTGCCGGTTTTTCTGGCTGGCATGAGGGTGGCCGAAGCGGTCTATGAAGATCAATGGCTGAAGATAGACTTCCGCAAGAAAGAGGCATCCACGTCACCGGGCTGACGCTTGCCGGGTTGTGCGGCCAATAGCGACGAACCGGGATTGCTTGCATTTCAATTTCCGGCTACGGCGCCACCTTATATTCGCTGGATCGCCTCCAGCAGATAGGAAGCAATCAATCCCTTGAGGCATCTCATAAAAAATGACCATGTAAATTGAAACCTTCATTTTCAATTTACATGGTCATTCACAAGCCATAATAACTCTTATTGATTGGCCGCTTAGAGCAACAACAGGGCTCTTATCTTATCCCTCTGTCGTGGTTACGAACCTTGACCACATGGTGCCTGACATGGTGTCTCTTATTGACCACCTTATACCGGGGTCTTGCATGCAAATGAGTGCGGCGATGATGAACCCGACTTGTCTGCCCTATATTGATTCCGACTTTGACACTCGTTGTAGCCTGGGTATCAGCAATGGGATAGCTGAAAAGCATCCCTGCAATAACAAAAACCAGCCAGATATTTTTTTGCATCGTTATTCTCCTTTTAACATTGTTCATTCCCTTCAAGTTACTTGCGAATTCGCCATCAACCAAGCCTGAAACGACTGAATACTGCAAATATCTTTTAAGAAAATTTTAAGGTTACAACAGCAGTTTAACCAGGAGGTCAGGATGCAGCGACAGCCCCATAAGTCCTGGCAACTCCCATGATCAACCCAAAACCGGCAAAGAACCATGCAAGCAGAAAAAGTTTACGTTTGCCGGTAAGGGATGTAACTGCCAGCATGGCTAATGAGATGGAAATAAGAGCATCTGAGAGGTCAAACTGGTCATTCCGGAAATTCAAATCATCGTATTGCTTTTCAAACTCCCTGGCTTTTTTGGTCAAAAGAATTTCATCTTCCTGATAACGGGCAATAGTTTCCTGATAACGTTTCTGTTGAGATGAAAGCTCCTCACTTCCTTTCCCTCGTTCCAGTGCCAGAAAAGCCTGCACCTGGTTCAATCCAAGCTCACCCAAATGGTGCTTGATCTTTTTCGATTGATATTCGTTCCAGATATCCACCGCATCGGACTTGGCCTGGAGCATTGCCTGAACAATGTTGTCATCTTTCACTTTCGTAATGGCCATGAAAACCGATAGAATTGCAACACTTATAGCCACCCAATTGTTGATGCGATTTTTTGCCTCGGACAAGTCGAGTTTTTCCTGAAGATCACGCATCTCACTCACTCTTTGTTTCTCCCTCTTGACTTGTTTTCGACAGCAAGCCCTGACGACACTGCAGGATTCCGCCAGAGCGTCAGTAACGCCCATATTGGCTGGCAGTAGTGCACAGGATAAAGATACGAAACACAAAAAAAACAGCGTTTATTCGAGAAGGTTGGACGTTCTGCTGGCATACAACCAAGCATGTAAAATGAAGGACGCACTCTTCGCTCAACACAAACCAATGCCGGAGTAATTCCCGGCTTTTTTTATATTCAGTTGAGGCGTCCTGGCACCACACGTTCAGCCTGTTCAGGTTTTGGGAAAACGGTTGCCGCAAGTGCTTTTGAAATAAATTTATGCATGAACAAACAACTTTTGCTCGGCGCTGAAGCCATTGCTCTTGGTGCTCTTGACGGTGGAATATCAGGCGTCTATGCCTACCCCGGAACTCCTTCGACCGAAATCACCGAATATATCCAGAAAAACAGTGCTGATCGTGAGCAACCGGTTCGCTCGGCTTGGTCGGCCAATGAAAAAACCGCCTGTGAAGCGGCGCTCGGCATGTCATACTCTGGCAAAAGAGCTCTTGTCTGCATGAAGCATGTCGGCTTGAACGTGGCAGCCGATGCATTCATCAACTCAGCCATTACCGGCGTGAACGGAGGATTGGTGGTTGCTGTGGCGGATGACCCTTCGATGCACTCGTCACAAAACGAGCAGGACAGCAGGGTATATGGCAAGTTTGCCATGGTGCCGGTACTCGAACCTGCCTCACAGCAGGAACTCTACGATGCAACCCGTGACGCTTTCGATCTGTCGGAATCAGTTGGACTTCCGGTACTGCTCCGCCTTACGACCAGACTTGCGCATTCACGTGCAGGTGTTGAAGGTCGGGAAGTTCGTCCACAGAACCCGCTCAATGCCATATATGCACCGGAACGCTTCGTACTGATGCCCCACAATGCCCGTCGCCAGTACAACAAGCTGCTTGGTGTGCAGGAGCAGCTTGAGAAACTTTCAGAACACTCATGGCTGAACCGTCTCATCCCTGGCGCAGGTAAAACGGGAGTTCTCGCTTTCGGCATTGCCTTCAACTACGTGATGGAGGTACGTGAAGCTTACGGCCTTGACTGCCCCGTCCTCAAGGTTGGCCACTACCCACTTCCGCGAAAACAGATCGAAGCACTCTTCAATACCTGCGACACTGTCCTGGTTGCCGAAGAGGGATACCCGGTCTATGAAGAGCTGCTGAGGGGATTTTTTGGTGGCAAAAATATAAGAGGCCGACTCGACGGAACCCTCCCGCGTGCCGGAGAACTCAATACGGACAACCTGGCCAATGCTCTCGGCATTGCAAAAAAAGAGGGGATGGCGATACCAGCTATCGTGGTAAACCGCCCTCCGGAACTCTGCAAAGGGTGCGGCCACCGCGACCTCTATGAAGCGCTGAACAGTGTCATGAGCAAACAGAAAGAGCACCATGTCTTCTCTGATATCGGCTGCTACACGCTCGGAGCGCTTGCGCCATTCAGCGCCATTCATACCTGCGTCGATATGGGCGCATCAATCACCATGGCCAAGGGCGCGGCTGACGCCGGGCTGCGACCTGCGGTTGCCGTGATCGGCGACTCCACCTTCACGCACTCCGGCATGACCGGCCTGCTCGATGCCATCAACGACCGTTCGCCGCTCACCGTCATCATTGCCGACAACGACACCACCGCCATGACCGGCGGCCAGAACTCTTCGGCCAACGGTTCGAGACTTCTGGCAATTTGCAGGGGGCTCGGCGTTGAAGAGGCACATATCAAAACCATCATTCCCCTCAAATCGCACCTGGCGGAAAACATTGCCGTGCTCACCGAGGAGATTGAGTGGGAAGGAGTATCGGTGGTAATTGCAGAACGCGAATGTATTGAAACAGCCGCACGCAAAAAACGTAAACCGGCGTCCAACGCTTGACAATATTATGCAGATCAACATCATTCTTGCCGGAGTAGGCGGACAGGGAATCCTTACCATAGCGGCCGTGATCGACCTGGCAGCGCTCAACTCCGGTCTCACTGTCCGTCAGGCGGAGGTGCACGGCATGAGCCAGCGGGGCGGGGCAGTACAGTCACACCTGCGGATTTCAGATCGGGAAATATACTCCGATCTCATTGCGGAAGGCACGGCAAACCTTATACTCTCGGTAGAACCTCTTGAAGCGCTGCGCTACCTGCCCTTTCTCGCCTCCAACGGGAAGGTGGTAACCTCCACCGACCCCTTCATCAACATGGAAGGTTACCCTGCGATGGAGGCGATCCAGAGCGAACTGCACCGCACGAACAACCCCGTGCTGGTCAATGCGGCAGAACTGGCACGCGAGGCTGGCAACGCAAGAACATCAAACATGGTGATGCTTGGAGCTGCGGCTCCATTCACCGCCATTGCCCCCGAAAAACTTGAATCGGCTATTGAAGAGCTGTTCGGTAAAAAGGGCCCGGACATTGTAGCCATGAACATCAGGGCATTCAGAATAGGACAGGAATTATCTCAACCTCAAGCGACTGCGTCATGATCTGGAACGAGCATTACGAGTGTATGGAGCGCGAAGAGCTCCGGAAACTTCAGGGCGAACGGGTAAAAAATATGGTGGAGAGGGTTTATAACTCGGTTCCCTTCTACCGCAAAAAGCTGCAGGATGCCGGTATTGAGCCCGGCGACATCAACACCATCGACGACCTGAAAAAACTGCCCTTCACCACCAAACAGGATTTGCGCGACAATTATCCTTTCGGTCTCTTTACCGTGCCACAGGAAGATATTGTACGCCTGCATGCATCGAGCGGCACAACTGGCAAATCCACCGTTGTCGGCTACACCCACAACGATATCCAGATGTGGAGTGAAGTGGTTGCCCGTTCGCTCACCATGGCAGGAGTGACCAAATCCGACATCGTCCAGGTGGCCTATGGCTACGGTCTCTTCACCGGAGGACTCGGCCTGCACTACGGAGCGGAAAAAGTTGGAGCATCGGTCATTCCGATCTCCGGCGGCAACACAAAAAAACAGCTTCAGCTCATGGAGGATTTCGGTTCCACGGCAATAGCCTGCACCCCATCGTATGCGGCCTATCTCGGTGAAGCGCTTGTTGAGGAAAAAGTCGACCGGAGTAATCTGAAACTCAAAGTCGGCATTTTCGGTGCAGAACCATGGACCGAAGAGATGCGCTCACAGATTGAACACCTGCTCGGCATCAAGGCTTACGACATATACGGCCTCAGCGAAATCATCGGGCCCGGAGTTTCTATGGAGTGTCAATGTCAGAAAGGAATGCATATTTTTGAAGACCACTTCATTCCCGAAATCATCAATCCCGAAACCGGCGAAGTGCTTCCTTACGGGGAACTTGGCGAACTGGTCTTTACACCGGCAACCAAAGAGGCAATGCCTCTCATCCGATACCGCACACGCGACCTTACCCGGCTCCATGCCGACAAATGCGAATGCGGAAGAACGCTGGTGCGTATGGAAAAATGCGTTGGCCGTTCAGACGACATGCTCATTATTCGCGGCGTCAACGTCTTCCCCTCACAGGTGGAATCGGTACTGCTTGAAATGAGCGAAACCAAACCGCACTACCTGCTGGTTGTAGACCGTGAAAAGAACCTCGATATTCTTGAAATTCAGGTAGAGGTAGAAGAGCAGTTCTTCTCCGACGAGGTCAAGGAGCTGGAGGGGTTACGCCAGCGCATCAAGGCAAACATTGCAAGCCTGCTTGGCATCAGCGCCACCATCCGCCTGGTAGAACCCGGCACGATAGAACGCAGCATGGGCAAGGCACAACGGGTTATCGACAAACGCAAACTCAAGTAATGTGAGATTTTCTGACGGTGGTTTCTGTTCAAAAGCAGGTGAGTGTCCAAGAGTGCCCAAGATAGTGTCCAAGTTGCGATTGTAAGATATTGCCAAAATCAACGAAGCAAGAAAGAGATACTGGATTATCTGGGGCTTTCTATGCACACTAAAAACTTTAAACGCAATATTTTGCCTGTTATAGAGAAACAATGGATTGCCATGACCTTACCAGATAAACCGACCAGCAGACATCAGCGCTACCTGATCACAGAAAAAGGCAGGCGACTTCTGGGAGGCTCTCTTGAATGATTATACGATTTCGACAACATTCTTGTTCGAGAAAGAAGAGCAACTGCTCAAAGCTACTGTTTCTTGCCCAAAACCAAACTTACCCCCAGACAGAGTAGGTGGAGTTGTCAACACTGAGAGAAACTTGTAATCCTTCAGGCTGCTCAGTATACTGAGTAAAATATCCATGCTGATTGAGCGCTCTCAAAAAAAAACTCCTGACACAACGGATCGAAAGAGAACCACGTCGATTCATTCAGGTACTCCACGGCCCCCGTCAGGTTGGCAAAACCACACTGGCCATGCAGTTTATGGAGTCAACAAAACTGCCAGTTCATTTCGCCTCGGCTGACCTTGTTTCAACGGGACAATCAAGCTGGATCAGCCAGCAGTGGGAAGCTGCACGAATCAAGCTTCGCCAGTCAACAGAGCAAGAAGCTGTACTTATCATCGACGAAATCCAGAAAATCGGCAACTGGAGCGAAGCTGTCAAAAAAGAGTGGGACAGTGACAGCGCACAACGGCAAGCACTCAAGGTAATAGTGCTCGGTTCATCACGCCTTTTGCTGCAACAAGGTCTGACCGAATCACTCGCAGGCAGATTTGAAACTATCTCTATTGGCCACTGGTCGTACCGGGAAATGAAAGAGGCATTTGACTTCACACCTGAGCAATATGTCTGGTTTGGAGGCTGTCCAGGTGCAGCAATGCTGATCGACGATGAAGCTCGATGGAGACGATATATCACCGAATCACTCATCGAAACAAGCATCTCGAAAGATATTCTGATGCTTACCCGTGTTGACAAGCCCGCTCTGATGAAACGGCTCTTTGAACTTGGATGCAGTTACTCCAGCCAGATTCTCTCCTACACAAAAATCCTTGGCCAGCTCCAGGACGCAGGCAACACCACAACACTTGCTCACTATCTTCGCCTGCTCGACACCGCAGGGTTACTCGGAGGAGTGGAAAAATTCAGCCCTGAAATGGTACGACGAAGAGCCTCAATCCCCAAATTCCAGGTGCATAACACTGCACTGATCAGCGCACAACAGCAACACTCCTTTCACGATATTGCCTCAAATCCATCGCAATGGGGGAGATGGGTAGAGTCGGCCATTGGAGCCCACCTCCTCAACCATAGCCGCTCTTCGGCCATCAACCTCTTCTACTGGCGCCAGGGAAATCATGAAGTGGATTTCGTTCTGGAACACAAGGGAAAAGTGATCGGTATCGAAATCAAAAGCGACCACACACAACGCGCATCCGGCATTGCTGCGTTCGAGCAGCAATGCAAACCGCACAAGGTTCTTCTTGTTGGAAATTCCGCTATCCCATGGCAGGAATTCCTTGAACTGGAACCACAGGAACTGTTTGCTTGACAGGAAAGTTTACTGCAACAAAAAACTCCCGGGAAGCCGGGAGTTTTTTGTGAAAAGGGTTCAAAATAAGTTGAGCGAGACGATCAAGCTGCACTTCTCAGATGCTTCCATACCGCTTCAATAATGACCTCAGAAGCGCTTTCCGGGTCATCCTGATAAAATATATTATAGGTATCGGCCTGCTGCTGTGACAATGCACATGCTTTCATCAAGGCTGCGTTACCTCCATTCAGTCCACATTTGTTACGAATGAGCACTCCAAGACCAAACTG